>Ga0209292_1006666_pt1 | contig 11262 bp, 10 predicted proteins | sample GOMGulsemesocosm_2_FD_184634 | JGI IMG/M metagenome (GOLD analysis project Ga0209292, IMG submission 184634) | Methane-oxidizing microbial communities from mesocosms in the Gulf of Mexico - GOM9C Gulf of Mexico (SPAdes) (version 2) | ecosystem: Environmental > Aquatic > Marine > Cold seeps...
GAAGCGTTTTGTTTACGCGGCCTCATCGGCAACCTATGGCGATAACCCAGACCTTCCGAAACAAGAGTCAAACATTGGGCGACCATTGTCGCCTTATGCGGTAACCAAGTACGTGAATGAGCTGTACGCCGACGTATTTTCCCGTGTCTATGGTTTGCCCAGTATAGGTTTGAGATACTTTAATGTCTTTGGTCCCAGGCAGGATCCAGCTGGAGCCTATGCCGCGGTGATCCCCTGTTGGATACAGCAGTTACTTGATGGTAGGGCCTGTCATATTAACGGTGACGGAGAAACCTCAAGGGATTTTTGTTTTGTTGAAAATGCGGTTCAAGCCAATATCTTAGCGGCGCTAACCGATAAGCCGACAGCAATCAATCAGGTGTTTAATGTGGCCGTGGGTGCGCGTTTATCGCTGACGGGGCTGTTCTATCTCCTGCGAGAGCAGCTGACACCTACTAACCCTGAAATAACTCACGCGCAGCCCTGCTATGGTGAGTTTAGGGAAGGCGATGTTCGTCATTCACAAGCTGACATTAGCAAGGCTCACACGCATTTAGGCTATCAGCCTAGCCATACCGCTGAAGAGGGCTTGGTTGAAACATGCCAGTGGTATATGGCGCAACAGGCCTGTTGGCAGCAAACCACTGGCAGTGATCGACCAGGTGTGATGGCGCTCAGGCCCCACTGATACTAACTCGTTGGCGCTCATTCGCAGGGGGGCTGGTGAATATTCTATTGGCCATGACAAGAAGTGAGAAAGTTTGATGGAAACGGTGGCGGTTGTTGGTTTAGGTTATGTGGGTTTGCCCTTGGCGGTGGCTTTTGGCCGTGAGCTGCCAACGATTGGTTTTGATTTGGATGAAAATAAGTTGGCGTTGTATCGTCAGGGGTGTGATCCCGGAGGTGAGGTTAATCAGACGCGTCTGGCATCGGCCCGCCAGTTAGATTTTACCACCGACGCCAAGAATTTGGCCGCAGCCGATGTGATTGTCGTCGTTGTCCCCACACCGATAGACCATGCCCATCAACCCGATCTAAAGCCACTTGAAGCGGCTTGTCGCACTGTGGCTGGACATATGAAAGCGGGTGTTACCGTGGTGTTTGAATCGACGGTCTATCCTGGTTGTACTGAAGAGTTTTGTGTCCCTATTCTGGAAGCTGTTTCAGGGCTTAGTTGGTGGGGAGCAGCCGATAAAGCCGAAGCGGAAGAGGCGTCGAGACACCCTGCAGGCTTTTATGTCGGTTACTCTCCAGAGCGGATTAATCCTGGCGATAAGGAGCATCGCCTGGATACCGTCGTAAAGGTTGTCGCAGGTGATACACCTGAAACCCTGATGCGTTTAACAGCGCTCTATGAGCGAGTTGTGCATGCGGGGGTGCATCAAGCCAGCAGCTTGAAAGTGGCAGAGGCGGCCAAGGTAATTGAAAATACACAGCGTGATTTAAACATTGCCTTGATGAATGAGTTGGCGCTTATTTTCCATCGCCTGGGTATTGATACCGCGGATGTACTGGCGGCAGCAGCAACCAAGTGGAATTTCTTACCGTTTCAGCCAGGGTTGGTTGGCGGACACTGTATCGGTGTCGACCCCTATTACCTGACACATAAAGCGGAGGCGGCGGGGCACCATCCTCAGGTGATCTTAGCTGGGCGTCAGACCAATGATTCAATGGGCAAGTACATAGCTGAGCAGACGGTTAAGTGTCTGGTTAAAAAAGGCTTGAGCGTACACGGCTCAGAAGTGGTTATTTTGGGGCTTACGTTTAAAGAGGATTGCCCTGACCTGCGTAATTCTCATGTCGTTGATATCATTGAGGAATTAATGGAATACTCCTGCAAGGTTACCGTGCACGATCCAATCGCTGATGTGGATTGTGCAAGAGTTGAGTATGGTTTGACGTTATGTGATTGGTCAGACTTACCGAAAGCACAGGTGGTTATATTGGCCGTGCCCCATAGAAGTTATCGAGAGTTTAGGGTGTCTGATTTACAAGCGATAATGGCCAGTGATGGCCTATTGGTGGACGTTAAATCAGTTGTCGACAGAGATGAGCTGGCTGCCGAAAATGTTGATGTTTGGCGTCTTTAAAGTATTTATAGCGTCAGCCTCCCATGGTGTTCGTCAGTTTTTTTTACAGGCAGAGGGTGTTTTATCCATGGCCTAGAAAATATTGTTTTAAATTACTCTTTAAAACAATATGTTAGGCGCACGGAATGAATTTTGCACGAAGTGATGGACTTAAGGATTGAATAGAAGAATGGTTGTCTAGACTTACTGCTGTACTGAATATGTATCTGGATGGTGAATATGAATGATAAAAATAGCGTCGACGACTGCTGTAGCCTCTCGGTACAGAGCCCCCTTGATACGAAATCGCCGAAGTCAAAGGCGCTTTTAAATAGGCGTAAGTTTGCAGCTGCCAGTGTCGCGGCGCCTTTTGTCATGACTGTGTTAAGTCGACCAGTATGGGCTGGATTTTGCAGTCCCTCCGGGCATGCTTCAGGACCTCATTCGGGGGTTGAAGTTGTCAATTGTGAGGGTTTGACACCTGGCTACTGGAAGCGCCACGTCGCTGACTGGACGGGCACCACAACTACGCCTGGTTGGGAAGGTGCCGCGACGGGCGATTGTTCTCCGTTGAGTCCCGGTAACCAAAATACATCCACCTGTAAAGTGTATTTGAACAATGGCCTGTTATTTGACGATGTGTTTCTCGGTGGTTATGCGAAGCTTATCACTACCTATGCCACAGCTGGTTATTGGGTAGAGGGGGATGGGGAAACAGAGGGTTATTGGGTAGAGGGTGACTTTTACTTGGCGCCCGGGTCGACTGAGAGCATCAGCCTTATGCAGGTGTTGTGGCTGGAAAAATCCGCTGGAACGGTGCCGGTTGATATCGCATTGGCTTTTCATCTGGTTGCAGCCTGGCTCAATGCTGGTCACTTTGGAACTGAAGTTTTTGGTTTGAGTCAAATGGATCTCGTCAACCTTTACCATTCAGTTGTTTTACAGGACGGCAGTCCGACACCAGATTGGGTGATGCCAGGCCAACATGAAGTCCTTAAAGACATGCTTGATGATATGAACAATGGCGGTCTTAATTAACCACGCTGAGTGTACTATTTACGTCTAAGCTTTCAGTAGGATTAAATCAGCAGCGGGTGGCATAGCGTGATGGGTAGAGGTTATTGCAGGTCCAAGCTTCTATGACCCCTAGCCTGTGGCACAGTAAAGGAGTATGGGTCATCCACTCTGCAGAGGACTGGGTTCAGCAGTGTTGGGATAGTGAGTCGGTTCTCTATAACCTGCGGTCGGGTGATACCCATTATCTGGATTGCTTTTCCTCGCTAATATATAACTCTCTTCGTCAGGCCAACCTTTGTGGGTCCGAGCTTGAAAGTCGATACAATGAATACCTCTCTGATCAGGCGCAGGCGAATGGAATAGCTTCATATAACGCTTATCTGGTTAAACTGATGGATATTGGGCTGATTCGGCAGGTGCCATTTGATCATTAGTGATCTCAGCTATAAACAACTGACGAAACTGGCCGCAGGCAATGGCTTAGGTTTGAAGACAGGGCCTTTTACGATTTCTGTCCGTACATCAATTGATACAATACTGGAAGGAATCTACCAGCTCTATTCTGATTTCCCTCTTCTGATTGACCCTGAATTAGTGGACTTTTCTATTCGTATTGATCATTCGCAAGGGCTTCGACGTTTTTACCGGCCTCAGGTCATCTTCAGTCTTGATGGAAGGAAACCTTTCCACCCGCTACCTCTATCACAGGCATTACCCGTTTTTGAGTGGGGGTTGAATTGGTGTATTTCCAGTCAGGCTCATCAATATTTAATCTTGCACGCAGCGGTTGTTGAAAAAAATGCCAAGGCGATTATATTACCGGCCCCCCCTGGTAATGGGAAAAGTACACTCTGTGCGGGATTAGTCAGTGCTGGTTGGCGGCTGTTATCGGATGAAATGGCTCTGCTGGATACCAAAACACTGCAGGTGATTGCGCTGCCAAGGCCAATTGCTCTAAAGAATGAATCCATCGATATTATTTCTAATTACCACCGAGATTTTGATATGGGGCCATTATCGTATGGCACTATAAAGGGTACGGTTGGTCATGTACGCCCGCCAGTAGATTCTGTGAGGAAGCAGGGCCAAGCGTCATATGTTTACGGTGTTGTGTTTCCTGAGTACCAAGCCTCCCAGCCTGCCCAACTGACGGAGGAAACTAAGGCCAGGTCTTTTATTGAATTGGTCTCCAATAGTTTTAACTATCATGTGCTCGGCTTGAATGGCTACCATTTACTCGGTGAGCTTGTTAGTAGTCGTAGAATGTACCGCTTTCGTTACAGTAAATTACAAGAAGCAGTCCAGGTTTTCGATGACTTAGTGAGTTAGCTTGTAGTGGAAGTTGACTATACTCTCAGAACTTTCGCTATATTGATTTATCCCTTCCCTATGAAAGAAAATCTTGTTGCGCAGATTATTAAATCCCCAAGCTTTTGTCAGACTTTGACACCTCGTCAATGGGGGAGGCTTGTCAGTCAGGCCAGAATCAGTGATTTGTTGGCGAGGGTTTATTGTGTGTTACAAGAGTCGAACCAAGATGAATATATTCCAGAGCCGCTGCGCTGGCACTTTCGTTCAGCTTGGCTGACGGCACAGCGTCACGAGCAGAGTGTGCGCTGGGAAGTCAGTAATATTGAACAGGCCTTGGCAGCGCTCAATGTTCCGTGTGTTTTACTTAAAGGGGCCGCTTACATACTGGCAGATCTGCCTGTGGCCAGAGGGCGAGTATTTGTGGATGTTGATATTATGGTGCCCAAGTCCTCACTGGAGCAGGTTGAGACGCGTCTGTATCAAGCGGGTTGGTTCTCCGGTCACAATGACTTATACGATCAACGCTATTATCGTACTTGGATGCACGAACTTCCGCCGCTAAGACACGTTGACAGGCACACGCTGCTAGATGTACATCACACCATATTGCCAGAAACCTGTCGTTTACACCCAGATGCCTTAAAGTTATTCAGTGCCAGTATTTTACTGGATTCGGCGGTGAGATCTCGGGTGTTATCACCGATGGATATGATACTGCACAGTGCGAGTCATTTATTCCATGACGGTGAGTTTGAACACGGTCTACGTGACCTGATTGATATCGATTGTCTGCTACGGCACTTTGCCAAGTTGGACTGCAACTTTTGGGCAGTGCTGGTAGAGCGATCACTGGATATGGATCTGGTAAAACCGCTGTTTTATGCAATGCGCTATTGCCGTTTGCTACTGGCAACACCGATTCCAGAAAGTGCCAGTGTGAGGGTTGTTGCTGCGGTGGCGCAGCCTTGGTTGATGAGCCAGTTGATGGATTTTCTTTTCTTACGAGGTCTGACCCCCGACCACGATTCTTGTCGAAAGAATTTTACCGATCTGGCTAAGTGGCTATTGTATATACGTTCTCACTATTTGCGTATGCCATTGCGGCTGTTGATTCCCCATCTCTGCCACAAGGCTTTTGTCTCGCCAGAGAAGACCCGAGAAGTTCAAGCTTAGCGGTGTACATACCGATAAGCCACCAGAGAATCTTGTAAGTGGGGCGCTATAATTTGGTGGTAAGCGTAGCTCAATCCGTCTTAGTCGGCGGCCCAGGACTTATAGGAATAGAGCTAACCTGATTACCCTGTAGCTCTGTCCCCGCCTAAGGGCAGTAGCAAGCTTATCTGGGCTAGCTTGGTGTTCAGGTGGTGGGGCTCTGCAGCTGGGCCTTAGCGTCGCATGGGCGATGCTGATCAGTTGCGCGGCTTTGATGAGGGTAGCTGCTGCACATCGCGTAGCAGGGTATTTAAACGTTGAATGATGACGCTGTGGGTATCGCCCGACATGGTGCGCTCATAGCGGCGCGAGGTAGGTTTGGCTGGTTGTCTCTGCATGCCGCGGTGGCACACAGCAGGGCAAGGCAGGCCGTGAGCTATCCATGACCTGTCGCTGACTTGATGACTAGTGGTGTCTTAAGGTCCTTTATCAATGACTCAGAGGCTCAATAAGGGTCGATAGCTTCAGCTTGCGGGGAATAAACTCTAAGGCGGTCTGGTAGCCAGTCTCAAAGAGTTGCTCTTTTTCTTCTAATGTCATTTTAAAATCGACCGCAGAGGCGCTGCCGGTATTGATGACAATGGTGTTGTGCCAGTGCTCTGCGTGTACGTATTCACGGGAGATGGCGATCATAAACGTTTTGATCAGCATCATTAGGTAACACTTCAGGGGGAACATTGGCTTCTTAAACTCGCGATTGGTCTGTTGTTCGCTTTTCAAACGAAAGCACAGGATTGGTGTGTTGTTGCCTGCCCAATCGCGAAATAGGGCGTCTTCGGAAAGGATGGCGCCATCAACCATGATGTGTTCTTTAAAGGGTTGGAAGCTAAATAGAAGGGGGATCGACATGGAGAAACGCACCGCTTTTGATACTTTTAAATTCGGTGTCGTCTGCTTGTCAAAAATGACCGGTCCGCCACCGTTGACGTCGGTGGCCAGTACATGAAAATCAAGCGTCATGTCTATAAAGCGTTGCCCTCCAAGTATATCGTCCATCCACTGTTCGAATTTATCCCCAGAGGAGAGACCGCCATCTTTTAGTAAGCGGATAAGGGAAAATCCACGAAATTGATTGAAATCAGTTTCAAGGGCTAGGATTTTAATATTTTCTAAACTCATTCCAGAGGCCAGTAAACTCGATACAATGCTTCCTCCTGATACTCCGACTAGGTGATCAAATTCAATTCCCAATTCTTGCATAGCCGTGAGTATGCCAATATGTGCTGGCAGACGGGTGCCGCCACCTGAGAAGATAGGTACCACGGTTGAACGCTGGCCGAATTCGGGTTGTGGCATGTGGTAATGACTCCCTCGATTACATGATGTAAGTCAATGGTTAGATATAGACGGCGGGTTGATTGAATTGAAGGGCAGTGGATTTACATTAGAGCTGTGGCACGGTACGTGCAGTAATTGCTCTTGTATCAGGCTATCGATGACGGTTCTCATGTCATCGTTGTTGAGTTGTTGGCGCTCCTCGACCATACCGTGCAGTAGTAAACGGCTGCAGATAAGGTTAATCAGTCGTGGAATACCCCTGCTGTATTGGTAGAGCGTGGGAAATAAAGCGTCATCGAGTACTGGATTGTTCTCCCAGCCGACCTTCGTTAGGCGGTATTTAACATAGGCGGCGGTGTCCGCTTCATTGAGGGCTTCGAGGTGACAGCTGGCGACGATACGCTGATGGAGCTGTTCCAACTCGGGGGATAAAATGGTCTCTCTTAACTCCTTTTGTCCCACAAGAAATATCTGTAAGAGCGGTTGGTTGTTTTGTTGTAAATTAGTGAGCAAACGCAATTCTTCGAGGGCATTGGCGGGAAGGTCTTGAGCTTCATCAATAATAAGAAGTGAGCGGCGTCCCTGGCGGTAGAGCTCTTGGAAGTACTGCGTTAAGCTATGAAGCAGCAGTGACTTGTGTTCAGTGTTGGCATCCAAATTAAAATTAAGGGCGATAAGGCGTAATAACTCGTCGCCTTCTATTTGGGGGCAGGCAAGGCTTGTGAACATGATTTTACCGCCCTGGAACTCCGAGGTCAGGTCACCTATCAGCGTTGACTTTCCGGTGCCGGGGTGTCCAGTGACAACAATGAAACCCTCCCCTCGGTAGAGTGCATATTGCATATAAGCTTTGGCGTTTTTATAACTGCTATGGCTAAAGCATAGTCTGGAGTCGGGTGTAAGCCGAAACGGTTCCTCTGTTAATCTATAGAATTCTTCGTACATTCGCCGGTGCACCTATTTAGTAAACAGACCGTGAGGTAAATAACCGATTCTAAGATCGACGTTTAACCCTCTATAGCGTGGGTTGATTTGAAGAAGCCTTAACGTTCACTCTGAGAGCGTTGAATCAACTCTAGCTTAAGAAGAATGCTGACTAATATTATGCCTATTCCCATTTGATAGAGTGTCAGAACCTCAAATCCTAAAATATAAAATGTTCCACTCAACCGAGTGATACCACTGAAAAGGCATGCCATTAAACCGGCAGTTGCGCTGAATCGGTACAGGGTCTCTAACAGTGCCATGACTCCTCCTGCATTAATGGTCTGTGCTTGTTTGAGCTTAGACGTCGAAGCGCGGTCCCTCTAGTTTGTTCCTTGATTCATTTTAAGTGTTGATGATTACCAAGACATTATGAATATTAAAATAATTGTTAATTACCTATAGTCGGGTTTACCTATTTATGGCTATTTTTTTTATAGTTTTAGTTTTAAAAGTAATAACTGCATTTATTGAAATGGTTATTGATTTTAAGAGACTTATAATTGATTTTTTTACTGGATTTTTTTGAAAAATTCACGAATATGTAAGGACGTGATAATGAAGTTATGTATATGTTTTAGGTGTTTTAAATCTCTGTTCTAGTGTTTGTCAGCTTGTTATTTGTGGAGGTTATTCGGTGTTTAAATTATCAAGATATATATTAAGACTGTTGGTCTCAGTAGGTGTTGTCGTGATAGCCTCGTCGTGCTCTACGATAGAGCCGCCCCCGAATGTCGCTGCACAGCAGTACGACTATGTGGTTGGGCCAGGGGATGTGCTTGAGGTGTTTGTCTGGGGCAATCAAGAACTTTCAACCAGTGTTACCGTAAGACCTGATGGAAAATTTACCACGCGTCTAGTGGAAGACTTAGAAGCCAGTGGTAAAAGCTCTACACAATTGGCGAGGGACATTGAAGAAGCCTATGCCAAATACGTAAAAAACCCTGTGGTTACTGTGATCGTCAAGGGGTTTCGTGGCGTTCCAGAGCAACAAGTGCGGGTCATTGGGGCTTCGGTTAATCCTTTAAGTGTTCCTTTTAGCAAGCACATGACCTTGCTTGATTTGATGATTTCTGTCGGGGGATTAACGGAGTTTGCCGACGGTAATGGCGCTGTTGTCATTCGTCAGCAAGGTGGGGAAAAAGTGGTTTATAAACTTCGCCTTGAGGACTTAATTCGAGAGGGTGATATCAGTGCGAATGTGGACCTATTACCCGGCGATATCGTGATTATTCCTGAGGCTTGGTTCTAATAATACCTTCTTATACAACTCGATTTCTGTGTTTTGGATGCTAATGAGTTTACCGCACTCCATGAATAGGTGTGAGTGATGCAAGATATACTTCTTCAGCTATATCGGTATTTTTGGGGCGTTTGGCGTTTCAGATGGCTGGGTTTGGTGCTTAGCTGGATGTTAGCAATGGCCGGCTGGGTTTGGGTTTGGCAGTTACCGGAAGCCTACCTAGCAACCGCGCGCATCGATGTCGACAGTAGTAGCATCCTTCGACCTTTACTGCGTGGTCTGGCAATTCAGCCAGACATGCATCAGCGTGTAAACTTAATGAGCCGAACACTTTTGAGTCGACCTAATCTGGAGAAGCTGATGCGCATGGCGGATTTAGATTTATCGGTTAAGACAGATTTGGAAGAGGAGCACTTATTGGAGAAGTTGAAGTCTTCGATCAGTTTGTCGGGAGAGCGGAAGAGCTCATCGCTCTACGTGGTATCCGCCAAACATGAGGACAGGGCTGTTGCTAAACGTATCGTCGAGTCTCTGATGAGTATTTTTATCGAGTCAACATTGGGAGAGAAACGTAAAGACAGTTCAGGTGCGCAAGAATTTCTCGATCAGCAGGTGGCTGACTATGAACTTCGACTTACCGAGGCCGAAGGCCGGTTAGCGGATTTTAAGAAACGCCATGTGGGAATATTACCTGGGGCGGAAGGGGATTATTATAAGCGTTTAGAAATGGAGCGTAAGCAGCTTCTAGGCTCTGAACTGCAACTCAAAGAGTTGATTAATAGACGTGATGAAGTGAAGCGACAACTGGCAGGAGAGGAGCCTGTTTTCCTGTCGAGCAGTCTTACCAGTATGAGAAACTCTCCTTTGGATCATCGGATTCAGGCGTTACAAGAAAAATTGGATAGGCTATCGGTTAACTATACTGATTTGCACCCGGAAGTCATACAAATAGGGTTTGTTCTTGCGGATCTAGAAAAAGAGAAACAGTCAGAGATTGAGACATTAATGGAAGAGCAGCCCGATGCATTCAACAGCATGCAGAGCAGCCCAGTATATCAGCAAATGAGGAGTATGTTGGCTGAGACTGAAGCCCGTGTTGCTGAAATTGAAGTACGCGTAAAAGAGTATCGCCGACGAGTAAATATACTGGATAAAAAAGTGGATCGAATACCTGAAATTGAAGCCGAATCGAAACAACTGGATCGTGATTATCAAGTGATATCGCAACAACATCAGGCTCTCTTGAAACGACGAGAGTCGGCGCTGCTAAGTGACCAGGTGGAAAAGAATGCGGATGACATAAAGTTTCGTGTTGTAGACCCAGCTTTTGTACCGATTAAACCTAATGAACCCAATAAGTTATTGCTCAATGTAGCTGTGCTGGTGGGTGCTGTAGGTGCCGGTATTGGTATGGCCTTACTGCTGTCATTGATGAAACCTATTATTTTTGATCGAAACACACTTTCCGAGGTCACCGGCCTGCCGGTATTGGGCTCGGTGATGATGATTACAACAGCCGAGGTGAAACGACGAGAGCTGTTTCATGTGATTTACTTCGGTGTCTTAGCCATTTTATTGGTCGGCGCTTTTGTCGGCGTGAATCTAGGTCAGTCGATAAGTTTTATGTAACAAAGCCATAATGGTAATACCGCGATGAGCATTATTGAGAAGGCCGTGAGTAAGCTGGGGAAAAAAGTGGAAGATTACCCCACTCATCAACCCTGCGTGCTCAATCCTGTAGCTGAAAAACCTGCATCTGAAGTATCTGCACCTGTGGTAGTTGACGCTATTGAGTCTCGCAACGAGGCGTTGCTGGATGCTCCAGCGCCTAACTCCCAGGTGTGTGAGTCTGAGTTGTCGGATAATCATCCACAAAATAGCATCTTAGACAGTGCTACTTCTCAACCTGCAATGGACGCCAATAACCTTGAGACCGCGGCGTCGCTACCCCATTCTGCAGCCTCCGATCACAATGAATACCACTATCATCACATTCCCTTTTTTAAGTTGGGTGAATTGGGCATGATTACCCCAGAAAAACCGCGCAGTCGAATCGCCGAAGAGTACCGAACCATTAAGCGTCCGCTGTTGATGAACATAGACAAAACCGGTGCCGCTCAGGTTGATAACGCCAATCTTATTATGGTT
>Ga0209292_1006672_pt1 | contig 11256 bp, 10 predicted proteins | sample GOMGulsemesocosm_2_FD_184634 | JGI IMG/M metagenome (GOLD analysis project Ga0209292, IMG submission 184634) | Methane-oxidizing microbial communities from mesocosms in the Gulf of Mexico - GOM9C Gulf of Mexico (SPAdes) (version 2) | ecosystem: Environmental > Aquatic > Marine > Cold seeps...
TGTTATTAAAAAAGAAGGGCGCAAGCTCACTTATCTAGGTAGTGGCTGTATCAAAGCATTTTCTGGTAATAAAGAAGATGATGATTTCAGTGAGCGTTTGCAAACCATCTTCGCAGGTATTTCAGAAATAATTTTACAATTTAATCCTGAGCTTTTTGCAATTGAGCAGGTCTTTATGGGGGTAAACCCTGGTGGAGCACTTAAACTTGGGCAAGCACGTGGTGCCGCTATTGTCGCAGCAACGAATAAAGGTTTACCGGTCGCTGAATATTCAGCAAGACAAATCAAACAAGCCGTTGTTGGTACAGGTGCTGCTGATAAAAGCCAAGTTCAACATATGGTTAAGACAATTTTAAAACTACCAGCCATGCCACAGGCAGATGCAGCAGATGCACTTGCAGTAGCATTATGTCACGCACATAGTTATGAATCCTTGGAAAAAATGGCCGGACAAGCAAGTAAAATAGTACGTAGTCGCTTAAGGTAAAATACCAATCAACTTTACTGTATAAATATATAGTGGTATGGTTGCGGAAAGGTACTTTACAAGAAAGGGCATAACAGTGATTGGTCGTTTACGTGGAACATTATTAGAAAAATTAGCACCCGAAGTCTTAATTGAATGTGGTGGTATTGGTTACGAAGTTACTATGCCGATGACCAGTATTTATGCGCTACCTGAACAAAATGAACAAGCTATTATTTATACACACTTTGTTGTTCGTGAAGATGCTCAGTTACTTTATGGTTTTGCCAATAAAATAGAACGTAAATTATTTCGTTTAGTCATTAAGGTTAATGGTGTTGGCCCTAAGTTAGGTTTAGCTATTTTATCGAGTATGTCTGCTGATCAATTTGTTAGTTGTGTCGCGCATGATGACCTAACAAGTATTGTAAAAATTCCCGGTGTCGGCAAAAAAACAGCTGAACGATTATTGATAGAAATGCGTGATCGTCTAAAAGACTGGCAAGTAACCAATACCACGGCTGTTAACGATTCAATGCCACTAGACCTTCAGCACGAAAAGGCCTTTGTGAGTAATGCCAAAGGTGATGCAACGAACGCGTTAATTTCTTTAGGTTACAGTCAACAACAAGCAGACAAAGCGATACGTTCTATATTTAAAGCGGAATTAAGCAGTGAAGATCTTATACGTGACGCACTAAAAGCAATGCTTTAATATTCATCGTAATATTAATGATAATATTTTTTTATTTATATAAATAAAGAGACCAGAGACAAAAATGATAGAAGCAGATCGCCTTATTGAACCCGTAGCTCAGCCAGAAGAAGAAACGATTGATCGTGCTATTCGTCCGAAGTTCTTAGTCGATTATACTGGCCAAGATCATGTTAAAATTCAGATGGAAATATTTATATCTGCGGCAAAGAAACGAAATGAGCCGCTTGATCATTTACTTATTTTTGGACCTCCCGGTTTAGGGAAAACGACTTTAGCAAATATTGTTGCTAATGAAATGGGCGTTAATATTCGTACGACTTCAGGCCCTGTATTGGAGAAAGCAGGCGATTTAGCTGCTTTGTTAACAAACTTGGAAGAAAACGATGTTCTTTTTATCGATGAGATACACCGTTTAAGCCCTGTGGTTGAAGAAATACTTTATCCGGCAATGGAAGATTACCAACTTGATATTATGATTGGTGAAGGTCCTGCTGCTCGTTCTATAAAATTAGATTTACCTGCCTTTACTTTAATAGGGGCTACGACTCGAGCTGGCGCATTAACATCTCCTTTAAGAGACCGTTTTGGTATTGTGCAACGTCTTGAGTTTTACAATACCGCAGACTTAACTGAAATAGTTAAACGTTCAGCTCATTTTCTTAATTTAACTATTGATGAAGAAGGTGCCTTTGAAGTGGCGAAACGCTCTCGTGGAACGCCAAGAATAGCTAATCGCTTATTACGTCGAGTGCGTGATTATGCTGACGTTAAAACACAAGGGGTTGTAAGCCTTTCAACGGCGACTAAAGCACTAAATATGTTAGAGGTTGATGATCAAGGCTTTGATTTAATGGACAGAAAGCTACTACAAGCCATTATTGACAAATTTATGGGCGGCCCTGTAGGACTTGATAATGTCGCGGCTGCCATTGGTGAAGAACGTGAAACCATTGAGGATGTGATCGAACCCTATCTAATCCAGCAAGGATTTTTACAACGAACACCTCGTGGTCGTATTGCCACCGAGCGTGCCTACCAGCACTTTGGTTTAGACAAACCCGCCAGTTAATTAGTCATTTCATAAATTACAGACAAAAAAAAGCCCACATCAATTATGTGGGCCAACTTATAAATTAAGTTGATAGAAGGAAATATGGTTTCCAATAACATGTCAGAGAGAAATGATAAAATCAGTTCATGTACTTTAACCAGCCAATACTCAGATTAAGTCAGCGAAGAGTAATCTGAGTAATATGTCGGCTAGTCCAAAGAACAAGTGAATTTTAGGGTAACTGTTCTACATTTACAAACAAAATAAATTACCGTCATCGCATTAGAAAAACTAATGGATAAAAGCTAAATACGAAGTGCGGCTTTCTATATCAGCCCCAATAGGTCTTTCTTAAACTAAATTTATGTCAAAACAGTTACATTACTTTGCTAATCAGCGCTTGTTGTATCGTAGGTTTATCATTAAGATACAAACTAAATATAAGAGTGTTCGGTAAAACTAGATTTTAATACTTTCTAAAAAATCATATAAAATACCAAGTGCTAATTTAATTCTTTTTAAGCGTTTATTTGAAGTTAATGCCGAATATAAAATATAACTATCCCGTTAGAATCTATTATGAAGACACAGATGCCGGTGGTATCGTTTATCACACAAACTATCTTAAATTCTGTGAACGTGCTCGTACCGAGTGGTTAAGAGAATTAGGTGCTAATCAGTCCTTTTTTTTGGAACAAAACATAGGTTTAGTGGTCAGAAGAATTGAAATGGACAATATGGCATCTGCCAAGTTAGATGATTTACTTACAGTAACTTCATGGATCAGCGAATTTAAACGCGCTAGCTTTGTATTTACTCAACAGGTATTTGACCAGCAAAACAAGCTTATTTGCTCTGTTGTTGTAAAAGTTGCCTGCGTAAACCTTAAACTTAGTAAGCCTTGTGCCATCCCCGAAATAATATTAGGAGCGTTAAAACGTGTCAGCTGAAATCTCAATTTTAGATCTATTTATTCATGCCAGTTTATTAGTACAAGTCGTTATGTTTATTTTGTTGTGTTTCTCTGTTGCCTGTTGGGCGATGATTTTTCAACGTCGTAAAGCATTAAATGCTGCACAAGTACAAATGAAAGAGTTTGAAGATAAATTTTGGAGCGGTGCCGATTTAAGTAAACTTTATAATGAGGTTTCCTCAAAAGGCGCAGCAACAGGCATTGAAAGTTTATTTGTTTCAGGCTTTAAAGAATTTGCTCGACTTAGAAAAAGTAATATTAATTCACCGCAAGCTATTGTTGATGGTACTCATCGAGCAATGCGTGTAGCTCTTTCTCGTGAAGTTGATCAACTCGAAGTTCACTTACCATTTATGGCTACGGTTGGGTCTATCAGTCCTTATATTGGCTTGTTTGGTACCGTTTGGGGAATAATGAATTCATTCATCGCACTTGGAGCCGTTGAACAAGCAACACTTGCTATGGTTGCGCCAGGTATTGCTGAGGCGTTAATTGCAACAGCCATGGGGTTATTTGCTGCAATTCCGGCAGTAATGGCTTTTAATCGATTTAGTCATCATGTTGAAAAACTTGAAAACGGCTATGGTAATTTCATGGAAGAGTTTTCCAGTATATTACAACGTCAAAGTGCCACTGAGCAATAAGCCAACGCGGAGCAATACTTATGTATAAAAGAGTAAGACGCCGTAAAGTCGCTGAGATTAATGTAGTTCCTTATATTGATGTCATGTTGGTGTTGTTGATTATTTTTATGGTTACAGCACCATTGGTCACGCAAGGCGTTAAAGTTGATTTGCCAAAGGCAGATGCAGAAGCACTTGATAAAGATTCGAAACCGCCATTAGTTGCGTCAGTTGATGCACAAGGTAATTATTATTTAGCCGTTGGCACCAGTAAAAATGAGCCCATGTCAGCTGAACAAATTGCAGTATTAGTGGCTGAACACATAAAGCTTGAACCAGAAACTCCCGTTGTCGTTAATGCTGATGGCAATGTTCCATACGATGCAGTCATTCAATTGATGGTTTTACTACAACAAAAAGCAGGTGTTCCTTCTGTTGGGTTAATGACCGACCCTGGGGAGCAGTAATTCGTGAGCCGAAAATTTGCTATTGCTCTCTTTCTTAGTTTTGTCTTACATGTAGTCATTGCTGCAGTATTATTGATGGGAAATTTTGAGAACAAGCCAGAAGTTCCCAAAACATCTGCACCAATGCAAGCTATCCAAGCAACGATAGTTGATAAAAGTAAAATTGAAGCACAGCTAAATAAAATAAAGAAGAAAAAGCGTGATGACGCTAAGCGTGTAAAAGAACTTCAGCAGCAAGCCGCTTCAGCAAAAAGAAAGCGTGCAAAAGAAGAAAAGCGCATTAAAGACTTAGACCGCCAACGTAAGAAAAAAGCGCGAGAAAAGAAAGCCGCAGATTCTGCTGCAAAAAAAGCACGAACAAAAGCGAATGCAGCAGAAAAGTTACGTAAGAAAAAAAAGAAAGAAGCGGATAAAAAAATAGCTGATAAAGCTGCTGCAGATGCTAAAGCTAAGCGATTGAAAGATCAAAAAGCGGCAAAAAAAGCGGAAGACCTACGAAAGAAAAAAGCCGCTGAAAGAAAGCGTAAGAAACAAGAAGCAAAAGAACGCGCTGACCAACAGCAAATGTTAGAACAACAAATGGCAGAAGAAATGGCGGTTAGACAACAAGCAAGACGTCAGCAAACGATGACAGAAGTAGGGCGCTTTACCGCATTAATTCGTCAGACTATACAAGGTAACTTGATAACAGATCGCAGTACAATGGAAGGTAAGTCTTGTAAATTAACCATAAGTCTTGCACCATCAGGTTTTGTGACTAATGTCGTCATTGGTAATGGTGATAAAGTGGTTTGCGATGCAGCAAAAAACGCAATTTATAAAGCTGGAACATTACCTGTGTCGAAAGATCCCGAAGTGTTCAAAGAAATGCGTACTATCAGCTTAACCGTAGTTCCTGAATTTTAACCACCCAATTTAAAGATTAATATTCCATGACTGAGAAAATAGCAAAACATATGATGAAATTTAAAATAGCATTCGTTTTCTTTATCGCACTTTTGTCAACAAGTGCATCGGCGACCCTTGAAATTGTAATAACTGAAGGTGTTGATAGCGCACGTCCAATTGCCGTTTTACCTTTTAAATGGGTAGGTGCAGGACAGCTTCCTGAAAATGTATCGAATATTATAAGTGAAGATTTATTACGCAGTGGAAAGTTTAGTCCAATAAGTAACCGCCGTTTCCCTCAAAATCCGTTTTCTGATAAAGAAATAGATTACTCTGCTTGGGCAAGTGAGGGGGTTGAAGCTGTTGTTGTCGGACAAATTAGTGAAATAAGTATTGGTCGTTACAAAATCAGTTATCAATTAGTTGATGTTATACGCGGACAAATTACAGGCGGTCAATCACAAATGCTGAGTAATGGCGCATTAGTGAAAACCTCAGATCATATATATGCAGAAGGTGCTTTTGAAATTAGTACAGATCAATTTCGTCGTTATAGCCACCATATTAGCAATGTAATTTATGAAAAATTAACAGGAAGTAAAGGCGCTTTTCTGACTAAAATTGCTTACGTTGTTGTGCGAGATCAAGGAGAGTTTCCTTTTCAATTAGTTATCGCAGATTATGATGGTGTTAATGAGCATGTATTGTTAAGTTCTAAAGAACCTTTAATGTCACCAGCATGGCATCCTAAAGGTACCCAGTTGGCATATTCAACCTTTGAGGATAACCAGCAGAAAATATATGTTATTGATATTTATACCGGGAAGCGTACTATGCTTAGCGCGTATAAAGGAATAAACAGTGCGCCACGTTGGTCTCCTAATGGTAAACAAATGGCAATGATGTTATCAAAAGATGGCAATTCAGAGCTTTATGTCATGGACATAGCAACTAAAAAATTGCGTAGAATTACCCGTCATCGTGCTATTGATGCCGAACCAAGTTGGAGCCCAGATGGTAAATCCTTGTTATTTAGTTCAGAACGGGGTGGTAAACCTCAGCTATATCGCGTAAATTTAGGCGATGGTCGTGTTAAACGGTTAACCTTTGATGGTGATATGAACCTTGGCGGCTCATTAACACCTGATGGACGTCAGTTAATTATGGTTAACAGAACGCGAGGGAAGTACCATTTAGCTAAACAAGAATTAGAGTCGGGGATTTTTCAAGTGTTAACTAATACACGTTTAGATGAATCTCCGAGCATAGCGCCAAATGGCGGTATGATAATTTACAGTACATTACATAATAATAAACAAGTACTTAGTTTAGTTTCTGTCGACGGAAGATTTAAAGCGCGTTTACCCGCGGTTAATGGTGAAGTTAAAGCACCTGCTTGGTCACCATTCTTATAATAAAAATTAATTTATAAAACATAACTTAGAATATTAAGGACAAATATAATGCGTTTGAATAAAACTGTAAAAGCTCTTGCGATTGTTTTGCCAATTTTGGCTTTATCTGCTTGTAGTTCTAACTCAGAAATTGATGAGCAAAGCTCTGTAGCAACTAATGAGCAAGAAGCATCAGCGACTGCTGCCGCTGCTGCTGCCGCTGCCGCTGAACAAGTACAAGTGAGTGCTGCTCAACGTGCCGCTGAAATTGAAGAGCAACAGCGTCAGGAATTAGAAAAACTTCGTGCTGAGCACATTGTTTATTTTGGTTTTGATACATCTACAGTAAGTAGTGAATTTTCTGCTATTTTAGACGCTCATGCTAAGTTTTTAAATGAACGTTCAAATACTAAAGTTTTAGTTGAAGGTCATGCTGACGAACGTGGTACGCCTGAGTACAATATTGCCTTAGGTGAGCGTCGTGCTAAAGCCGTTGTTACCTATTTAGAAAACATGGGTGTATCATCTTCTCAAATTAGTGTTGTTAGTTATGGCGAAGAGAAACCTATGGTTAAAGATCGTAGCGAAAGTGCATTTGCTAAAAACCGCCGTGCGGTATTAGTTTATTAATCAGGGATAGAAATGAAACTGAACAAAGTTTTATTCGGGATGTCCTTTGCTGCTACTACTTATATGGTAGTAGCGGCAGAATCTGCTCCCGTCATTGACATATCAAAAGTTGATTCAAGTAAAAGTAACACAGCACAATTCTCACTAGCCTCAACGCAATCAACTGCTGAACGATTATCCAGTCTTGAACGCAAGCTTGACGCTCGTAACCGTGCACAAGTTAATGTGCAACGACAACTTGAAGAACTTCAAATCGAAGTCAACGAGTTGCGTGGTGTCACTGAGTTGCATACTCATCAGCTTAGCCAAATATTAAACAGACAGCGTGAGTTGTATCAAGAACTTGACCGTAGAGTCTCTGAAGCGCTTAAACCTGTAAATAATGTACCTGCTGCGATTCTAGCACCAACGACACCAACAGGTGCAGCTGTAAACTATTCAACGAATTTAACTGAAAACCAAGCATATGATCGCGCGGTGAATTTAGTGTTGAAAGATAAGCAGTACGATAAAGCTATTCCCGAGTTTCAGTCCTTCAATGAAAATTATCCTAATTCAAGTTATGCGCCAAATTCGCATTATTGGTTAGGGCAGTTATTATTTAACAAGGCAGAATACACACAGGCAAAAAGTGAATTCACGCTCGTGGTTGAAAAATATACTGACTCCAATAAGCGTAGTGACGCAATGTTGAAGTTGGCTATGGTTGAACAGAAACTCAATAATAATGCAGCTGCAAAAGCTTGGTACCAGAAAGTTTTAGCGCAATACCCTGAATCAAGTGCAGCGCAACTAGCTCAACCAAGATTAGAAAACTTATAATCGTCGTTAACGACGATTACTTAGACTAACTGCTCTCTTTTTACGCAAACAGTCAAAAAACAACGAAAAAGTTCAATATATTAGTTGCACTAAAAAAAATTATGAGTATTATATGCGGCGCGTTGAGGCACTAGTTCAACGCAATGCGATTAAGCATTTATGTCGGCCGTTAGCTCAGTTGGTAGAGCAGTTGGCTTTTAACCAATTTGTCGAAGGTTCAAATCCTTCACGGCCGACCACTTCTTTATATTGAAAGATAAATATAAAGAAAACGAAGTACCTTGTGTGATTCGAAATTAATTTCGAAAAAAAGAAATATTGTCGGCCGTTAGCTCAGTTGGTAGAGCAGTTGGCTTTTAACCAATTTGTCGAAGGTTCAAATCCTTCACGGCCGACCACTTTCCTTTCACTACAAGATTATGCAATTACTGATTGCATTCGTTGATAGAGATATCAACAATGAGAATAATATGTCGGCCGTTAGCTCAGTTGGTAGATCAGTTGGCTTTTAACCAATTTGTCGAAGGTTCAAATCCTTCACGGCCGACCACTTCTTTATTATCACTATGTTTTATGTTTTATGTTTACTATTCTTAGAACTTGTTTCAATATTAATATTGTTGATTTTCTAAAAATTTACATTGTCGGCCGTTAGCTCAGTTGGTAGAGCAGTTGGCTTTTAACCAATTTGTCGAAGGTTCAAATCCTTCACGGCCGACCACTTCTTTATTGTTTAAATGTTTCGTTTGCTATTCTTAGATTTTATAACAATGAAAGTTATAATTTTCTAAAAATATATATTGTCGGCCGTTAGCTCAGTTGGTAGAGCAGTTGGCTTTTAACCAATTTGTCGAAGGTTCAAATCCTTCACGGCCGACCACTTCTCTTATTACCCAACTTACTACATATTCACTATATCTAGACATCATCTCAAGCTTAAAAAGCAAAATATTTATTCCTCATCGTTTTTAATAAAAAGTCTTATACACATCGTTTAATCTATACCGTATAATTGCGTCGTTTTTAAAAGAGATTCAGTAGAGATAAAAAATGTCGCAAAGTAATTTAGCTGTAGAATTTGATTTTCAATTTCCTGTAAAACCCGTACCGCTTTCAAGCAATGAACGCTCGCAATACAAAGATCGTATTAAACGTTTATTGAAAGAAAAAAATGCGGTACTTATCGCACATTATTATACTGACCCTGAAATTCAAGCATTAGCAGAAGAAACAGGCGGTTGTGTTGCTGACTCTCTCGAAATGGCTCGTTTTGGTAACAATCACCCAGCGACAACACTTATTATTGCTGGCGTTCGCTTTATGGGCGAAACCGCAAAAGTGCTAACTCCAGAAAAAACGGTTGTTATGCCTACGCTCGAAGCAACTTGTTCTTTAGACTTAGGTTGCCCTATTGAAGCATTCAATGATTTTTGTGATCAACATCCTGAACGTACTGTTGTTGTCTACGCCAATACGTCTACAGCCGTTAAAGCTCGAGCCGATTGGATTGTTACCTCTTCATGCGCTTTAGAGATTGTTGACCATCTTGACGCACAAGGTGAAAAAATACTTTGGGGACCTGATAAACACTTAGGTGCTTATATTCAAAAACAAACAGGTGCTGACATGCTAATGTGGCAGGGCGCCTGTATCGTTCATGACGAGTTCAAAACACAAGCATTGATGGATATGAAGGCCTTGCAGCCAGATGCTGCTATTCTGGTACATCCAGAGTCTCCTGCTGAAATTATAGACCTTGCTGACGCCGTAGGCTCTACAAGCCAGTTAATTAAAGCGGCTCAAGATATGCCGAATCAGAAGTTTATTGTTGCAACTGACCGTGGTATTTTTTATAAAATGCAGCAGCTTTGTCCTGACAAAGAGTTTTTTGAAGCTCCAACCGCTGGCGAAGGCGCGACATGTAAAAGTTGTGCGCACTGTCCGTGGATGGCAATGAACGGATTGAAAGAAATAGAAGACGCTTTACTCGATCCAACAGGAAAGGAAGTTTTTGTTGATATGAGTCTTCGTGAAGGTGCATTAAAATCGTTAGATCGCATGTTAACTTTCAATGCAGCATTAGCAGCTAAGTAATATTTACTTTCTTTTGTCGATAAATTGAGCGGTTAGACGCTCTTTGTTAAAATTAAGTTGTGTTAAGTGAATAATTTACCTAACATGGCGCGGCTTTAAGAATATATAGATTTATTGATTTCATTGCTGAACGGCATTATTATTTTGTAATAATCAGAGCGGTGATAAAAAGTTTTGGTGAGCTGGCCGAGTGGCTGAAGGCGCACGCCTGGAAAGCGTGTAAAGGTTTATCCCTTTCGAGAGTTCGAATCTCTCGCTCACCGCCATATTTAAAGGGAGCTTAGTTAATACTGAGTTCCCTTTTTATTGTCTGTTTTATCAGTATTTGTTGAGTCCTCTTCTAGTATTCTATCTCTTGCGTCAATTACCCAAATAGCAATAACTCAGTAAAGTTATGACAAATGTAAAATTTATCTAAAACAATGCAAATGTTTTTTGCTTATTTTTGAAAAATTCAATAGCATACTCCCATAAAACTGCCGCCCATAATTAGTGTGTCTTATTGGCGTCAGAAACGACATTCTTATAACTTTCTCAAAAGTGAATATATACATGATTATTGATGGTAAACAGGCCGCAGCAGATTTACGAAAAACATTAGCTATTGAAGTCGCACAACTCAAAGAAGAAAAAAATATCATTCCTGGTTTAACCGTAGTTTTAGTTGGTGAAGACCCTGCCAGCCAAGTTTATGTTCGTAATAAAGTGAAGCAAACCCGTGAAGTTGGTATGATTTCCAATGAAATTAAATTGCCAGCAGACGCTTCACAAGTGCAGTTATTGGCACAACTTGAGCAATTAAATAATGACGATGCGGTACACGGTATTTTAGTGCAATTGCCTTTGCCTAAACATATAGATGAAAGTGTTATTATTGCTGCTATTGCTCCGCATAAAGATGTTGATGGTTTTCATGCGATGAACTCAGGACGTTTATTAAATGGCGAATCTGGGGCATTAGTACCATGTACGCCACAAGGTTGTATTATTTTGGCGAAGAAGCATTTAGGTGACGATTTATCAGGTCAGCATGCGGTGGTTATTGGCCGTTCTAACATCGTTGGTAAGCCGGTAGCACTATTGCTTTTACAAGAAAACTGTACCGTTACCATTGCACATTCACGTACCAA
>Ga0209292_1006674_pt1 | contig 11253 bp, 6 predicted proteins | sample GOMGulsemesocosm_2_FD_184634 | JGI IMG/M metagenome (GOLD analysis project Ga0209292, IMG submission 184634) | Methane-oxidizing microbial communities from mesocosms in the Gulf of Mexico - GOM9C Gulf of Mexico (SPAdes) (version 2) | ecosystem: Environmental > Aquatic > Marine > Cold seeps...
TACTGACCTGGGCCAGCAATTATTATCATTACTCATTAGGTGAAATTTACAATCAATCTTGGCCTGCATTATTACGCAAAGGTGAAGCAGCTCAGTTACAACAAGTATTGCAGTGGTGTTTAACACCTCTTGGCGAATCTACCTCGTTAGATGATTTAAAGCGCGCTAAAAAACAGCAACAGTTACTTGCACACATGCAGGAAAATCCAAAGCAATGTACACAACAACTAAAAGATGCCGAACATTCGTCGCCTAGTATTAAAGCGTGCAGTGAAAAAGGTTTAATCATCCAGCAACCCAAGACACAGCCACCTGCTTGTTATTGGCATGAAGAACATATTAATGAGGATGACAGGCTTGTACTCAATAAAGAACAAGCCATTGCTGTAGCGGCCATTAATAATAATCCAAATTTTAGTACCAGCCTACTGTTAGGCATTACCGGCAGCGGAAAAACGGAAGTGTATTTGCAAGCCATAGAGCGTGTTATCAGTGAAGGAAAACAAGCCTTAGTGATGGTGCCCGAAATTGGTTTAACGCCACAAACACTGCAACGATTTCAGAGCCGTTTTAATGTGCCTATTGTGTTCTTACATTCAGGACTCAATGATAAAGAAAGGCTCGACGGTTGGCTCAAAGCCAAACTCGGTTTGGCGGCCATTGTTATAGGTACACGTTCAGCTATTTTTACCCCCCTCTTAAAGCCCGGCATGATTATCGTTGATGAAGAACACGATGCTTCTTATAAACAACACGATACGTTTAGGTATAGCGCTCGCGATTTAGCCGTTGTGCGCGCTAACATTGAAAACATGCCGTTAGTCATGGGCAGCGCAACGCCGAGCTTTGAAACACTGCATAACGCGCAGCAGGGAAAATATCAATTGCTCACTTTAAGTAAGCGCGCGGCGAACGCGAGCCAAGCGAGCCATCAACTCATCGATATTAAGGGCTTACAATTACAAAATGGTATGTCGCCCCAATTACTCGAGTTAATGAAACATCACCTTAATCAAGGCAATCAGGTGATGATATTTTTAAATCGCCGTGGTTACGCCCCAGCTCTACTTTGTCATGAATGCGGCTGGCTGGGCGATTGTAAGCGTTGTGATGCAAATTATACCGTGCATCAACGTTACCGATACATACAATGTCATCACTGTGGCGACCAACATGCGATCCCTTATCAATGTCCCGGCTGTGGCAGCACTCAGCTTGCCACGGCAGGTGTCGGCACCGAACAATTAGAACATGCGGTTAATGAGCTATTCCCTGAGTTTAAGAGCGTGCGCATCGACCGAGACAGCACGCGGCGCAAAGGCGCACTTGACGAATCTTTAGCAGGTATTACTAACAACGATTATCAAATTCTCATTGGCACTCAAATGTTAGCTAAGGGACATCATTTCCCCGATGTAACTTTAGTGGCCATTTTGGATGTTGATAGTGCGTTGTTTAGCGGTGATTTTAGAGCCAGTGAAAAATTGGCCCAGCTTTATTTACAAGTATCGGGACGTGCTGGCCGAGCGAGTAAACCGGGGCAAGTCGCTCTACAAACCCATCACCCCGAACATGCCCTGCTCCAGCTGCTCAATAGCAAAGGGTATGTCGCCTTTTGTGAGGTCGCTATGAAAGAGCGAAGAGTGGCGCAACTTCCTCCTTATTGGCACATGGCGTTGTTGAGAATTGAATCCCACAACGGTGACAACATCACTGCTTTTAACCAAACCATTCAAATGGTATGTCAACCATTGCTGCAACAGCTCGGCAGCAAAGAACATCCATTACGTCAAATAGGCCCCATGCCTTCCCCCATGGAACGTCGCGCTGGTCGATATCGCTGGCAAGTTATTTTCGAATCCTCGACTCGCAGTCGCCTGCACGCATTTATCGATGGGCTTCAACAAGAATTGCTGCGCCATAAGTCGGCAAGACAAGTACGTTGGTCAATAGATATTGACCCTATCGACATGGTATAGCGGTAAAAATAAACGCTTTGTGAAGACAAAAGTTAAATTTGCTTAAAAAAAACGTTTTTTTTGCACAATTAGCAGGAATAGCGGCTAGTGACGTCCGATATTTTAAGATAGACTTAATCGATATAGCGGCGCCTTAGGGTGCATTTACGTTCCAAAAATTAATGTAGTGGTGAACAAACCTAATGAAAGACAATATCCAACAATTACTTGAACAAACCGTCGATATTTTAAAGCAAGAAAACATCTTGCCACAGGACGCCACGCCGCGTATTCAAGTAGACCGAACCAAGGATAAGTCACATGGGGATTTCGCTACAAATCTTGCCTTAATGACCTCAAAAGCAGCGGGTAAAAATCCACGCGAATTAGCACAGCTTATTTGCCAACATTTACCACAATCAGTCATTGTTGAAAAAACAGAGATCGCCGGTCCTGGTTTTATTAACTTTTTTGTTGCTGACAATGCGTTAACTGAACAACTTGAAGCCGCTTACCAAGACGAACGATTAAATATTAAAGCCGTTGATAAGCCACAAACGATAGTGGCCGATTACAGCGCACCAAATCTTGCTAAAGAAATGCATGTTGGTCACTTACGTTCTGCCATTATTGGCGATAGCGTGGTTCGCACGTTAGAGTTTTTAGGCCATAAAGTTATTCGCCAAAATCACGTTGGTGATTGGGGCACTCAGTTTGGTATGTTATTAACTTACATGGAACGCTTGCAGCAACAAGGTGGCGAAATTTCTATGGAGCTTCACAACCTTGAGCAATTTTACCGCGCCGCAAAAACCTGTTTTGATGAAGACGAAAGCTTCTCAACACGCGCCCGCGAAATGGTAGTGAAACTTCAAGGTGGCGATGAAGATTGCCGTGTTTTATGGCAACAATTTATCGATATTTCACTAACGCACTGTCAAGAAGCTTATGATCGTTTAGGTGTTAGCCTGACCCGTGAAGATGTCATGGCGGAGAGTTCATACAACGACATGTTAGCTGGTGTGGTTGAATCATTAACCGAGCAAGGCTTATTAGTTGAGAATGATGGCGCGCAGTGTGTTTTCCTTGATGAATTCAAAGGTAAAAACGGCGAGCCTCTGCCTATTATTATTCAAAAGACAGGCGGCGGTTTCTTATACGCCACTACTGACATGGCAGCCACGCGTTATCGTAACGATGTGCTAAATGCCGATCGCGTTTTATATTTTGTTGATGCGCGTCAAAGCCTGCATTTCCAGCAAATATTCACTCTCGCCAAGCAAGCGAAATTTGCACGCTCTGAAATGTCGCTAGAACACATGGCATTTGGTACTGTCATGGGCGAAGACGGAAAACCGTTTAAAACCCGTTCTGGTGAAGTAGCTAAATTAGCCGACCTATTATCAGAAGCACAGCAACGCGCCTTTGATTTGGTGAAATCTAAAAATCCAGACATGGACGACGCCCAGCTCAAGAAAATTGGTGACGTAGTGGGTATTTCAGCGGTTAAGTATGCGGATTTATCAAAAACACGTACCAGTGATTACACGTTCAGTTTCGATAACATGTTGAGCTTTGAAGGTAATACTGCCCCTTACATTTTATATGCCTATACCCGCGTGGCAAGTATCTTTGCTAAAGCAGGTGTTGATGCCAATAGTTTACAAGGTGACATTGTTTTAAATCTTGACCAAGAGAAAGCCCTTGGCGCGAAATTAATGCAATTTAACGAAGCCGTTAATCAAGTGGCTGCCAAAGGTTTACCACATGTTATGTGTGGTTATTTATTTGAACTCGCTGGCACATTCTCTAGCTTTTATGAAGCTTGCCCTATCTTAGTGGGCGATGACGAAGCAGTTAAAAAAAGTCGCTTAAAATTAGCGGCGCTAACGGCTAAAACCGTCAAACAAGGCTTATCATTGTTAGGTATCCAAACGCTGGAGCGTATGTAATCAATGGCAGATCACGCCAAAAAAGGTCGCCCTAAAAAGCCGGCGGCCAAACGCACAAACGCGCGCGGTAAAAAAGCACCAGAACCGACAGGCCCAAAGCCTCGCGTATGGTTTATGCTGCTACTCGTTATCTTAATTGGTGGGACTTTCGCTTACTTTTTATTTTATATCGACGGCAATGCCGACGACCACACTGTGGTAATTAGCACGCCAAAAGTGAATAAAAAGCCTGTAGCAAACGATGCACCATTGCCCGAAGCACCGCAAGAGTCTTGGGTATATGAGTCGTTAGATAAAAAAGAAATTACAGTCGATCTGCCCGATGGAATAATCACTAAAAAACATCGTTATCGCTTACAATGCGCTAGTTTTAGAGCTTTATCACAAGCTGAAAGCATGAAAGCTAAGATGGCGTTTATGGGGGAAGAGCCCAACATTAAAAAGGTGCAGGGAAAAAATGACAACTGGTATCAAGTCATCCTTGGCCCTTATGATACGAAACGTCAAGCCGAAGCAACCCGTCATAAAATGCAGCGAGCGAACATTAATACCTGCAGCATCTATAATTGGCAATAAAGTGCTGACAAGGACGTATATAAACGTTCTTGTCACCCTTATCAAGTCATCAGTCAACTTATACCAATCATGTTAAATCTAAAATCAGTTGAATTAATCTACTTGTTCTTTAAGTTTGCTATCGCTTTAATGATGGCATCAGGATGTTGAAATACCGCCAAGTGCTCGCTATTAGCTAGAGGGATATATTCACCACCTGATTTGTTGCTAATCAATTTGCTCCATTGTGATCCTTCTTGTTGCCATAGCGATAATTTATCAACATCTTCAGCTTCGGCGTTTTCAATATCATGGGATTCAAAGTCAGTATCAATCACGGTAATTGGCACTAAGGTAGAAATGGCGATCCCTTGTGCGATATTCAAGTCGTCATGATAATTCATAATTTCTTTCGCGCGGTTGAGTTGCTTCTCAATACCGGTACGACTTTGACTCACCAAATCAAAATAAGACCAATCCATATCATTTTTATAAACAGGCGGAATGAGCCCCTCAACAATGGTGCGCTCATCGGTAAGTTTATCGATAGTTTTTGTCGTCCAATTACCTTGCTCAATGTGGTCAATAAGCTTATCACCTACTTTTCGATACCATGAAACTGGCCAATCTTGATAAAGGCTAATCGAGTGTGGCAATAGTACATCAGGATCAATCCACACCATGCCTTTAAGACGATCAACAACATCTGAATTAGGTAGATTCTGCCATGCATGGGCTAAAAGGTTCGCACTTGCAAAGCTCACAACAATAAACTCTTCTTCATTGAGTTTGGCTAAAGTTTTATCTAAAACTGGCGAAAAAGACGCATAGGACGGCTGCTCTATCAAGCTGCTAAAACCATTGCCATGTCGCTCAATCACATGTACCCGGCTAGTTTTTGCAATTAACGGCTGCAATAATGAAAACCACGCACTGTCACTATGATAGTTTTTGTTAAAACCTGACAATAAAATAATGGCTGGCCCACCATGTTCAAGCCCCATACTTCGTACATGCACATCGTTATCTTCTTGCTCGCCAATGCGGTATAAACTTGAATGTTTATCAAGCTTGTTACTACTCACTGAATCAAAAAATTTGACCACTTGCTTTGTGGTTTCAAACTCATTGAATGACCAGCTATGCCCAGCCCCTTCAATGGCAATTAATTGGTTAATGTGTGCATCATTTTCATAGGTATACTGAGTAATAGCACCGCTGTTTTCTACCTTAAGTTCATTCTCAATGCCATTCTCTTTAGCGATAAAGTCGATAGCAGATTCACTCGAAATCAACCCAAAGTTATCATGCTTTAACCCCTCAAAAGGCAGCGTGCTATCACTTTTCCCATGCACCATAAGATAGTTAGTGTCTTGTACAATATTACATTGTTGAGACAATGGCTCTGACATAGGAGAAGCGACAGAAGCAACACCATTGAACGTTAACTTGCTATTGCACATCAGGTTTTGGGTAAACAAGCCACCTTGAGAAAACCCAACCGCATAAAGTTCGTCTTCAATAATATTGTATTTATTTTTAACATCGGCGACGACATCCTCAACAAAACTTAAATCATCAACACCTAGTCGATGAGGTTTATTGCAATCACAGCCTTCATTCCATTCTTCTACTTTTGATTGTGGATACACCACAATATAATTACCCGATACAGACTCTAACGACGCCATACCTTGCATCGCTTTTGCTTTCTGACCTGAACCATGAAAAGCCAATAACAATTTGTATGATTTTTTAAGATCAAAGTTTTCTTCAGGAGTCGCTATATAATAACTTCGATTATTTAAGCTCACTCTATTTTCATCAATGGATTGCGATTTCGTTAGGCTGTTGTTCGCCGTATCGTCAATACTATTGCAAGCCGATAATAGCCCAACAATAATGCTGACGTTTAATAAAACATTTAAATGTACACGCATTGTTTTTACTCAAATTAAATATGGATGATGAGTAAATCAGTTATGTCATTAACCAGACAGACTTCGAGCTTATGTTTTCATTATCTTTATGTTATCTTTTAAAATATAAAGTTATTTCAATATCATAGAGATTTTTATGGCTGTACAAATTGCCGATGTTTTATTTGACCAAAGCCAGAGAATATTAAAAAAAGGCAATCAAAGTCGAAGTCTTGAGCCTAAAGTATTCAGTTTATTAATCGCGTTGTTAGCCGCTGATGGTGCAATTGTTACTCGTGATGACCTCATCGTACAGGTGTGGAACAATCGCATTGTTGGTGAAGGAGCAATTAATAGAACCGTCTCATTATTGCGTGCACACTTTCTAGCGTTAACAGATGAAAGTATTATTGAGACGGTACCGACCCAAGGCTACAGATTAATAGCCAAAACAGTTGAAATAAGTGACGCCCCCTTCGCCACAGTCGAAAATATCACAGATTCGGCCGATATTTCGACACCCTTTTCAAATGCAAAAATCATAGGTTTAGCTGCCATTATAATAGCTCTAGTATCAATGTTTTCTTGGTACCTGTCTCAAGTAGGCAATGTAAATCATCACGACAAATTATCACTCATCAGTGACCCTTTAATTGGCTTAAAGGGATGGGAATATAAGGTTTCGGCAACATCATCCGGACAAGAAATATTATTCCATCATATCGATGAAAATAATAAACAATCGGTCTATTTATACGATGCCAAAAGTCATACGAAACGCCTTGTGTTAAACGATGCCTTAGCCGTTATCAATGCAGACGCAAAACGTATTGTTTATGTCACTCACATTGATAAACAATGCACCATCGCTTTATTGAATGTGTTATCCCTCAAAAAGCAGACTTTATTCTCCTGTGACAAAGCACCAACATCCTTAGTTTGGGGACCAAAAGATACCTTCTATTTCAACAAAAGATTTAGTAAGTCTCACCCCTATCAAGTCTTTAGTTACAACGTTAATACTAGCCAATTACGACAAATCACCAAACCAGATAGCAAAAACAATACAAAAGGTGATTTTCGTTTTTCTTATAATAAACAAACGAATCAATTAGCTGTTGTTCGATACATCAATGAAAATAAATCAAAAATTATTGTGTACGACGAAGAGGAGTTACTGGCCGAATATACCGTAGACCTGCGCATTAACAACCTTGTTTGGCACCCGAATAAACAAGCATTAATTATTGCTGATAAAACTAATCTTTATGTATTAACAACCGCAGACAATCAATATCAACTACTCAAACAATTAGCATTCGATATTAATTCAATCGCGATTATTCCTGGTGAAACTTCATCATCACTATTAATAAGTAGCGCAAATGTGATGAGCGATATTGTAAAATATGATATCAAGAATAACCAAGATGAGTTGTGGCAACAAAGCGCACGTTCAGAGTTACTGCCACGTATACAATCTGATACACAATTACTACTATCAACGCGTTACAAGAGCCATCATTGGTGGAAAATCAATAAGGGAAACGCCACCTTGATTGATGTGGAATTTCCCTTCGATTTAAAGTTTGTTCGCTACGAATTATCCGATGATGGCCAGCGTGTATTATTTACTAAACACGGTAGTACTTATGAATTAAACCTTGAAAAAGAAAGCTATGAAACAATATTTTCTAGTCCCCAACATAGCTATGTTGCTAACTATGACGCTCGTAATAATAACGATGTAATTTATAGCAGTAATCACACTGGGCAATGGCAATTATGGTCATATGTACGCGCTAGTAATAAACATAGTCAATTAACCTCTCGCGGTGGCTACAGCGGTCGGGTAGTCGGACAATACCTTTATTATTCTAAATTTACGGTCGACGGTTTATGGCGAAAAAAATTAACCGAACCGACAGAAGATCTCGTAATAAAAGACTTCAACCGGATTAATTGGCTTAATTGGCAACTGATTAACAATCAGCTTTATTTTTACCGAGAAGAGACAGGTATTTGGCAGTTTGATATAGAAACACGCACCCAACAATTAATTATGGCAACACCTGATGATTTCATTCATCAATATACTGTGTCGCCGGATCAAAAACATATTTATTGGGTGCGTCTCAAACCTATTGAAGGTGATATTTATCACTACAAGTTAACCGCTAATCAATAATAAAATTGAAATCACAAGGTTTAGGGGGACTAATTTCTAATCCCCCTGACCCTTTCCAGTGAATCGTTTTTCACTTATCGCTAATAAGCACACTATTACCACACCTGTTTTTTGTCGCCGTAACGAACAAACCAACCAGTTATGTATGCTCCTAATAAAAAAATAGCCGCCGTTTCACCACTTGGTTTAATCACCCAAAAGACAAGTGCAATAGCCACCATCAAAAACTCGACCGCTAACACATGTTTTCTCGTGTAAATACCAAACATGTTGGCTCTAAACCACCATGGTAATTTTTGCCATTGCTCTGATTTTTTATTGATCACTGTTATTTCCTCCGTTAATTTTGAAATATCAACTTCGAACACAGCTGCCAGACATTTGAGTGTTTCTAAACTGGCGTTCTTGCCACTTTCAACGCGCTGAATCGTTCTAACATTTAACCCGCTTACGTGTGCCAGTTGCTCTTGAGACCATTGTTTTTGATCACGTAACTTTTTTAGAATCATAAATTGTCCTCACTAATGTTCGGGAGAAATAATGCCAACAACAAGCCTCTGTCGGCCACGACTTTCACCCGACAGCGCCTAAATAAATCGATTTAAGCTAGTGTGGCTAACTTATCGAGCGTGTTTTATAAAAAAAATCACTTGCGGGAAGTAATCTTCAACAGCTTTGGGGTGAGTGAGCATATTGATGTGATCATAATCGTGACTATTGCCGTTATCTTTGGATAAGATGCTTAGCTTGCCAGTACCAACTTCGTCCCTAAAGTTTTTAACATCCTTAGGGTGGCCAAGTAAATGATCATTAATCGCAGCGATAAACCAAGTAGCTGGCCACTGTGTTTTGTTAGCGGCTGGTGCATAATAAAAACCATCACGGGGATCTAGCCACGGTTTCTTTCTCACCCATTGTTGTCCTTCATTTAGCGACAAGTAGGTTTCATTATCACTGCCCATTTTCCATTCTTTAAAAGGAAAGTGCCCTTTTTTCTTGGCCAGCCAAGGCCCGAAACGTTTCCACAACAACTCAACCTTGAAAACGCGTTCAAAGCTCCACTGCTCAATAGTACGCTTAGTGCCAAAAAATACCATTGAAGCAACGGTTTGTTGCAAGTGCGACAACCGTGCAAATGAAGACGTCATAATAACGCCGCCCCATGAATGCGCCATCCAATGGACTTTATTATGCTCAGGGTGACGGTTTAAAACCCATTGATGACATTGAGGCAGGGTTTCGACAATACTTTCATATTGACCATGATCATTATCGACACCAATCACTGGGGTACTTAAGCCCCGACCACGCATATCCATGACATAAACAGGATGCCCAGCGCGAGCCATAGTACAAGCTAGTCCTTTACCCGATTTAGAATAAAAGATGCGGCCATCTTCTATCGCGCCATGGAGCATTAATATCGGTGGTAAATTAGTGGAAGTATTTGGGCTAATCAAGCGCAGATGAATACGATGATTATCGTTTTCAATAAATAAAGATTGCTGTGAAATCATGGAAAGTAAGCTCAAATTAAAACATGAGTTTAAAATATCTTATATTCAGCCCCGTGTACAATTTTTACCAATGCCGTTATTAAAGAAATTGGTATTATTAAAGTCATAAAAAAACGCCATTAACTCTCGTTAATGGCGTTGATATCATCGCTCAAAAATATGAACGTATAACTTATTTTTTTACGTCTAACTGTATGGCTACACCACTATTATCGTTATCTACAGCAATCATTAACCAGCCTTGCTTAGGATTATCAATAGTGATTTTTTGACTAGTAGTGCCAGCAACTGCAGACTTAAAGTCATGGCTGCTTTCACTTGGCCAGTTATAACCTGCATACAATTTAACTGTGCCATTACCGTGAGCTGTATTAATTTCAACTTGTTTTGCATCACCATCTAGGTATACATAATAGTTGTTTGCTCCTTGTCCAGTACAAAGCGCTACACCAGATTTAATAGCAGAGTAACTAGAAATACCTTGCGCTTTACATGCATCAGCAATAGTTACTGGAGCCGGTTCAACAATAACATCACCGCCTAATGAAGGCTTTTTAGTATCAATGATAAATGTTACGCCACTCATATCGTCACTACCAACGATTTGAACATAGCGCCAGCCGCGATTAGCAACAACATGTAAGTTTTGTGTAGTACCTACGTTAGTTGAGCTCGCTTGAGCATTACTTGCAGACGCCCAATTATCAGCATTGTAATGAAGCGCTACCGTGCCTTGACCACCAGCAGTTGCTAAATAAAGGTCTGTATTGTCTTGCTCAACCCATATGTAATAACCACCAGAGCTCTTCGCTACACATTCTTGTTGACCAATAGTTAGCTTACCACTAGTAATAGTTACTTTATTACAAGGCTGTATAGTAGTGCTTTGACCGTTGTTTGGATCCGTAGGGAATGCATCAACATTATCACCTAAACCATCTTTATCACTGTCCAACCACTCTGTTGCATCATTCGGAAAAACATCGCTGTTGTCGCCAAAGCCATCTTTATCGCTGTCTAACCATTCTGTTGCATCATTCGGGAAAGCATCGCTGTTGTTACCAAAGCCATCTTTATCGCTGTCTAACCATTCTGTTGCATCATTCGGGAAAGCATCGCTGTTGTCGCCAAAGCCGTCTTTATCGCTGTCTAACCATTCTGTTG
>Ga0209292_1006676_pt1 | contig 11250 bp, 9 predicted proteins | sample GOMGulsemesocosm_2_FD_184634 | JGI IMG/M metagenome (GOLD analysis project Ga0209292, IMG submission 184634) | Methane-oxidizing microbial communities from mesocosms in the Gulf of Mexico - GOM9C Gulf of Mexico (SPAdes) (version 2) | ecosystem: Environmental > Aquatic > Marine > Cold seeps...
AATAGCGAGTAAACAACCAAGAACTAACGAGCCTAATGTATAAGTGTGATGAAGATGGGCTAATTTAAATATGCTGAATTGATAAAGCATATCAAACATTGGTTGCAATGATTCAGCGGTAAGCAACGACTCACCCACACTAACTGTCAATGATGCTAATAAATAACTTAAGCCTTTAAAGAAGCCCCAAGCTAAAATAAAAGCGCCGATATTAACTCGTAAAAATAACACGATAAGTAAAAACACGATATTGTGTAAAGTAAAAATTGGAGATAAACCAACAATAAAACCCAACGCAATAGCAAGAGATATCTGTCTCGTTGAGCTTTCTGAGTTAAGTGCATGTAACAATTTGGCCAATAAGGTAAACATTCCTTTTCCTTCTTATTTTCGTTTTATTTATCTTTAATATGAAATAAATGTAGCTTGTACAACATGCTAAATACTAGATTTCTTTACGAGTATAGACCCAATCGTTTCCTTGACTTAAATCTTCGCTGTATTGGTAACCAGCAACATCAAACGATTTAAGTTGTTCTTTGTCTGTTAAACGATTTTCAATAATATATCGAGCCATTAAGCCACGCGCTTTTTTTGCAAAAAAGCTGATCATTTTATATTGGCCGTTCTTCCAATCTTTAAAAGCAGGAGTGATAATCTCACCGTTAAGGTCTTTTTTCTTCACTGATTTAAAGTATTCATTTGATGCAAGATTAATTAATACACCATCACCTTGTTGAGCTAATGCTTCATTAAGTTTATTAGTAATAATGTCCCCCCAAAATTGATATAAATTTGTCCCACGGTCATTGGCTAGTCTTGTGCCCATCTCTAGACGATAAGCCTGCATTAAATCAAGCGGCTTTAATAAACCATATAAACCGGACAAGATTCTCATGTGCTGTTGGGAAAAATCAAAATCAGCATCACTAAATGTTTTAGCATCTAATCCCGTGTATACATCACCGTTAAATGCAAGTACGGCTTGGCGAGCGTTTTCAGTGGTAAAAGGCATTGACCATTCACCAAAGCGTGCGGCATTTAAACCCGCTAATTTATCGCTGATTCCCATCAATGACGAGATATCGGCAGGTGTTAACTTTTGGCAATAACTCATGAGTGCTTGGCTATGCTCTAAAAGCTCAGGTTGCGAAAACTTATCTGTAGGTAAAGGCGATTCAAAATCTAAATTTTTAGCCGGAGAAACAACAAGTAGCATAAAGGATCCGTTTAATGACAGTGTAATATAGTGTCACTATCATACTAGAAATAGACTCAACATGAAGAAAAATGATATGCCAAAACAAATCATACGTAAAAAAAGCATAAACATACTTGCTATATATTGAAAATTTGTTACAAATACAGCTACATTAGGCATTACATCAAAGATTTATCGCTTTTTTAGCTATTGATGTTGTAATATTTCTCCAATTTTAAGTTTATCGTTAAAAAGGTAAAGGATATGACTAACCAGCTTTCACAATTAAAAGAAATGACCACTGTAGTTGCTGACACTGGCGATATTGAAGCTATCGCAAAATTTCAACCACAGGATGCAACGACTAACCCGTCGTTATTATTAAAAGCCGCCTCACTCGAAAGCTACCAGCATCTACTTACCCAAGCCGTTTCATGGGCTAAACAGCAGTCAGACAATACTGAGCAACAAGTTATTGACGCTGCCGATAAGTTGTCGGTATTAATTGGTTTAGAAATTTTAAAAACAGTGCCTGGGCGTATTTCAACAGAAGTTGATTCACGGTTATCATTTGATACCCAAGCTTCAACGGCGAAAGCACACAAGTTAATAGCCATGTATAATGAAGCTGGCATTAGTAACGATCGTATTCTCATTAAACTTGCGTCGACATGGGAAGGTATTAAAGCCGCTGAACAACTTGAACAGGCAGGCATTAATTGTAACCTAACTCTATTGTTTAGTTTTGCCCAAGCACAAGCCTGTGCAGAAGCTGGTGTTTATTTAATATCCCCCTTTGTTGGTCGAATTTTAGATTGGTACAAAAAAGATACCGGTAAAAGTGAATATGGTGCAGCTGAAGACCCAGGCGTAGTTTCTGTAACAAGTATTTATAATTTTTATAAAAGTAAAGGTTATAAAACCGTAGTGATGGGTGCTAGTTTTAGAAACATAGATGAAATTCGTCAATTAGCGGGCTGTGATCGCCTTACGATAAGCCCTGGGTTACTTGATGAATTAGAAAAGAGTAATGAACCTCTTGAACAAAAATTATTTAGCCAACAATCTGAACAAGCTAATGAAGTTAAGCTATCTGAAAGTAATTATCGCTGGGCAATGAACGAAGATGCCATGGCGACAGAAAAACTTGCGGAAGGGATCCGAAACTTCACCATTGACCAAATAAAATTGGAAAAACAGTTAACTGAAATGCTTTAACTGTTAATTTTCAATCGATTAGTACAAAACAAGAACTATTCTTAGTTATTTTATAGCCAAAATATGTTGTTATTTAATGCGTTAATGATTTGCTTCTCGTCATTAATGTGTTATTAAAAAGGTGCTGTTAAATAAAAAGGAGTGTTCTATGGATAAACTTCAACAAGTATTGGGCTCATTTGGTAAAAGACCAAAGTCCTCAGAAAGCACTAATAAGAAAAGAAAATGGCGCGAAATAGAACTTATTAAAGAAAGGTTTCAACTAGAAAAAGAATTAAAAGCATATGAAGACTCGTTAGAGTTTATGTTGGAAGATTTTTAGGTATATTTCAAAATGAAAAAACCCAGTATTTATACTGGGTTTTTTATTGCCTAATTTTTACCTAAACAATTAGCTCTCGAAGGCATAAACCTTTGGTTTCACGCCAGCCAACTCTTTTAATCGTTCAACAATTAAATAGTTAACAGGGACTAAAATCAGGGTAATAAATGTCGCGAACAATATACCAAAGCCAAGAGAAACGGCCATCGGAATAAGGAACTGCGCTTGTGTTGATTGCTCAAATAACAATGGCATCAAGCCAATAAAAGTGGTTAAGCTTGTTAACATAACAGGCCGAAAACGTGCTGCTCCGGCAGTAAGTACAGCTTTCATCAGCTGCATTCCTTCTGCTCGTTTTTTATTAATAAAATCAACTAAGACTAACGAATCATTCACTACAACGCCAATTAACGCCAACATACCGAGTAAGCTCATAATGGTTAATTCCATGCCCATGATCCAATGACCAATAACAGCACCAATCATACCAAAAGGAATAACGCTCATAACGATAACAGGCTGTAAATATGACTTAAAAGGAATTGCTAATAAAGCATAAATAATAAAGAAAACGAATAATAATGCCCAAGCTAGAGAGCCAAAAGATTCTCGCTGTTCTTTAGCTTCTCCTTCAAGAGAATGGCTTACACCTGGATATTGCAAAATAAGCTCATCTAAATATATTTTAAGATCAGCCTGTAATATTGTCATATTAGTATTTTGCTTTTCAACATCTGCACTTACATTTGCGGTTCTAAATCGGTCAATACGAGAAATAGTTGACGGACTTTTTCCTGGAATGAGTTTAGCAACATGTGATAATGGTACAGAACCACCATTAGGTGTTCTTACAAGGATATTCTCCAAATCAGAAGTTGTACGGCGTTCACTTAATGGTAAACGTACCATTACACGAACGTCATCTCGTCCACGCTGGATACGTTGAACTTGTGAGCCAAAAAACGAACTACGAACCTCTTTGGATATACCTACTCTAGTTAGCCCTAATGCCTTACCTTGTTCTGTTAACTCTATTTGAAGCTCTTCTTTCCCGTCTGATAAACTATCTTCAATATCGAACACCGTTGGGTAAGTCGCTAAACGTAGTTTCACCTTATCGGTAATCTCTTTAAGTGTCTCCATTGAGTTAGCTTTTAATTGCACGTGAATAGGGTCTGATGACCGACCTATCTCGGCTCTAAAAGTAATACTTTCAGCACCAGGAATCGGCCCAATTAAGGCTCTCCATTCCCGTACTAATTGTGCAGAGCCTATTGATAAACTTCTAGATTCAGGTGGCGTTATTTCAAAACGAACACTGCCTCTGTTGGTCGTACCGCCTCTGCCGCCGGTGGTTGCTAAAATATTAATAATGATACTTTCGTTAGTATCTTCATCAATATATTTTTCGCGTAACTCCTCAGCTTTTTCGGTCATTTTCAATATGTAGTTATTTGTCACCTCAAATGGAGATCCGGCAGGCAAGGTTAATGAAGCCCTTACTGTCTCACTAGGTATTCTTGGAAAGAAAATAAACTTAGTCCAACCACTCATAACCAAAGTAATGATGATCAAGAAAACACCAACAAAACCAAAAAACGTAGCCGTTTTAAAGCTAATCGCTTTTTCCAATAAAGGTTGATAATAGCGTAAAATAGTATTTTCAAATCCATCAGCGAAGCGTTGCTGTAACAAACTAAACTTTGATGTTTTTTCTTTCTGACTGCGTAACTTCAAATGTTTTAAATGTGAAGGTAAAACAAACTTAGATTCAATTAATGAAAAGAGTAGTACAGGAATAACAATAACAGGGATTTGAGCAAACAATGCTCCTCTAGCCCCTTCAATAAAGGCTAATGGTAAAAATGCAGCAACGGTTGTTAAGACACCAAAAGTTACTGGTGTTGCGACTTCTTGAGTACCTCTGATAGCCGCTTCTTCACCTGATTCAGACGTTTTTAAATGGGTATAAATATTCTCTCCCGTGACAATGGCATCATCGACGACAATGCCTAACACTAAAATAAATCCGAAAAGGCTCATAATATTTAGTGTGACACCAAAAATTGGCATAGCAATAAATGCGCCCATAAATGAAATAGGAATACCAATGAACACCCAAAAGGCAATCGATGGACGTAAAAATAAACTTAATAACGCGAGTACTAAAATACCACCTTGCATTGCACTCGTAGTTAAAGTTGATATACGGTTTTTGACTATTTGAGAGTCATCATCCCAATAACTGAGTTCCACTCCCTCAGGTACATTGTCTTGTTGACCATCGATGTAGTTTTTAACAGCATCGGCAACCTCAATGGCACTTTGTGGACCAATACGATAAACATCTATAAAAGCTGCTTGCTTGCCATTAAAGCGTGTTCTTACTGGCGTTTCTTCAAAAGCATCTGTGATAAGTGCAATATCAGCCAAGTGTAAAATAGATCCGTCGGTGTGTGTCTTTATGGCAATTTGAGAAAATTCGTCTTTTCGATAGGCTTGTCCTTTTGATAATAATAAAATATCACCACCTTGAGTTCTTAAATTGCCCGAAGAAACATCTGTACTCGAATTGCTTATTGCTGAGGAAACTTGAGCAATTGTTAAGTTGTACTGCTGTAATTTGTCTTGAGGTATTTCAATTGAAATTTCGTAATTACGCACACCACTAAGGTCGACCTGAGTAATGGCAGATATTTTTAATAATTCATCACGTACTTTTTCTGCATACTCACGCGTTTCTTTCTCTCCATATATACTCGCTACACTTACAGAGATAACTTCGCGTTTACGAGTAGCTAACGATACCACCGCTTTTTCAGCATCCGCTGGAAAAGTATTAATAGCGTCGACTCGACTTTTAATGTCAGCCAATACTTCCCGTGCATCGTACCCCCCTTCAACTTCAATATTTACCGCTGAAGAACCTTCAGATGAACGACTGGATATTTGTTTAACCCCCTCTAAATCTTGAATTGCTTCTTCAATTCTAATTGAGAGACTTTTTTCAACATCTTCAGGTGTTGCCCCCCTTAATGATACATTGACATTAATGCGATCTGTGGCAAATGATGGAAAAACTTCTAGTGGGATGCGAACAGATAAGCTAAATAAACCACCAATTACAATAGTAATGAGCAGTAGGTTAGCCGCTACGTGATTTCGAGCAAACCATGCGATCATAATGATTCACCTTGTGCCTTTCTAGCCGCTCGACGTTTTGCTTTATCACCACGATTCATTGATGCTTTTTTATTACCTTTTTTAGCTTTTCTGCCTTCAATCGCTACCGGCGTACCTGAACTCACCTGCCCCAATGAAGTTAGTACTAATTCATCACCAACAACGAGTCCTGATTTAACAATGGACTGCTTACCATTTTGCCAGCCAAGAATAACCTCTTTACGCATCAACAAACCTTTTTCTACGGTATAGACATAACTCCCCTGGTAGATAGCACTGCTAGGTATCACCAAAACATCTGTTAATTCTTTCCCTGATATTTCAGCGGTGACATACTGTCCAATTTTTATAGGCGAGCCATAAGATGTTGTAGCATCGTAGGGTCTATTAATTTGCGCAACCACATATAACTGTTGGGACTGTTCATCAATAGCACTTTCTGTACGTATAATTACCCCATTCCATGATTGAGGCCCCATTAGATCTGATGTTAATTTCACATCATTTTTATTTCCCTGTTCGCCAATATCACGATATTCTTCAGGAAGGTTAATTAAAGCTAAATCTTTATTTTTAATGGGTAACCTTATCTCTACGTAGTCAACGGCAAAAATGGTTGCCAGCTGGCTGTTACCCGTAACAACTTGACCAATATCAACTTGTTTCTTTAAAATCCGCCCCGCGTAAGGTGCAATAATTTTCGTTCTCTCGAGTGATAACTTTGCTTTATCTAACTGAGCCTGTGCAGAAAGAACTTTTGCTTTTGCAGACTCGAGCTGTGGTTCGCGCAAAACTAAAGCGCTAGCTATTTTTCCATTTCCTAACCGTTGCCAGTCTGCAAGAGCTTGATCTACACGAGCTTGTTCCTCTAACAAAACTTGATTAGCAGACAATAAGTTAGCTTTTGATACTTTAACTTCTGATATGTAATCTCTATCATCCAGTTGCACCAAAACATCGCCTTTTTCGAAGAAACTACCATTTCGAAATTGTCCACTCACCTTGGTAATTTCACCAGATACTTGAGCAAAAAGTATGCTTTCAGTACGAGGTTTTACTGTCCCAAAACTTTCTACCATTATTTGGTAGTTCTGCGGTACTAAGGTTCGAGTTACAACCGTCATTTGTGCAGCTTTTGAAGGTTTGAAACGTTTTGACTGTGGAGGGTTACTTGAAATCAACATCACCGATATAAGTGTTATGCCAATAATTGCCGCTAAAACAATCAGTTTTTTCGTTCTAGTCGTCTTTACTTGGGTTGATGAATTTGAGAATGATTGATCAGACATAGTTATTCAGCCTTTGCTTTTAGAGTAGCGGCACTTTCTTCAGAGACCGCGAAGTCACCACCGAGTGCTAAATGTAGTTGTATGCGATTAGCAATTAACCTGTTTTTAATTTTTATTAAGGTACTTTGTGCATCAAAAGAGCGTGTTTGCGCGTTAAGGACTGTTGTATAGTTGACCAAACCACTTTGGTATTGCTCAAACGATAAGGTTGCTGCAACCTGCGCATTATCTTTCGCTGCTAGCATTGTTTGATAACTAAGCTTTAAGCCTTTTTCTTCAGTAATTGCATTTTCAACTGTAGAAAATGCATTATATAAAGTATCTAAGTATTGCTGTTCCCCTTGTTTCAGAACTAAACGAGCCTTTTCTTCATTAGCTTCTAAGCGTCCAGCATTAAACAAAGGTGCTGACAGGTTTCCAAATAGTGACCAAGCTAAAGAAGACCCCGAAAGTAAGTCATCTATCTCATTACCATTATCGCCAGCCGATGCAGTTAACTTTAAACTTGGAAATCTTTGCTTATGCGCATACGCAAGGCCAGAATCTTTTGCCAGTAACTGATACCAGCTAGAGATTAGCTCAGGCTTTCTGCTGATAAGTTCAGAAGGAAGTCCCAAAGGAATATCGTCCGTTAACAAAGGTAATTTAGCATCGACTAATAGCGCCCCTTTAGGATAGTCTCCAGCTAATCTTTCAAGCTTTCTAACTAACTTAGTTTTTGCTATTCTTTGCTCTGAAACACGTGTTAACTCGCTGTTTAATTCATTACGTGTTAGATATACGTCTAGAGCTTCACCTAACCCACTGTTATAACCTGATTCAATAATCTCTAAATTTTGCTGAGAATTTTTCACTCGGCTTTCATAAAGGTTCAATAACTTTTCAGCTTCTATTACAGCAAACCATGTAGTAACAACATCAACGACTAACTGCTGCTTACTTTGCTCGAAACTTGCTTGTTCTGCCATATAGGATAAATTTGCTTGCTGATCAGCAGCAGAAAGCTTTCCCCATAAATCAAGTTCATAGCTTAAATCCAAATCAACAGAACTTGAGTTGCTTATCGTACCAAGGTTATTATTTTTACTTCGGCCTGAACGCAAGGATAAATCCAGAGAGGGCCACAACGAACTGCCAGCAACAATTAATTGCTGCTTTTGAATTTCAACAGTAAACGCTTGAATTTTTAATTGATGATTAGCAGCAAGGGCTGATTTAACTAATTGTTGTACTTGCTTGTTGTCTAACTGATTTAACCAGTTATTTTCAACTTGCAAGGCTTTTTTATTTTTTTGCCAATTTTTTGGCAAGTCAATATTTTGAATGTTTTTATCAAGCTCAGAAATACTAGAGCAAGATAACAACAAACTCGTTGTTATCCCGATAATAACGCTTTGCTTAATGTTCGCTCGAAAACGACTTTTCATAAAAGATAAACCACTACGACTATTTTGATAGCCTAAGTGTAATCAATCTTTAAGAAAACTTGCATCGACTTTACAAAAGTTTACTTTCAACTAATGCTGAACCACGATGAGTAACTGGAAATCCGCGATGAATGTCAAGTTCGCTTTTTTACTCTCTAAAATACAAATTAAGTATTGGCTTTTAAAAAAATACGGTTAGCATAATCAACGAAGGAAATACCACAAAATAGGCTTTCATCATTAACCGTAAGTATTTATGCGCCCCTTTTAGTTCCATAAAATGATCTATAACGGCAAAACCTTTATACATTACCGTAAACCCAACCAATATACTTACGAGCGCAGTAGACTGAAAGTTTTCCCCTAAGAAGGTATTCAAAAGTGTAATCGTAATCAAGGCGATTAGGTAATATTCTAATTTCCCAATGTATTTCATCATTATATTGTTCCTTACCTTAATACGTATAACAGTGGAAAAATTAATATCCACATTAGATCAATCATATGCCAGTACACTGCAAGGGCTTCTAACCCCGTATTTTCTTTCGCTGAGTAAGCCCCTTTTCGAAGTCTAAATATTACCCATAAAATTGCGCATGCTGCCCAACCGACATGTAGAAAGTGGTTGAAGGTCATATAATAATAAACGGTAAAAAATTCATTGGTGTTTGTGCTATAGCCTTGCAGGTCATTCCAATGGAACTCATAAGTTTTCAAGCACAAATATATACAGCCACAAATGAAGGCTAACCACAGGAAGCGCTCGCATTTTTTTAAATTATCAAGACGAATGTTTGCCATAGCTTTTGCCATGAAATAGCTACTAGAGATCAAAACAATGGTATTTAACACACCAATAGTAGTATTTAGGCTTTGAGGTCCACCAGCAAAAACTTCAGGGTAGTAGAATTTGGCAATAAAATACGCAGTGAAAAAAATGCCAAATTCGGTCAGTTCAGATAAAATCCCAACCCAAATTGGAATACTTCCGGGTACTCTTCCTGCCGTTTTTTCACTCCAAGAAGCAAAAAATATTCCTAAGGGTGCAGTAGATGTTTTGTTGGTCATTTTGATAATCCTCAGTTAGCTCACTTCTATCGCTAATATTTCAGCCAATTCAGACTTTTTATTATCATTAAGTAAGTCGGCTAATGTGTAGTTATCTAATGTTTTTAAAAAGCTTTCTTGTGCAAGTGAAAACATCTTTTTCAAGCCACAACTGGCTGTAATAATGCACTGATTATTATCACTAAAACATTCAACGAGTTTGTTATGCTCTTCAAAATCGCGTACTAAAGCACCGATATTTATTTCATTTAAAGGTTTGTCGAGTCGAATACCACCAAACTTGCCTCGAATAGCTAATAAATAGCCTTTAGCACTTAACTGTTGAACTATTTTCATCAAGTGATTTTTAGAGAGACCATAACTTTCAGAAATTTCAGTTATGGTAGATAGCTGTTCACCTTTTACTGCAAGGTAAAGCAAAATACGAAGTGAGTAGTCAGTATAACGAGTGATATGCATAAAGATAAGGATAAAAACCTAAAGATGCATTAACAATACACCTTTAGGTTTTCTATGTAAACAACACGTACTAACAAGTTAGCTTTGCAAGAAAAATAAGTTAACTTTCTTCAGCCTGCCCGACATAAAGTTCAGAAATAATACGAACTGATTTGATCATGTTATCTGAAACTTCAACAATCTCTAGCGGGTATCCGGCGATACGTACGCTAAGGTTGGCTTCCGGTATGTCTTCTAAATATTCAATGATTAAACCATTTAATGTTTTAGGGCCATCAGTAGGAAAGGTCCAATTCATTTCTTTATTGATGTCACGTACGGTTGCACTGCCATCGACTAAATAACTGCCATCGGGCTGTGCATGTACTTCATCACTTGTAGTAGGTGTCATGGTTGTCGTAAAGTCCCCGACAACTTCTTCTAGAATGTCTTCTAAGGTTACAAGCCCTTGAATATCACCATATTCATCAACAACTAACCCTAAGCGTTCTTTAGCATGTTGAAATTTTAAAAGTTGTACATTAAGGGTGGTGCCTTCAGGAATGAAGTATAATTCTTTAACCGCGCGAATGAGTGTAGTTTTGGTAAATTGATTTTTAAATAATAGCTTCAATGCATCGCGCAGATGAATATAGCCAACAACATCATCCATATTGTCACGATATAATAAAACACGGGTATGGGTTGATTGAGCTAGTTGCTTCTGAATTTTTTTCCAGTCGTCATTAATATCTATCCCTACTAATTCGTTACGTGGAACCATAATATCTTCAACGGTGACCTTCTCTAAATCAAGAATACCCACCAACATATTTTGATCACGCTTTGGCAGCATCGCGCTTGACTCGTTAACAACGGTTCTTAACTCTTCAGAACTTAAACTGTGCTCTTGTCTTTGTTCAGGGCTAATGCCAATTAACATTAATAAGCCGTTAGTGATCCAATTCACAGCAACAACTAATGGGAACAATATCTTCAATAACAAAGATAAAATGATGGAGCTCGGAAAAGCTATTTTTTCAGGGTATAAAGCTGCTAATGTTTTTGGGGTTACTTCAGCAAAAATTAACACGATTAAGGTTA
>Ga0209292_1006682_pt1 | contig 11238 bp, 13 predicted proteins | sample GOMGulsemesocosm_2_FD_184634 | JGI IMG/M metagenome (GOLD analysis project Ga0209292, IMG submission 184634) | Methane-oxidizing microbial communities from mesocosms in the Gulf of Mexico - GOM9C Gulf of Mexico (SPAdes) (version 2) | ecosystem: Environmental > Aquatic > Marine > Cold seeps...
TCAATCCAGCCTTCAACTTTCGGATGCAAACGCGCCATGCGTTCTTCGTCAAAATCAACACGTCCAACAGCACGAATAGTGCGACTAATGGCAGTTTTTTCTGCTATTGCCGTACGTACCCCCAGGTTCTGCACCACCACTGAGTCAATTCCCACGGTACCTGCAACACCCTGCTGTTTGGCTCCTTCTGCATAAACAGCAATATAATCCATGCCCATGGAATCCTTGGCGGGCACCGGTGAAGTAATCTCGGCATTCATTGGATTGCGATAAAACAACGGCTCATCCTTATTCGCAACCGTTACCCCAGCTGAGTCTGAAACCGAACCTGAGTCGGATAACCAATAACCTGCACCTAAACCAACAGCCAACATCGCAACAGCGACCCATAACATAGACTTATTCATAAACAGCTTCCTCACCAACAGCAGCCTGCAAACGGGCCAACGCCTGTTTGGCATCGCTTAATGCTTTCCAATATTGAAGTTCGTAGTTAAAAAGTGTGACCTGGCTGCGCACCAGATTAAGAAAATCGACCTGGTTAACCTGATAACCGGCCAGCATCGACGCTACGGTTTGCCGAGCCTGTGGCACGATGCCACTTTCAAACAGGCTGAATTGTTGCCGAGCGCGTTGATAGTCCGTCACAGCCGATGAAATTTCGGCCATCACCTGACCTTTTTCGTCTTGCAATGCATAGCGGTTGCTCTGCAACTCAAAGCTTTTCTGGGATACTGCTTTGGACTGTTTGCGACCTGAGTACAAAGGAATTTTTACAGCTAGCATCAGCGACACAAAATCAGAGCGTGAGCCACCACGTGGCAACGGGTTATCGCCGGAACGGTCGCCATACAACATGCCAACCGTAAAATCGGGGTAATAATCACGTTTTGCCAAGTTCAGGCGACTTTGCGCGGCATCAATATGGCTGCTCATTTTGCGTAACATAGGACGCGCCTGCTGCGCCTTCTCATAAAGTACTGACTCATGGGCAAGCACGGGCATCTGCTTCAACACGTTATCCGCTAGTAAAATCGGCGTATTTGGTGAGCGATCCATAAAGATATTGAGTTGAATGGCCTGCTGCCGTCGGATCGCTTGCAACTGGATTTTCTGATCCATTAATTTGGATAACTCCAGTTGCGATAACAGCACATCCTGCTGTAACCCCTCGCCGGTTTCATACTTGGTTTTAGCGACGCTGATAAATTGGCGTAACAGAGCACGATTGTTTTCCACCGTCGCCAAAGCGTGATCCAGATAATACAGTTGCCACCAACGCTTTTTCACAGCACTGGCGAGTTGCAACCGCATCTCGGCTACCGAATGACCGGCCGCTTTAGCTTCTAACTCCGCGGCCTCTTCCCTTAACGCGCGTTTGCCTGGAAACGGAAATTGCTGACTGAAACCAATCTGTAATTGTGTCATGGCTTCCTGATCGCGATCAAAGCTATCGGTAGGCAAGTTCATCGCATTGAAGTTTAAAGTCGGATCAGGCAACGCACCTGCCTGAGCAGGCACTTCAAGCATCGCTTGGTAGCGCATCTGCATTTGCGCAAGGCTCGGATTATCCCGAAGGGTAATTTCAACCGCCGAATTCGCGCTTAATCTAAGCTCAGCTGCTTCACTGGCATAAAGTGTCTTAGCCATTAAAAATGAGCTTAGAGCAGCCATCGCAAAGATAAATTTTGAGGCACTGAAATTAATGTCCATGGCCGCCGTTCTCATGAGTAGTTTTTGATTGCTTCATAGAGTGTTTCATTTCCACTGATTCGTGCGCATAGCTTTCATTCACATCATTCTCTGCATGGTGCCCCATACCTTCCGCTTGTTTGCGCAAAGCATCGTAAGTCTCAGCATTCAAATCAGGTAACGCCATCAAAAGAGCGACAACGGGCCATAGAGATTCATCATCATGTGACGCTCCCCAAGCCGGCATACCGGTCATTTTTATACCGTGTTTAATGACCCAAAAAAGCTCGCCGGGTGTGTGGTGCAGTGCAGATTTCTGAAGATCGGGAGCGGGAGGATTTAAACCTTGGCCCATCGGACTTGGTTTTTTGTCGGGTGCGCCATGACAGTCAACACACATCGCTTCAAAGTCGTTAATGCCTTCAAGCATCAAGCGCTTTTCATTCAAGTCTGGAACCTCGACGCTCTTTCCCTGCCTTTCAACGGAGGCGTGCATGGTTGAGGTCATCAGCCACTTTGTTAATGAGCTATGCTGTGTCGCTGCACTAACGTCAAATAATCCGCAATAAAGAAACAACCCAACAGCAAGAACGCCTAGGAGTGATGTTATCGACAAAGTAATGAATGTTTTTTTCATGAACCAATCTCTATGCTCATCACCGTCCGGGAAAGGCATATATCCCGACTAATGATGTTTTAAACAGGGAGCTTAGAGACTCCCGCTAATAGGTTTGTGATAGCAGACAGCACCAACTTTCAGGCGCAGCTATCCTGTATTAGCGGGAAATGGGAGGACGATATAAAGAATTGGCTAACTGTTTTTCAGCTAGCGAGACATGATCATTTGTCAGTAACGAAAGATTTGCTACAAAGACCTGTTGCGACACCGGCACAACAGCGGCGGTACAGCCACCTAACCTGCAATCACAGTCTGTGTTGCATTCCGGCGAGCTGGAATCAGCAAAAGCCATACTCATATTTTGCGAATGATTCATATGAGTAGAGCCCACCATCTGCTCTTGAAACTCAGATTGCGAACTCATAGGTTGGCAAGACATAGTTGCAGACGCGACGGCTTGACCGATGAAGGTCATCATCAGCAAAGTTAGGATGATTTTCCGGTACTTTGTCAGTCGCATTATTTTGTTACTTATTTTTTCTGAGTGTTCAGTAGAAGCTTAGGTCACAGATTAGTTCACCTAAGGCTACGACAAAAACAGTATAGCATTCAAAATAGGGACACAGTCCTATCCGACCAGTGAATCAACAATATTAAAATTCATCAAACTCTAGTTTTTCAACGCTACTTCAGCAGCCATTTTTACGGTTTTGGCTTCAGAACGTTCGATCATTTTCACGATGGCGGACTGTATGACTTCATCCTCGCGGACATCTGATTTGCTTTGAAATCTCTCTTCCATAGCTTCTGAGCCTTCTTCCGCTACAAACCTGACAACGACCTCATCGGCTAAGTCTTTACTAAGTCCTGAGTATGCAATTGAAATTTCCGGGTATCCTTGAAATCCCATTTTTACTTTTTTGGCGATTCTCTTTTTAGATTTTTCTAAATTCATAGTAATTTCTCAGGGGAAGTACAAGGCTAAACGTTAACAGTAGCGGCACAAATTTTGTACTAGGATTTACTTTTCGCCTTCGCCCATGGATCAATATTAGTATCAGCAGAGGTGCTTGGAGAGTTCGACGAATCACGGTCACCTTTCCAAGGACGGTTATTATCGCGACTGCTTGAGTGCTTGCTTCGTTGAGCGTTAAAACGCTTACTCGAACCCGCGCGATGTCCGCCCTTTCGATCCCATTCAGCCGCTTTCTTTTCACGCTGTTCGCGCAGCCGCTCAGCATCGTCCAAATTCAACTTAGCCGGCTCACCTGTGCTTTGATCGTCTGGAATAATCCGATCTCTGGGAGACAAGGCCAACTGGCTAGAAGATGCTTTAGGTAAACCTTTAAATTCATACAAATAGAACGCTTCAACTTTTTCACGCGCCCAAGCCGTTTTTTTAAGAAACTTCACACTCGAATCAATGCCCGGATTGGTCTTAAAACAATTGATATTTAAATAGGCAAAGAGAATTTCAAAACCGTAGTGATCGACTATTTCAACGAGCAAGTTTTTTAAACCAACCCCGTTCAAAGGATTGTTCTTATAATTAATCTCATCGCTCATGCTAATATCCAGCAAAGGGGAAATGGCATCATTATACCCGTCACCGTAGAGACAAAACACCGAAAATAACGATGTCCTCCAGACCCGCTATGGGGAGGTAAGAGAGCTAACACACACTGGGACATAGCGTTTCAGGCTATTCAAACTTCGACTCTTTTGCTCATGAGGCTTTTCCTTGAGTTACTTGTTCCTTTTGGGCAAATCGTATCTAAAATATCCGCCATAGGCTAGACACAGGAGACTCCGCCCCTTCTTAATATTGTATATCTGCTACGTTGCTCGTTAATTTGATTCAATTTACGCAACTTGATTAAAGTCGATACGCTCAAGATTTTTAGTGTCCACTGACTGGCGAGCCTTCCACAAATCGTAGCTTTCTTGCAGCGTCAACCAGCTTTCAGCAGATCCTCCTAGCACTTCAGAAAGCCTTACAGCCATCTCAGGCGAAACACCCGCCTTACCTGTCAGCAAGCGGCTAAAGGTGCTGCGAGCTACGCCTAACTGATCGGCAACCATGTTTCCGGTAATCTCGTCGAACGGCTCAATATATGTTCGAGATATTAAACCTCCTGGGTGTGGAGGGTTATGCTGTTGTAGAGTCATCAGTGGTAATCCTCATAGTTCACAACGTAAGCGTTGCCGTCTTCAAACTTAAAAACAATGCGCCAGTTGCCAGAAACATCAACGGCCCAGAGGCCTTTTAATTTCCCGCTCAGTTCATGGAGCCGATAACCTGGCTTATCCATATCCTCAACGACTGAGGCTGCATGTAAAAAGGCCAAGCGATCACTTATCTTGGTGGCATGAGCAGCCTGAATACCTGCCGTGCTGCCCTTCGTGAAAAATTTTGCCAGGCCTTTATGTTTAAAGGTTTTAATCATTGATACAGTCTCATATTATATACACATTCCCTGTTACGCAACAAGGAATCGGTATTTTTACCAGCTTTTAATAGCCACACCGGCCTCTTCAAATGACTTGTAAGTTTCTTTTGATAACCTGTGAATGTTCCTGGGGCGATCGCTTATGGCTCTCTTCCTGGACATTATGCGGTATGCGCCGTTTAGGCTTACTATAGAAAAATTTTTGGGATTCATCGCAATCACTCCTGAGCTGATTTATCTCAAGACTAAAACCTCTACGAAATTCTGAAAAGCTTTATCTTTCCCAGGCATCGGCAACCAATCGGGCTTTTTCTTCGCCAACGGCCTGAAGGTAACACTCGGTACTGGCTGTTGATGTATGCCCCATAATCTGGGCCAGTATGTGTATTGGTAATGGATTTTTACCTGTCACCATAGCCACCCCAAAGCCATGCCTAAGCCCTTTGCCTGTGGCTTGCTTGCCAACAATTCCGGCTCGACCCATGACACGCTTCACCAGACGGTAAGCGGTGGGTCGGCTCATCGACCATAGCCGCTCAGAAGCTTCTAGCTGGATTTTCAGTTTTGAGCGAATGGAAAAGACCAGATCAATATTTTCAAGCACACTTGGCTGAACCGGCACGGTGCGATACTGCGGCAATTTTTCTCGCCCTTTCTTATCAAATTTCCGTTTTTTCAATGAGCGGAATTTAACCGCTTTCACAGGCTCATTAATTAAAATTCGCTCAGGTGTCAGCTCAAGGGCTTCCGAGGGACGGCATCCACAATAATGCAATACATGGCAAAACATACGTTCTTTAGGTTTCTCTAAATTCGCGGCATCGAGGAAATCCGCCCGCTCTTCAGTGGTTAGATAAAGCCTCTGGCCGTATTCATCAAACAGGCGCATCTCTGGCGATATTTCGGGGCTTTCTGGCATGAATCAGTTCCTATATGTTTTGACTCATCGTAGCGAATAAAAAACCCCAATCAAGGGCTAATTGATCGGGGTTTCACGCAGAAGTGAGTCGTTATTGAATCACTTTGGGGTATAACGTGTCAGTGGCTACTTAAAAAACATATACGAATTACAATCGAACTTTGCTTCAATGGCGCTTGTCATAGCCAACGCTGGAATGAATAATACCCACCGTAATTTATTAGAATCTCGCTAACTCGGAACATAAACCCTGCATGTTAAAGAAATGGTTATCCCTGATGCTGCTCGTATTGATTGCTTGTCAATCAGTATGGCTGATGGCGGATACCCATCCTTTTGATCAGGTAGGCGCTGGTCATACCGAAAGCAGCCATATGCATGGCCTTGCTGACAAGACACACACAGATATTACTGATAAGTCTTCCCAAGATTCCAATCCAGATTTGGACGGGCATCATTGCCATAGTTCAGCTCACCTGTTTATTTCGTTCTTTTCTGTAAACATTGCACAACCAATCGTGTCCGGTAACCTGCTCGATTACTCCTCAACCCACAAGTCACCTTACCTTCCTCTCGGCTTACGACCTCCGATCGCTTAACCCAATCCATTTTTAAATTTTAAATTGGGTTGTGTAGTTACCGTGTAGCTACATAAATCCGTATTTTGTATTGGATTAAGAGATTCAAGAGAGTCGACTATGAAACTTTTTATTACTGTTTTTTTAGCAAGTTTTATCACGCTGCCTGCTTGGGCTGGCATCAATAACTCAGTCTCTGTAGAGATTGTTAATCAACCTTCCAAAGCATGGCGTTTCTCAGCTGTATACGCCTCCCCCAAAGATGGCACTGTACGCGTAAAAGGCCATATTATCGCCGACCGCAGTTTTGGACTGCCCAAAGGGCATGTCGATATTGCAGCCTACTCCCCCGCAGGTGAGTTAGTCGCAACGACAACTGCGAATTACAAACCTCGTATGTTGAGATATCGGGCAGGACGTAAAGGTAAAGTTCGCTTTTCTACGAATATTGCCAACACGTTGCCCCAAAACTCAGCGATCAAAATTGCTTTTCACTCAAGTAATCAGAGTGTTATAGCAAGCTCAGCGCACCACAACACTCTAACCCAGTAACCCCATAGGCCCGTCACCCGAAAGTGGCGGGCAGATAACCGTGTGACTGGAATCTAAGCCTTGTATGGGCTTAACCCGTTGTTTTATTTCAAAAGAGTTTTCTATGAAAATTTCATTATGTAGGCGCGCGCTTGCTATTGGCGTTATCTATTGGCTTTCTTCAGGTGTTGCTTTTTCCGCAGCCAGCAATGAAGTAGGTCAAAGTCAGGCTTGGCAAAACTGGCTAAAAAACCAGATTGAAACCCAGCCCGAAATCGTTGCAGCAAAACAGCAACTTAAAGCACAGCTGTTTTTAGCGGATAGCCGCACTCAGCCACTCTACAACCCGGAACTCGAAACGGAGTTTGAGCGTCTGGAAAACGTTGATAATTACCGAATCGGTATCAACCAAACCCTGGACGTTTGGGGCAAGCGCAGCAATAGGCACCAACAGGCTGAATTTCTCCGCCAGGCAGCGGAACAAGGCTATGCGAAAACCTATCAGGAAAAGCTCGCTGAAGCGCTGTCAGTGCTGGCAACTTATCAGGCATCAAAAGCCCGTTACCTGCTAGCCCAGCAACAAGAACAACAAATTAACACCTTGTTCCAACTGGTAAAGAACAGACAAAAAGCCGGTGATCTTGGTCAAATTGAGGTTAATTTCAGCTTGGCTTCCCTTGCTCAAAGGCTCAATGAGACAGCTCAAGCAACGGCCGATTTCCGAACAGCAGAAACGCGAGCATGGGAGCTGTTTCCAAATTTACCCAACGATAAAGCAGTCGTGCCCGCACAATTATGGCAGGCAAATGCCGGTTCAGTTTCTGACGAAGGTTCGTCCAACCCCGCTGAATTACACCCTCGAGTTTTATTAGCCAAAGCTCAGTGGGAAGTTCAAAAAGAAGCGGCTGAGTTAGCTCGCCTGGACGCCAAAGCGGACCCAACCCTTGGCATTAACGTAGGCCGGGATGGCGATGAAGATGTCGTTGGTTTGACCTTCTCGATACCTCTCAATGTACGTAATAACTTCAGCGCAGAGCGAAGAGCGGCGGATGAAGAAGCGCTATCGGCAGAAGCAACCTATCTCGCCGTACGGCGGAAGCAGCAATACAAAACACAAGCCGCAGCCAGCATCGCTCAGCAATACCAAAAGCAACAGCAGCGTTTGAAATCACTACTCCAGCAAAGTAGTGAGCAAAGCCAGAAACTGCTAGAGCAGCAATGGCGTACCGGCGACTTAAGCACAAATGAATATTTAATAGCGCTACAGCAAAACATGGCCGGCGCACTTTCCGGAATCGAACTGCAGGAAAAATTCCAGCTTGCGGTTATCGATTGGCTAAAAGTCTCAGGACAAGTGAAAACACGCATTCTGCCATCAGCACAAAACCAAATTTAGGATCGTAGACAATGAACAAACAACTATTAACGCTGACGTTGTCAGCCGTATTTTTTATCTCATCAAATAGCGCATTTGCCGAAGATGAGCACGACCAAAACACCGATGGTCACCATGAAACACACCTGCATCAAACAGAAGCGGAGCATGACGAACATGATCATGCGGAAGAAATCACTGAAAACAACGCCGACCACAGCGGTCATGACCATGATGAGCAGGAAGACAAAGATCACGATAATGAGGAGCCTGGAGATCACGAAGGTGAAGGTCACGGCGACGAAGAGCATGAGGAAAGCGGCGTAGCACTCAGTGCCTCTCAAACAAGTCTGGCCGACATTGAGGTTCAATTGTTAGAGCCTCGTAAAATGGATTACCAGGTCTATGCACCCGGTGAAATCCAGGCCAACGGTTATACAAACTATCTAGTTTCTCCACGTGTCGAATCGGTGGTTTTAAAACGACACGTCACCCTGGGTGAGCATGTTGAAAAAGGGCAAGCGCTTGTCACATTGTTTAGCGAAACGGTGGCCGAGGCTCAAGCGGCTTATCGTGTCGCACAAGCTGAATGGCGGAGAGTGAAGCTACTCGGTAGAAAAGCAGTGGGCGATAAACGTTACGTTAGCGCTCGCAGCACGTTTGAGGCAACACAGGGAAAATTAACGGCCTTTGGTTTAAGCAAACAAGCCATCAAAGACCTGCCCAAAAAGAAATCGACGGTATTGGGTGTTTATACTCTAAACGCCTCTACCTCAGGCGCAGTGTTATCGGATGATTTTCATCAGGGTCAACTGGTAGCTGCGGGCGGCAAATTGATGGAAGTGGCCGACGAAAAAGAACTTTGGGTCGAAGCTCGAATTTCACCTCAAAAAACGCTGCAACTACCCGCAGGCACGCAAGCGCTGATCAAAGTGGCAGAAGGCACGTTCCAGGCACGAGTCGCTCAGGAAGCCCATATCATTGACCAAAAATCACGTACTCGCGTCATTCGGTTATTAGTGGACAACAGTGCTCACCGTTTACACCCTGGCATGTTTGCCGATGTCTTCTTCCAGTTTAAAACCGACACACCCGTGTTGGCGGTTACAGAAGATGCATTGATGCGGGGTGCCGATGGTGATTGGACAGTATTTATCGAACATGAACCCGGCCAATTTGAACCGCAGGAAATCGAATTGGGCCGTTCACTGGGTAAATGGCGTGAAATAACCGGCCTGGAAGCAGGTACTCGCGTCGTCACAAAAGGCGCCTTTTTTGTTGCCTCACAAATCGCCAAAGGCGGTTTTGACCCACATAACCACTAAGGAAAGCTCTGAACAAATCATGTGCTGTTTTTCCAGCGTTAAAATGCGCTGCTTTTTTGTTGTGAATCTTGCTAATAGCGCACTACAAGGTGAATGGCACAGCCAGAGAAGGTGCCCTGGGGCATTAGCTGCAATCCTCGCCGCAAAGCAAACCATTTTTCCTGCCGGAAATTCCAATCCATATTCATTCATAGCTTTCCAAGGAATTTCTCATGTTTAATCGACTTATCGATTGGGCGGTGACCAACCGGTTATTGGTGGTTATCGCTTTGCTGACATTGATCACGACGTCAGCGTTTATTATTCCCCGTTTAAATCTGGATGCCTTCCCTGATGTCACCAATGTTCAGGTGGCCATCAACGCAGAAGCACCGGGCTTGGCTGCCGAAGAAGTAGAGCAGCTCATTACCTTCCCTATTGAAGCGGTGATGTATGCATTGCCGGATGTGGAGGAAGTACGCTCTATTTCCAAAACAGGGCTATCGGGTATTACCGTGGTCTTTAAGGAAGGTACGGATATTTACTTTGCCCGACAATTGGTTTTTGAACGCCTGCAGGCTGCCAAAGAACTGATTCCGGAAGGTGTTGGCACCCCCGAAATGGGCCCCAACACATCAGGACTTGGGCAGATTTATCAATACCTACTGTCAACGGAGCCCGGCTCCGGCTATGACACCATGGCTTTGCGCAGCCTTAATGACTGGGTGGTCAAATTGCTGTTAATGCCCGTCGATGGCGTGACCGATGTTTTGTCCTTTGGCGGTGATGTGCGCCAATACCAGGTCAACATCAACCCCTCTCGCCTGCTGGCTTACGACCTGACGCAGCAGGATGTCATTGCTGCTTTGGAAGAGAACAACAGCAATGCGGGCGGCTGGTACTTGAACCGTGGCCAGGAACAGCTGGTGATTCGCGGTACAGGCTGGTTAAGCCATGGTCAGCAGGGCCTTGAGGAAATTGGTCAGGTACCCCTAAAAAGTATTGATGGCGCAGTTGTAACGGTGGCGGATGTTGCCACTATCGAATTGGGTAGTGAAATTCGCCAGGGTGCTGTCAGCATGACTCGCCGAAATTCAGAGGGTGAGGCGCAAGCGTTAGGTGAAGTGGTTTCAGGCATAGTGCTCAAACGCATGGGCGCTAACACCAAAGCCACCATTGATAGCGTCAATCAGCGTATTGAACTGATTAATCAGGCATTACCGGAAGGCGTTAACTTCGAAGTCATTTACGATCAAGCTGATCTCATCACCCAAGCTGTGGATACGGTGGTTAACGCGTTGCTGCTCGCTTTCATCTTTATTGTTGCGGTACTGGCACTGTTTCTGATGAACCTACGCGCCACCTTCCTGGTGCTAATCTCCATCCCTATTTCAATCGGCATTGCACTGATGATCATGGCCTGGTTTGGGTTATCAGCCAACCTGATGTCGCTAGGTGGTATTGCCGTGGCAATTGGTATGCTGGTGGATGGCTCCGTGGTGATGGTGGAAAACATGTTTAGGCACTTGAGTCATCCAGATGCCCAGCATGACAGTCAACGCGACCAGCATATCAAAGCCAATGACGACGACCCCCACGACGTAACCCGGGACCAACAGGGCATTGCCCTGCGCCTGCAGGACGCAGGTAAAGAAGTGGCACGACCTATCTTCTTTGCGGCCTTGATTATTCTGGTGGTGTTTATGCCCATGTTTAGCTTTGAGGGCGTCGAAGCGAAGCTGTTTCAGCCGATGGCAACCAGTATCATGC
>Ga0209292_1006692_pt1 | contig 11228 bp, 14 predicted proteins | sample GOMGulsemesocosm_2_FD_184634 | JGI IMG/M metagenome (GOLD analysis project Ga0209292, IMG submission 184634) | Methane-oxidizing microbial communities from mesocosms in the Gulf of Mexico - GOM9C Gulf of Mexico (SPAdes) (version 2) | ecosystem: Environmental > Aquatic > Marine > Cold seeps...
AATGGTTTTTTTACCAGAAAGAATATCAGTTTCGAAGCGTTCGAAGAATGTCATGGTGGTTGGTTGTGTCATGTGGGTTTCTATTATGAAGATAAGAGGGAGTCATTATAACCTATTTTCTACCCAGCACGACCCACAATAAATAGGGCGATGGTTATCACCCCATTCTAATTATCACCCCTTAATTCTTAGCTATTAGCTATTGCTGACTCTTAGCTAAACCATTTGCTAAGTCAGCTAAAATATCATCTATATCTTCAATACCAACAGAAATTCTGACGAGCGAATTTGTTATACCAGCAGCAAGACGAGCACTTTCTTCCATGCCAGCATGAGTCATGGTTGCAGGATGAGAAATAAGACTTTCTACGCCACCTAATGACTGCGCTAACGTAAACAACTCTAAGTTAGCAAATAATTTTCTCACTGCCGCTTCGCCACCTTTAACATCAAAACTTAGCATAGCGCCAAAACCTGATTGCTGCTTTTTAGCGATATCATGGCCAGGATGATCTGCAAAACCTGGAAAATACACAGCATCAATAGCGCGATTAGATTTTAAAAAACTCGCCACTTGCAAAGCATTTTCTTGGTGTTGTTTCATTCTAATCGGTAACGTTTTTAGGCCTCGTAATGCTAAAAAGCTATCAAAAGCGCTGCCTGTAATACCAATACAGTTTGCCCACCAAGCGAGTTCTTCACCAAGAGCTTGTTCTTTCGTCACTAAAACACCACCAACCACATCACTGTGGCCATTAATGTATTTAGTCGTAGAGTGAAAAACAATATCAGCGCCTAGCCCTAACGGTTGTTGTAATGCCGGGGAAAGGAAAGTGTTATCAACCGCAACCAAGGCACCAACCTCGTGACACGCTTTAGTAACCGTCTCAATATCGACTAAACGTAGCAATGGATTACTTGGGCTTTCAAGTAGCACCAACTTAGGCTTTTCAACTAACGCTTTTGCCAATGCAACTTGATCATTTTGATCAACAACAATGAGTTTAAACTGACCACGTTTGGCTAAATGGGTAAATAAACGGAAACTACCGCCATAACAATCATGAGGAATAACCACTAAGTCATCTGTCGATAATAACTGACACAGAAGATGCACTGCTGACATACCGGTACTGGTAACAATGCCAACACTACCTTGCTCTAAGTCAGCAACTGCTTGTGCAAACGTTGCTCTAGTTGGATTTCCCGTACGAGAATAGTCAAACTGACGTTTATCATTAAAACCTTTTAATGAATAAGTACTTGATAAATGAATAGGAGCAACGACAGCACCATGATGCTCATCGGTATTTATTCCTGCTCTCACTGCCGCTGTAGTGATATTTTTTATCTTGGCATTTGACATACTTTCCCTCGTATTCGACAACCGTGAGTCATAATTATATTCAACAATCAACATGGACGGCCGAACCGCTGGACTTCCAGACAGCTACAACACTAAGCCTTCTACATATTTTGGTCAAGATGTTTTTAAGATAAGTGAAATAAACATCATTCTCGTCAGGTATTAAATGTACTTTAGTTCCACTATGCCGTGGTATTCGGCACTGGGAATATCTTGTCATATGCTAAGTTATAGCCATAAGCATAAAACAAATAGAAAACAACCATACCGATATCAAGTATAAACGCATCCCATAAGCTTAGGTCTAAAAACCACGCCATAAATGGGATTGTTAGAAACAGTAAACCGCCTTCAAACCCTATGCTATGCATAATACGGATCAGGGTTGTTTTCGTCACGGTTCCCATTTTCTTGAGCATGTATTTATCAAAACCTATGTTGTAAACATAATTCCAGCCCGTCGCAACAACCGAGAACAATACGCCCATCGCACCGACATGACCTAGCTCAAAGCCTAATTGACTTAATATACCCATGATCGCCACTAGGCCAATTATTTCAAATAAAATCGCGTGTCTAATACGGTCTAATCTTGTTCTCATTTTATAACTCTCCACATCATCATTCTAAGCATTACGATCGTAAGTAAAGTATCGTAATAATGCTTTTATCAATATTTATTATGACGGCTATTCTATAGCGAAAAACCATAACTAAAAGTTAGTTTCCATCTGTTTTTCGGATAGATAAGTAAAGTCATCATTAGATTTCCTGACAAAGCCATACATAACTTTACGCCTAAATATCCTAGGCCTGTTTACAATGTGCTTTTATATAAACGACTTATCTAAGCCGGTTATATCAACATCAAACCGTTTTGTGTTATGCACTAATGTGAACGGATGGGAAATTCACAATGAAAAAATATTTGTTGCTTACCCCCATATTATTACTCTCTGCCTGTGCCCGAATGGATCACATCCAAATCGGAGATATAGACCAGAGCCAAGGACAATTAAAACCGATATCCGTAAAAGTATCTGAAAACACAGTAAATGTAGACGCAGCTTTAGCGGTTACGGATGCAATAGTAAAAAATGCATCAGGCAGCGATGAGGTAGAAGCACTCAGAGCTATCTGGGCGCTAATGAATATGGGACCAAGAACCGGTTATCCCGTATTTAATGATAGCTACGCCCAAAATGTACTAAATCAACTTTATGAGCAATGCCAATCCGGCAAAATAACCGCTATTCGCAGTATCCGTGAAGCAAATGATTATGCCATTGCCAGTGGTGAAATTATTCGTATCGACGCTGACTGTATAATATAAGGAATGAATCATGAACCGTAATTTTTATTTACTGCTTATCGTTTTAACACTAAGTGGTTGTGTTGGTTTAAACAGTGTATCGATGACACAAGTACCTGAAGATAAAGGCCAGCTTGTCAACGCGAATGCACATGACTGGGTGTTTATGAATTTCACCACTCAGAATGACTTTGCAGATAGCGCAGTAACAAAATTAAAAGAACAATGTATCGGCGGTAAAATTAGTGGTGTTTACACTAAGCACCAAACCACAAGCTATGTTTTATTGTTCAAACGTGAAGTTATTGTGAGTGGGTATTGCGACCTGCCTAAGGCCTAACGATGATAAAAAAACGAATTAGCACCTTGATATTATTGCCCGGTTTGTTGGTATTAAATGGCTGCACTAGCAGTATCCACATGGTTAACTTGGCTGGCTTTGAACAGACAATACCAGCAGATACTGATTACCGTTATATCGAAACAACAGCTCAGCAGAATGTTATTTTAGGCTTTGCATTTGATACAGGCTATGTCGATGACGCACGTAACTCACTCATTGCGCAATGTGATGGTGAATTGACAGCAGTAAGCACTCAGTATTCAACTGACCATGGCTTTTTAAGTTGGAAAAATAAGATCTTGATGAAAGGGATTTGCATCTAATTGTCACTAACCGGACTGTGTCGAAATTCTAAACACAATACAGCTGAAATACTACTTATTAATGCCCGTTTACTAGGAATAACAACTGATGCCTAAGACTAATCTCTCTGAATTAACAAACTTGATTTACCCTAATGTGAAAGGGATGAGAAAAATACAAAGAAAAGGGCGATTCTATTTTTGGGCGTTGACAAACAGCAAAGCAGTTAGCGCGATGGCAATGACTTTATCCCGAAATAATTTAAAAGCAATCTTAACAAATAACCCTGATATCATGATAAAACCGCTCAAACCATATCTTTGCGCTAACTGGTCAAGCTCGGAACGTATCGAACGCTTAACACAACACTATCTGTTTCTTGATGAAACTTTTGGTGAATACGCGAGCCTAGCAGCTTCAGATGATGGAGTGTCACTCTTAGCGTTCGAAAGTTTAAGCGGGCAGCCATACCGAATTCAATTATATCGAGGTTCTAGCCGAGAAGGCAGTATCGGCATTCGATTGGTGAATGACAAGAATCAAACTATCTATGCTATATCATGCAATATTTCAGGTACCCATGCTAAAACAATGCACATTGGCATGTTACAAGGTGCTAGTGATTCAATAGAAAACCGTCATACATTAATTAAAGAACTAACCAAGTCATTACACGGATTACGCACCAAATCATTATTGGTTGAAATGGCATTAATGCTCGCGCGTATATTAGGTATCAGTGAAGTAAAAGCTATTTCTAATAAAGGCCATGTCTATCAGTCAATGTGTTATATCTTCACGAAACGAAACTCTGTCACCTTTGATTATGATAGCTTATGGAGTGAATTTGAGGCAATAAAACTAGACCCTAACTTTTTTGGTTTACCTCTATTTACACCTCGTAAAGATCCATTAACATTGAAAAAAACAAAGCGTAAAATGTATACCAAACGATACGAATGGTTAGATAAAACTGAAATAGAAATGGCGAAAAATTTAGCGCCTTTGATGAGTTAACACCACATCGATAATATACAAACATAATCAATATGCTGAATACCATTTCACAACATTAAGCCTGTGAACCTGTATTCAGTTTATAAATACGATCCGCATATAATACGCCACCTATGTTATACGCTTGCGGTATCACTTCATTTAGCTTAAAACCGCACTTCGACAATACTTTTTCTGAAGCAAGATTACCTTCAGTAACAATACCTTGAAATGCCGTTATAAAATGCACCCGCGTCGCCCAAGCGATGAGTCCCTGCAATGATTCAGTAGCATAACCCAGGCCAAAATATTCCGGTAATAACAGATAACCGACTTCTGCAGATCGGCCATCATAATCAAATCCAGTAATGCCAACAGCCATATTGGTTTCAACATCAGTGATCACCAAGCACAACCAAGCACCTGAGGTAACAGACCAATTAGGTAACCGCGATTCAAACTTAGCACGAATATCATCGTCACTTGGTTGGTCAAAACATTTTTCAATGACACTAATTTCAGTATGTAATCGTAAAAACAACGGCCAATCTTGTTCAGTAATCTGGCGCATAGTTAAACGCGGGGTCGTGATCTGCATATTATTCCTTTTATAAATTAAACCTAAGCAACCATTTTATAAAATAAAACTGAGTATTGCGAAAGCACACATGCCTATAGATACCACAGCTAAAGTATTCTTTATCTTTAAACTTAATAACACAGTCAATAAACCTGCATATAAAAATGGACTATTAAAAAATGCCATTTCACTGCTTTTATGTCCTAGAAATACAATCGGCACCCACATTGCGGTTAACACCGCGGGAGCTGTAAAGCTTAAGGCCCGCTTTATTCTCGGACTTAATTCAAATGACACAATGCGAGATAAAAACAAATACCGACATGAAAACGTAATACATGCCATCCCACCCAGTACTAACCAGAAGTTATCCATTATGTTACTCCTTAATTGGGGTGAAATAGCCCGCTAACATACCGCAAATAGTTGCAATAATCAGAGCCGAATCAGGTATGTAAATAGATAATACTAAGGCACTAAAGCCACTAACTATTACAGCGATGAGTATGGATGAATCTTTAATTGACGGGATCACAATGGCAATAAAGGTCGCAGCTATCGCAAACTCTAACCCTAAACTTTCTAGGTTCGGGATATATTGCCCCGCAACTATGCCGACGAACGTTGACACATTCCAAACGACATAAAACGTGATACCAGCGCTTATCGCATATAATGCTGAGAAGGTCTTATGTTTCTGAATATAAGCACAAGTGACAGCAAACATTTCATCTGTGAGGAAAAAGGCAATACAACAGCGTGATACAAAAGATCGCTGCCGAACATGTTCTCTAAACACCGCCGAATACAACAGATGGCGTGAACTGATCACAAAGGTAGATGAAAAAATAGATGAGATGGATCCTGCAGCGCCCATAATAGTAATACTGGCAAGCTGTGCCGCACCTGCAAAAACTAATAACGACATTAACTGAGCCTGGATCGCAGTCAGCCCAATGTTAATTGCTAACGAACCGCATAAGATCCCCCAGGGTACCGTGGCGAGTGCCAATGGCATAATATCTATCACCGCACGATTAATTGTTTTTGCATCGCTCATGATAGGACTATAAGCGACATTGGTTTGATTTAACATAAGTAAACTCCTTCAATATTTAGAAGTAGCTTAAAGTTAAAGTGTTAAGGCATCTTGTACAAAACTGCTTGTTTTTGAAATTTACTCGGTGATGTACCCATTGCTTTTTTAAAGTGGCGATTGAAATGACTCTGGTCGTGAAAGCCACAATCAGCCGCAACTTGTACCGGCTTAACACCAAGCATTAACAGTGTTTTAGCCTTCTTTAATCGCATCTGTATCTGATAACTATGCGGGGCAATAAAGAACAATTTTTTAAATTGACGAATAAAATGAAACTGACTTAGTCCAGCCATAGTCGCAAGCGTTATAAGTGACACATCCTCTTCAGGATACGCATCAAGATATTCTTTCACTAACAATAATCTCTGCTTACTACCCGATATATCAGCAGGTGTATTTCTCATCGATGAATGGCGAAGAGTCATATGCATCATAATGCTGTATAAGATCGTTTCAATAAGTAACTTTGAGGCATTATTATCGACCTGAGCAAAGAGTAATCTTAATTGCGCAGATAACTGTGGGTCTTTAACCACTGCTTGATTAAAATAAGGAGCGTTAAACTGACCATCATAGAGATCATTCGTCATATTCTCAAAGTGTGACGGATGCGGATACATAGCCCGATACCGCCAACCGTCTTCTGTCGCAGACTCCCCGGTATGGACGTCGTCAGCATTCACGAAAATAATCGAATTTTCATCAGCAATATGAGAACTGCCAGTGCGATCAAAGCGTTGCGCGCCTTTATCTATAACGCCTATCGTATAACCTTCATGTACGTGTTTTGAAAATGTCTGCTCTTGATAATCAGCATCGACAATTTCCAACCCGTTAAAGGCATCTACAATTTTAAATTCAGCTTTTTCCTTGCTGATGATAGACATCTTATTATTCATCCTATTAAAACGTTATTTTATAGTACAATATTGCTATTATTTTTGAAGCTATCGTTAATTTTCTATTCATTCACCTGCGCTAGGGTAAATTCGACAAAGCGTCGGTTAGCCAGCGATAAATAGCCATCTTTACGCCAGGCGAGTGCTAGGTCCAAATAAATAGGCGGATCAAACGGTATGCCTTTAACATCCGCTTCTTGATCCGTCACTAGCTCAAGCAGCGCAGTAATGGCAAATTCATTTTTAACGATATTAAGGATCATGGTGATCAAGTTGGTTTCAAAGGAATAATTGGCAGTCATATTGTTCGCCTTACACAGACCATCAATCACTTCGCGATGAAAATAACCGGCCTTAAACATCACTAATTCATGGGTAAAAAAGTCGGCATAACTCACTGATGTCGCACTAGACAAAGCATGATTTTTGCCAACTGCAGCCACCATCTGTGGCCGAATAAAACGCTGAATTTGTAAACTGTCAGGCACATGGTCATCGACGATCACCCCTAGATCTAATTCACCAGAAAGTAATTTTTCTTTAATCGTTTGTGTACCACCCTCCATAATGCTTAAGTTTAAATTGGGGTACTTAAATTTAAAGGCCATTAAGATCTCAGGAAAAAAATAAGACCCCATCATCCCCGGAATACCGATACTCACCTCACCTTGCTCTAAACCCCGCAGATCATTTAACGCGGTTTCAGCATCGCTAATACGGGCAAGAATATCTTTACTGTGGGCAAGCAGTACCTCACCTTCTTTGGTAACGACGACACCTTTACTGCTGCGGATCAATAATGGCATACCAATTTGCTGTTCAAATTTGCGCATGGCAATACTCAGCGCCGATTGGGCAATGCCAAGATGTTCAGCCGCCTTGGTATAACTGCCCTGTGCAACAATCGTGGCAAAATAATGCAGTATTTTAGAGTTAAGCATAACTAAAATAGATACCTTCCATGATATTTATATATTTTTCATATTAGCATTAGATCGCTAGTCTATAAGCATTGTTAGTACCGTATGATCCTAATAAAGCAGATCATGCTGTTTCCTTAGTTATTTACCTTAGCTATTTACCTTAATTATTACATTAGCTAGCAGCAGGACGGATGAATGATTGCACTACATTCTCAAGATTATAAAAAAGTAACATTGGGGCTTGGGCTCGGTTCATTTCTGGTGTTTTGCAATTTATATTATTTTCAGCCACTACTGCCGTATTTCATGGTTAAGTTTAACGCCACAGAATTACAAGTTAACTGGTTATTCTCTAGCACCACCTTAGCAGTCGCTCTATCCTTATTACCTTGGGCTATCTTATCTGAAGTGATTGGCCGCCGCCCCATTATGCGCTGCAGCTTAGTGCTTATTCCCTGCATCAATTTTTTAATGTTTATCAGCCCAGATTTACACACACTCATTTTACTGCGAGCATTACTCGGCATTGCGCTCGCGGGATTCATTGCTGTCGCCGTGGCCTATATGGCTGAGGAGTTCGAACAATCAGCAATGTTGATCGCAGTTGGTGGCTACATCAGTGCCAATACGTTAGGCGGTATTATTGGCCGTATATATGGTGGTGTCATGACGGATACAATCGGCCTGCAGTGGACGATCCTAGCGATGTCGATACTCAGCGGCATCGCACTACTCATCATATTCCCGCTAATATTAGAACAGCGCCACTTTATCGGTCGACCAGGCAGATTACACCACCATGTTATCCAAATAGCCAAGCACATTAAAACCCCCAATCTGATCTTTGCTATGTTGATTGGCGGGCTCAATTTTTCAGTGTTCATTAATATTTTTTCAGTGATGGGATTTAAGTTATCTGCCGCACCTATCTCTTTACCTGCCAGCCTATTGTCACTGGTATTCTTGTGCTACCTTAGCGGTACATTATCAGCAAAATTCAGTGGCCGCTGGCTGCATAACCATTCCTTATTTAGCGGATTATTACTCGGGATCGGCATTAGTCTGGTCGGACTCATCATCCTATCGCTGCAAACTATGTTGACCATCATTATTGGTTTATTAGTATTAAGCGCAGGTGCATTCTTTATTCATGCACTGGCTTACAGCCATATCGGCCGCAGCGCAACACAAGGTAAATCAACCGCAACCGCGTTATACCTTGTAATGTATTATTCAGGCGGCAGTATCGGTGGCTTTGTGCTTATCTATTGCTGGCAAATCGGTGGATGGTGGGCAGTGCTCGGCGCCACAAGCATCATTCATTCCCTCATGGTAGCTTTGGTCTTTGCACTAAGATTTGTTTCTCGTCGCTCATTCAGTAAAGCTAATGCTAAGCTGGTTGCTTGCCAACAGTGATTATTCATTGCCAATAAACAGCGAGGTTTTACATTTTTTATACAGTTGATGTCATATAAATGATCCATATCATATGACGATCATAAGGAGCGAGTATGAAAAAATTCGCCTTGTATACAATTGTATTAATAACACTATCAGTATGTGGACTGTTTACTTTTAAGTTATACAGCGACAATCAATATGGCGAACCCGACCTGGCTAACGGTCAAGTGCAATTTAAACTAAACTGCCAAGTTTGCCACGGTGATAAAGGCGATGGGAATGGCATAGTCGCCAACAGCCTGATCGTCAGTCCAGATAATATCTATACTGAATTGACCAACCCATTTGGCTTAAAATTAGAGTTAATTAACTCTGTATTAGAAGGTGATAATGGCCAAGATGGCATTATGCCAGCCTTTAAAGATTCCCTATCAGCTAACGATGTAAATGATATTTTTGCATACATTAAAACGATTAATGAAAGTTCGTAGGAATAAAGCACAACTATTTCCACTCACTAACCTTTGCCTAAAAAGCAAAGGTAGTTTGCTTATAGGGTTATTGTTGGTCCATTAAACAAAACATAGAATAGCCCCATCTTAACGAATGAGGCACAGACCATGAAAGCAATGATCATCAAAGAAATCGGTTCAAGCGACGTTTTCCAATTAGTAGAAAAAGCAAAACCAACATTAAAATCAGGCCACATGGTTGTTGAAGTAAAAGCCACCAGCGTTAACCCACTTGATACTATGCTACGCTCAATTGAACTACCTTGGTCGGCAAACTTACCAGAAGTATTACACGGTGATGTTGCAGGTATCGTTGTTGAAGTGAGTGAAGACGTTACAAACTTCAAGGTTGGTGACGAAGTTTACGGTATGGCTGGCGGTATTAACGGTGTTGACGGTGCACTTGCAGAGTTCATGTTAGTTGATGCACGTTTAATGGCGCAAAAGCCAAAAACACTGACAATGAAACAAGCTGCTGCATTACCACTTGTTGCGATCACATCATACGAAGCGCTAGTACACAAAATGAATGTACAAGCTGGCGATAACGTACTTATTCATGGCGCAACCGGTGGCGTCGGCCACATCGCAGTACAACTTGCAAAAGTGCTTGGCGCAACAGTAACGTCAACGCACTCAACGGCGAACGCAGAATTAGCAAAAACGGTAGGTGCAGATAACCTAGTAGATTTCAGTACTGAAACTGTGGCTGATTACGTACAAGCGCACACTGGCGGCACTGGTTTTGATAAGATATTTGATACTGTAGCTGGTGAAAACATCCAGAAATCATTTGAAGCAGCAAAATTCAATGGTCACGTTGCAACTATTTTACCAATTGATAACGCACTACAAGTGGCACTAAAAAGCTTATCATTCCACAGTGTATTAATGTTGATCCCACTATGTCACGGTATTAACCACGCATCACACGGCCGTATTTTAACTGAAATTGCAGAGCTTGTTGATGCAGGCAAGATCACGCCAATCATTGATGACAGTAATTTCTCTATCTGGGAAGTAGCACAAGCACACGACCACCTAGGTTCTGGTAAAGCGGTAGGTAAAATTACGTTAACAGCGTAATGCTACTGACGGTATTAAGACTCTAACGGTTTTAATACCCACAATAGCGCAAAGCACCACAGCCTCTAGATAATAGAAGTTGTGGTGCTTTTGTATCTCTATATCTCTATATCTCTATATCTATATCTCTATAAAAGCCTAGATGGCAACTCGAGCTGCAACCGCCAGCAATACCACTCCCGTTACCTTATCAATCTTGTGCACATTATTTCTTAATTTATCCAGCAATGACGAATGCGACAATACAATCGCGATAAGGCAATACCACAAGGTATCAAACATAAATACCGTTGCAACCATGATCAGGTTTTGTAACCAACTAGCATCCGCTTCGACAAATTGACCAAATAGCGCTAAAAAGAATATCGCTAATTTAGGATTCAGAAACGCGATCATAAAGCCTTGCAC
>Ga0209292_1006697_pt1 | contig 11220 bp, 9 predicted proteins | sample GOMGulsemesocosm_2_FD_184634 | JGI IMG/M metagenome (GOLD analysis project Ga0209292, IMG submission 184634) | Methane-oxidizing microbial communities from mesocosms in the Gulf of Mexico - GOM9C Gulf of Mexico (SPAdes) (version 2) | ecosystem: Environmental > Aquatic > Marine > Cold seeps...
CCCACGCTATCGTAGGTAAAAATAGGCTAAGTAAGGTTAAACAGACGATAAACGCTTTGCTCATAATGACTTCCATAATGAATAATTCAATAACTGTATTTTACAAAGCACAAAACAAGCCAAGACAAAATAACATTAATTTTCAATACACTAGTAGCATAACAATAATAAAAACAACGCCACCTGCACCAATTAAAGTCACAAAAAACTCAGCCACGCACCAATTCAGTGCAAAGGGCGTCAATAGAGTGCAACCGTAAGATTGTTTCTTTTAATGCTTAATTGATCTGAGCTCTGTTTAAGTGATAGTTAATGTATAGAAATATAAACTGAGTAGAGCTCATGTAACTAAAATAAAAATGGATATTTTTAAGCTAATATATATAAATGATTGAAAAGTATTATGGGGTAATATAAATGTGAACTATACATAAGACTTAGCTGGTGAGTTTTTGGTGAACTATTTATATGGATTTAGATTCTATGTTAAAAAAATTTGTAACTTGGAAAAGTAACATAGGTGAATTCTTTGTTAGATTTCCCCTTCAAATCGCAGTATTTCTCATGGTCACCGGTATAGTTATCGCCTATTTTTTTCTGGCGAGCACTACGCAAACATTAACCAATCAAACATCACAAATAAATGCTAAACGCTACTTAGAAGCCTTATCTGCCTTTCGTACTCTTTATACCGAAGAAGTCGTTAATACCGCAAAAAAGCAAAACATCACCATCAGTCACGATTACAGAAACATTAAAAACGCCATTCCTTTACCTGCGACATTAAGCATGGCTTTAGGTAAAGAGATTGGTAAGTTCCAATCTGGTGCACAAACATTTTTATACAGCCGATATCCATTCCCATGGCGAGAGCAAGAAAATAAAACAATATTTAATCAAGATTTCTCTCAACAAGCTTGGCAAAGCTTAACGGAGGATCCAGAGCAAGCTTTCTTTCGCTTTGAAGAGGTTAATGGCGAAATGTCCATTCGGTATGCGATTGCTGATGTAATGCGTTCTGGCTGTGTTGATTGCCATAATAATCACGAACAAACACCTAAGAATGATTGGAAATTAGGTGATGTACGCGGTGTGATGGAAGTTATTTTACCCATTCATAAAGCGCAATTTACTGCGAAATCATCTTTGCAAGCGACCTTTATCGTTTTATTTTCCATGACAATTCTCGTCACTCTAGTGTTATCTATTTTTGTCAGTAGAATTAAAAAAGATGCAAAAAAACTCAGCAACTCTAATAGGGAAATGACATTAAAACAGCAGCAGGTCGAGTTTGCCAATAATGAAATGGCTTTAGCTATTGAGCAGTTAGAATTAAAAGCTACCGAGCTAATGAGCAGTAACCAAGTTAAATCTGATTTTATGGCGACTATGAGCCATGAAATACGAACACCATTAAATGGTGTCATTGGCATGCTCAATTTATTAAAGCAAAGTAGAATGACTCATGAGCAAAACAATTTCACTCATCTAGCAACAGTCAGCGCGTTATCCTTATTAAATATCATTAATGACATTCTTGATTTTTCAAAAATTGAAGCAGACAAGTTAACCATTGAATCTGTCGACGTACATTTAGAAGATTTAATTGGCAGCCTTAGTGCAACGATGGCCCATAATGCCCATGAAAAAGGCCTAGAGTTAATAGTCGATGTATCCCAACTAAAAAACGTTGTCACTAAAGGTGACCCCCATAGGATCAAACAAATATTAACAAACCTAATAAATAATGCCATTAAGTTTACTTCTCAGGGAGAAGTTGTCATCAATACCAAAATAGAAGCTGTTGATGACAATAAGCTGCTATTTTCCTGCTCTGTAAGTGATACCGGAATAGGCATAGCCCAGTACAAACTAAATTCCATGTTTGAACGTTTCACACAAGAGGATAGTTCAACGACTCGCCAGTATGGAGGTACTGGTTTAGGCTTAGCAATCGTAAAGAAATTGTGCCTATTGATGAATGGCGACATCTCTGTAACAAGTAAACAAGGTCAAGGCAGCAGCTTTAATTTTTCGCTGTTATTAGAGCCTTGTGAGTCAATTAAAGCTGAGTTGCCGCAATTAGACTTATCTGCATACAAAATATTAATCGTTGATGATAATAAAACCAACAGAGAAGTATTATACAGCCAGCTGACTCTTTGGGGGGCGGATGTTAGCCAAGCAGATTGTGCAAATTCAGCCTTATCTTTATTAACTAAAAGTATAGAAACCAATATAGATAACTGCTTTGATATTGCTATTTTAGATATGTTAATGCCAGAAATAAATGGTGCTGAGTTGTGCCAAGAAATTAGAAACAATGATCAATTAGATCAGCTTAAACTTATTATGCTAACTTCTTTAGCAAGACCTGGAGATGCTCAGTACTTTGCTGATTTAGGTTTTGATTTTAGCCTACCAAAACCTGTTATAACAGCTGATTTAGCCAGAGCACTTGTACTGGTGTCAAATAAATCACCTGCAAAAAGATCACAGAAATCATTGCCCACTCAGTCTAATAGCAAAAGAATAACAGTGAAGCCCTTACCTAAATCGACCCGGATTTTATTAGTGGAAGATAACTCTATCAACCAAATAGTCGCTAAAAGCTTATTAACCAACTTAGGGGCCCAAGTAGAAATAGCAAATAATGGTCAAGAAGCATTAAATCTTTTAGAGGATGATTATTATGATGTAGTCTTAATGGACTGCCAAATGCCTATTATGGACGGCTACTCTGCGACTAAAACTATCCGAAAGTCTCAAAAATCTTATAAAGATATTCACATCATCGCTATGACGGCCAATGCAATGAGTGGTGATCGAGACAAATGTCTAGATGCTGGTATGAATGATTATTTAACTAAACCTATCGATGTTGAGGCCTTAGAAAATAGCTTACTAAAAGCGATGAATACGCCTACATCTACAAAACGTACTATTTCAGCTAACTCACCAAAAGAAAAACAAAACTCTATCAATAGTGATAGTGACGCCGTATTAATAAATACAGAAAATAAAATAGAGATTTCTTGGGGCAAAGATGCTTTTTATAAAAGAGTTGGGCAAAACCAGATTTTAGCTGAGCGTATAGTCAAGCTATATTGCCAAGATATGCCCATTGAAATAGATAACCTAACAGCAGCAGTAGAAGCTAAAGACTATAAACTAATAGGAGCAATAGCCCACAAAATAAAGGGTTCAAGTGCCAATCTTGAAGCAAAGAAACTAGCTAAGTGTGCTCTGAATATAGAACTTGCCATAAACAATGAAAAAACCACTGACCTCGAGTCATTAACAATTACATTACGTGAGGACTTTACTCATTTAATAAAGCGCCTTGAAGAGTTTCTCGCCGTTGATAATTAAAATGAATAAGCCTTAATTATTTCTAATCATTACAGCGGTTGTTAACCAAATAAGGGCTGTAGCCTTTTGACACTTTGGCGACCATTATCTACAATATCCAACATTACCACATACAACATCTCTCTTGATAAAGAAGTAAACAATGCCGAATAAAACGATAACTACCGAAGAAATAAATATAACGCAAGTAATCACGTTTTTTAAAAGCCTACAAGATAGAATTTGTCAGGCATTAGAAGAAGCTGACGGCACTGGAAAGTTTACTGAAGACAACTGGAAACGTAAAGAAGGTGGTGGCGGAAGAACTCGTGTCATGACTAACGGCAGTGTTGTCGAGCAAGGCGGAGTCAACTTCTCTGTGGTATCAGGGGATAAATTACCTCCTTCAGCCACAGCTCATCGTCCAGAGCTGGCTGGCAGAACTTGGCAAGCTTGTGGTGTTTCACTGGTTATCCATCCTAAAAACCCTCACATTCCTACATCACACGCTAATGTACGCTTTTTTATTGCCGAGAAAGAAGGTGAAAAACCAGTTTGGTGGTTTGGTGGTGGTTTTGATTTAACGCCTTTTTACCCTAATGATGAAGATGTTCAGCATTGGCATCAAACGGCATTCGACTTATGCCAGCCTTTTGGTGACAACGTTTATAACGATCACAAAAAATGGTGTGATGAATATTTTTATTTAAAACACCGTGATGAAACCCGTGGTGTTGGTGGCTTGTTTTTTGATGATTTAAATCAATGGGATTTCGATACCTGCTTTGATTATGTTAAAGCGGTTGGCCAAGGTTTTATTGATGCTTACGTGCCAATTATGCAGCGTGGTAAAGCTATTGAATATACTGAGCAAGAGCGTCAGTTCCAGCTGTATCGTCGTGGCCGTTATGTTGAATTTAACTTAGTATTCGATAGAGGCACTTTATTTGGTCTACAGTCTGGCGGTAGAACTGAGTCTATTTTAATGTCAATGCCACCACTTGCTCGTTGGGAATATAACTTTCAAGCAGATGAAGGTAGTAGCGAGGCTAAGTTAGCTGCTTATTTAAGTCCAAAAGATTGGCTTAAGGTTTTAAATTAAGGCGTCATTAATTGAGAATGCTTTAGAGACTTTATAATTTTAAAGAAAAGTCTTATTTAATAATGATTAGCAATACGCTGCTAAGCCGCCATTAAATAAGACTCTCCTCGAGAGTTCTTAGCTTTACGTTGATATGAACCTTTACCTTTTTTAGCTTTAACTACCCGCATTTTATACACTTTGGATGTTACTAATGCTGCTAAAAAGTTACTCTTAATTTGCCCTCGTCCAAGCTCTGTTCCATAACTTTCAACTTTGGTTTTTAGCTTTTTCTGTTTATTCATGACCTTTCCTTTTAAAATATCTTATCTATGACACTAAAGTTATTACGTTAAAAATCATTACGATGATGTAATGATGGTTTATTATACGCTTTAAGCCTTAAATAGTCAGGGGAAACTATTTTTATAATGAGTCTACGCGTAAACTCAATTCCAACTTTCCCTTTTATTCTCTAATCAAATACAAGGACATATTACTAATAATGATCATTCAACAGCACAGCCATGATATCCCAACCCCGACAGGTACTATGCGCACCTATGTTTACCGCCCACAAGCACAGGGGAAATTTCCCACTATTATTTTTTATTCTGAAATTTTCCAACAGACAGCGCCAATAGCAAGAACAGCAGCGTTAATGGCCGGTCATGGCTTTGTGGTATTGGTACCTGAAGTATTTCATGAGTTAAACCCTATTGGCACAGTGTTAGGTTATGATGACGCAGGTAAAGACAAAGGTAATCAAGATAAGTGGGCTAAACCTTTAGAGCATCATGACAGTGACACCCAGTCGTTAGTGGATTTTATCAAGCAACAAGACTACTGCTCTGGCAAAGTTGGCAGTATGGGTGTTTGTATTGGTGGGCACCTTGCTTATCGTGCTGCGTTAAATGACAACATTTTGTCCGCCGCCTGTTTGTATGCTACTGACATTCACTCAGGAGATTTACCGAGCAATGATGATAATGACTCACTAACACGCACCAAAGATATCAAGGCAGAGTTGTTGATGATTTTTGGAAAACAAGATCCTCATATTCCTGACGAAGGTCGAATGATTATCCATAAAAATTTATTAGCTTCAGGTAATGTTTTTTCATGGCATGAATTTAATGCATCACATGCATTTATGCGTGATGAAGGTGAGCGTTACGATCCTCAACTTGCGTTAAGAGTCTATGGTATGTGTGTGGAGTTATTTAATCGAACATTAGCTTAATGGTACTTAAAAGTAACTTTGCCTGACAAGTGTTAGGGCTAATCAGGTAATTACCACAGAAAGGGCTTGGTGTAGCCCAGCCTCAGTGCTCTCTGTGGTGATCCTGTCAGCTCTACTTATGCCGTTGGTATAGTCCTTAACGGCTCGACTTGAATATCACCACCTTTTTCAACCAACAGCGTTATTAACTGCTCAGGCAATACGGGCTTACTAAACCAATAGCCCTGAATTTCATCACAGCCAAGTCCTCTCAAAAACTCAACATGACTTTCTTCTTCAACGCCTTCAGCGATTAAAGATAAGTTGAGGCTTTTTCCTAAAGAAACAATAGTTTTAATGATGGCTTTATCTTCATCGTTTGTATGACAATCACGGATAAAAGATTGATCAATCTTTAACTTATCAATAGGAAAACGTTTCAAATAAGACAATGATGAATAACCGGTACCAAAATCATCAATAGATAAATGTAAACCTGTCGATTTAAGTTGCTGTAATACAGCTAAGGTATTCTCTTCATTGTGCATGAATACCCCTTCAGTAATTTCTAGTTCAAGGTTTTGTGGTGGTAACCCCACATCTTTAAGAACACTTTGTACCGTATGGCAAAACTGTGGATGACTAAATTGACGGGGTGATACATTGACAGCAACAACGATATCGATATAACCTAAATCAACTAACTGCTTAGCAAAGCGACAAGCTTGCTCCAATATCCATTGACCTATCGGGATAATCAAGCCTGATTGCTCAGCTAGCGGAATAAAGTCAACTGGAGAAATAATATTATCGCCATGTTGCCAGCGCACTAACGTTTCAATCCCTGTAATGCGATTACTCTGAATATCAAGTTGTGGTTGAAAAACTAAAAATAGTTCCTGCTTGGAAACCGCGTGACGAAGCTTATTTATCAACTCGATGTTACGCTGCCTGTGTTCTGAAAATATTGGTTCATATAAGCAAAAATTATTATGTTCATCTTCATGGGCAACCGCCAAAGCACTATGAGCACTCTTGATTAGAAAATTACGATCTTCACCATGGATAGGGTAACAACCGTAACCAAAATCAAGTTCAACAAAAAACTCACCGCAATGGGTTATCAGTGATTGGTCTGCAACATCACTGACTACTTGAGTTAATTTTTGTAAAGCTAATGGGCTATTGCTTTGTGAGCATAACAAACCAAATTGATTATTATTGGTTTGGTAAAAATATACCCCTGATGGTAAAGCCTGAGATATATTTTTAGCTAATGCTTTTACCAGCGCTTCGGTTGCTTCTAAACCTAAGGTACTGACTTTTTCTTCAAAAGCACGAACAGCAAAGATGCCAATAGAAAATTTTTCTCCGGCTAAAATTGCATTATCAATATCTTTATTAAATTTATATTGATTAGGCAGATTCGTCTCTTGATTATAAAATGCTAAGTGATTGACTTGCTCTTCCGCTAGTTTTCCCTCAGTGACATCTTTAATATGGACATCATAGGCATCTATTTCTTCATGCCAATAAATACTCACTTGCAGAATATGATCGTTTATCACTTGCTCAACAACAACACTATGCTCTTGTTCGGAGCTTAACTGTTGCCGTAAAGCAAGAAAATTGCTCGGTAATAAATAATTGACATCACTTGCTTCATATCCGACACAAAGCAGTAACTTTTCACTCGCAGGATTTGCAAAAACAACTTCCCCCAGGTTATTAACACTCAAAATAGGATTAGGATTACGATGTGAAAATAATGCTAAACGGGTATTTCTTGCTTGCGTCAGTATATACTGGCGTATATACCAAGAAATCACAGCGGCAATAAGTACAATGGCCACACCATAAATAATGACTAACCGATGTGATATATCCATTTGTTCCAATGTGGCGGTATGCCCTTCATCAACCGTTTTTTTTGTTTGTTGTTCAATAGATTTAAGTGTCGGTAATAGATCTAGCCTCACTGTCGAGACTGCAGTTAACATGTCGCGTAGTTCATCCCAATTATCTTCATCAACCTCCATTGATTGATAGAATTTTGCGAATAAAACTGTAATCTCTTTTTGGCCTTTAACGATTAGATCTGCTTCACTTGCAAAGCGAGCTTGCGACAAAATAACAGCTAAATGCATCTCAAAAGTATTCTTAATAGCAGCGGAGGACTTGAGAAAGCTTGCCCCATCTTGTGAGCGATAGTATTCATATATAATTCGCTCTTGCTCACTCAAGTCTGCTATTAATTCATTAATACTTGTCAAAATTGGAATACGGTGACTCACTAAATCTATCGCATTACGTTTCACGTTTTCTGTTGATTGATAAACGACAAATGATAAAGCCAAGCCCATAAAGATAGCAAAACTAGCTAATAGTGACGCTCGAATTAAATAAGGCTTGCTCATTGATACCATAGTGAATCCTGTTTCTTTCAAAATTTCGATGATTATTATACTTATACCAAGTACTTCAATTAGTATTATTAATTAGATGACATAGTTTTCAATGAAAAAATTGCAATAATTATGAATTATTTACTAATTATCACACTGTCAGTAAAGATGTTACATTGCTCAAATGCAAGTTTTCTTATAGCTGCACAATTACTTAGGAAATCAATTTTATACGGAGAAAAATTGAAAAATACAAAGCATTTACTTTGATAACTTTTTGTTCGAATTATTAAATAGATAACCAGGTAGTTGGCACCTTTAACAGGTCTCAATCTTCTAATACTTAGTTGAATTGGTATTAGTTAAGCATATATATTTGACTAGAGAAAACAATAGGGTTTTGTGATATAAGGCTGTATTAAAATGGAATAGCGGATTGTGACAAATAGACAAAAAACCTGAACAACAAGTTGCTCAGGTTTATTAAACGTCTTTACCTACATCTACAGAAATAAAGAGTCAATTATGAATTTTTTGTAGATTTAACAAATCGAGAAACAGATTTACCATTACAGCTTAGTTGCTGTGCTTCTTTCCCAATTGAACTAACGCCATTACTGACAGCTTGTACACATAGTTGCGTAGCTTTCGAGCTATTTCCTGGTACTAAAACAACTTGCTTAGTAGCTTTTACTGTTGATATTTTGAATGATTTTGCAAAAGCTTTTACACTTTCACCATTACAAGTAAGTGTATTAAAATTGAGAGGCTTAACACCTAATTTTTTGGCTTCGAACTTAGCCGCTGCAAACCCATATTCAGCAGCAGTAATACATATATTAGTTTCAATTGATGAATTTTTAGCAAGAAAGTTGATATTTGAAGCTGACGCTTGTGTAGAAGTTATAGTCGCTAAAAGTAAAGAAATAACGCTTAATAATTTAGTCATGTTTTGATTCCTAATAAATAATAAAATAAATTCAGAAACGGTTACAAACCATATATTAACTCAGACCTGCTACAAGGCATATATTGAGAATATATTAATGAGGTAACTCCGCTGTCATAGGCGATAGTCCCTTAGACCGGTAGTTTTGCGTGGCACCCTTTAAAGTACCTTGCCGTTTCTATTTGCGGCGTATTATAGAGGGAAATATATTATCGTCAAGAACTTTTGTCTATTTTTTAAACTAAAAAAGTAAAAGTAGCGGTAATTACGAATATATTACAGAATTATAGCTAAATATTGTTTTATATATGCACTAATGACTAATTATCAATCTAATTAATTAATTTATTATTTACTCTTGGGTACACTTTATTATTAGAAAGGTTATTCAATAAAAAATATGGTAACTATCAAGGTCAACTAAATAAGTGATAAGTGATGGGCATGTAAGTTCAGACAGTTTAAACACAAAAAAGCCTGAACAACGAATTGTTCAGGCTTTTTTATCAAACTTTCTTTACAGAAAATTGTACTAAAAATATTTCTATTTCTTAGCCAATTTTTCTTTAATACGTGCTTTACGGCCAGATAGCTCGCGCAAGTAGTAAAGTTTAGCTTGACGTACGTCACCACGACGTTTCACTTCAATTGAATCAACAATTGGGCTATGTGTCTGGAATACACGCTCTACACCAACGCCGTTCGAGATTTTACGAACAGTGAAAGCAGAATGTAAGCCGCGGTTTTTAACTGCAAGAACAACACCTTCAAATGCTTGAAGACGTGATTTGTCAGCTTCAGTAACTTTTACTTGAACTACAACAGTATCACCTGGGGCGAATGCTGGTAGGTCACTTTTTAATTGCTCTTGTTCGAGCATATCAATAATTTTACTCATAATACCTTCTTCCTAGTTTGCACAGTCTAAGTGGATTTTTTCGTTTGCTTTTTAATTAAAGCAAGCGCTTTTTCCTGCTCAGCTGTCAGAGCTAGGTTAGTTAATAATTCTGGTCTTCTAGTCCACGTTCTAAGCAAAGATTGCTCTTGTCGCCATAAGCGTATGTGTTCATGATTACCACTAAGCAATACTTTCGGTACTGACATTTCATCTCCGTTAGGAGTAGTCATTACTTCTGGCCGAGTGTAATGAGGACAGTCTAATAAACCGTTAGAGAAGGAGTCCTGCTCTGCTGATTCTTTATGTCCTAATACGCCTGGCACTAAGCGTGCTACGGCATCAATAACATTCATCGCGGGGAGTTCTCCACCACTTAAAATGTAATCGCCAACCGACCATTCCTCGTCAATATCTGACGCGATTAATCGCTCGTCGATGCCTTCATATCGTCCAGCAATAAATACTAGTCGATCATGTTGTGCTAATTCACTTACGCCCTGTTGATCAAGCTTTCGTCCTTGTGGAGACAAATAGATAACTTTAGCTTTGTTACCACCATGAATGGCAGCATCAGCATTAGCACTTTTACGTGCAGCAGCAATAGCATCTCGCAATGGTTGCACCATCATTAACATACCCGGACCACCGCCATAAGGACGATCATCAACGGTACGATGTTTATCATGGGTAAAGTCTCTTGGATTCCATTGCTGAAATTCAATCAACCCATTACGAATCGCTCTGCCTGTTACCCCGTACTCCGTGATAGCATTAAACATTTCGGGAAAAAGAGTAATAACCCCAATCCACATTTTGTTTTTCTCTTTATCAGAGGTAGTGCTAGTCACAAGTTAAAAACCTGGATCCCAGTCAACACAAATTTGTTTATTTTCAAGGCTAACTGATTCAACAACTTGTTCAAAAAGATAAGGGATTAACCGCTCTTTTTTACTAAAACCATCATTTAAGTTAGCTTTCACAACCAGTACATCATTAGCGCCAGTTTCCATCATGTCGACAACAACACCAAGATCGTAACCTTTGTTTGTTACCACAGACATTCCTATTAAATCGCGCCAGTAATAATCATCTTGCGACAATTCTGGCAACGCTGCTTCACTGGTTAATATTTCTGAGCCAACAAATGCTTGCGCATCATCTCGATCATCAATACCGGCCACTTTCACAATAAGAACTTTGTTATGCTTACGCCAATCAGTTATTTCAACTGTTTGTGTCTTATTCCCTAATTTTAATGACCAAGGGAAATAGTCAAGTATGGCTTCAGTTTCATCAGTGAACGAATGAATTTTC
>Ga0209292_1006699_pt1 | contig 11219 bp, 7 predicted proteins | sample GOMGulsemesocosm_2_FD_184634 | JGI IMG/M metagenome (GOLD analysis project Ga0209292, IMG submission 184634) | Methane-oxidizing microbial communities from mesocosms in the Gulf of Mexico - GOM9C Gulf of Mexico (SPAdes) (version 2) | ecosystem: Environmental > Aquatic > Marine > Cold seeps...
CGTTGATTTTGACTACATTCCTTTTTCTTATTTTTGGAATAAACATCGTGCGTCGGGCGATACAAAACCATTACAAGATTACGCCAGTGCCTGGCATTTGGCGAAAAACAATAAGTTTTCCCAACCTTCAGCTGATCAAAAGTCACTCTTTTCTGGCTTTGATTATGCCTATCATTTTGATGCCAGTTTATATGCTAATTATTTAAGATCTTACAGTGAAAAACGTGGAGTAAAAAGACAAGAAGGTAAAGTAACAACTGTTGCCACTCATGAAGGTAATGGTTTTATTTCTTCTGTCACTTTAGCGAGTGGCCAAATAATTGCGGGTGATTTTTTTATTGATTGCAGTGGCGCTACTGCCTTACTGATTGATAAAACCTTAGGTATTAAGTTCATAGATTGGTCAGACAGCTTATTATGTAATCGCGCTATCGCAGTGCAAACTAGCCATACTAAAGTGATTAGTCCTTATACTCGCTCTATTGCTAAACAATCTGGCTGGCAATGGCGCATTCCACTACAAACTCGCATGGGTAATGGCTCTGTGCATTGTAGTGAATTCATTGATGAACAGTCTGCTATGGATGAATTAATTCGCGATATTGATGGCGAAATACTTTCAGAGCCAAGGGTTATTAACTTTAATGTCGGTCGTCGTGAAAAATTCTGGCACAAAAACTGTGTTGCCATTGGTTTATCGGCTGGCTTCTTAGAGCCGCTAGAGTCGACTAGTTTGCATTTAATCCAACGAGCTGTGATGCGTTTAGTTGCTCATTTTCCTAATAAAAACTGTGATGAAATCAACATTACCCAGTTTAATAATTTAACCATCAGTGAATATGAACATATTAGAAATTTTATTATTTTGCACTATAAAGCAACCAAGCGAGATGACAGCGAATTTTGGCGTTATTGCCAACATATGGACATTCCTGATGCGCTACAACATCAGATAGATTTATTTTCAAGCCATGGCCACTTGAATGTGGATGCTAAAGATTTATTTAAACAAGATAATTGGTTAGCTGTGTTAACCGGTCAAAATATACACCCAACGACTGTTGCCCCGATTATGGCTTACAAACAGAAAATTGATTTACCACGCACGATGCATTCATTTTATGAGATGATGACAAAAACGGTGCAAAAACTGCCGAACCATGACGATTACTTAAGAAAGTATTGTGCTTTCTCAACGAAATAGATGAATTACTTATGAAAAAAATTAATTATAAAAATACCCATTTAAACTCTACTCGTCTTATTTATGGCTGTATGCGCATTTCAGGTGATAACTCAGTTCAAGATAGAGCAAAAGGAAAGTTGGCTCTGAGGACTGCATTTGAAGCAGGTTATAACCATTTTGACCATGCTGATATTTATGGCGGTGGTCACTGTGAAAGTTTATTTGGCGAGTTACTAACTGAACTTAAACAAGCAACGCCAGATATTCGTGAACAGCTTATTATCACCTCTAAAGCAGGTATTCGCTTTGAGCCACAACGTTATGACTTTTCAGCTGACTACTTAACAACGAGTGTCGAAAACTCATTAAAGCGCTTAAATGTAGATTATTTGGATATGTTTTTACTGCATCGTCCTGATTATTTATTTAATGCCGAGCAAGTAGCACAAACTTTTCAACAGCTAAAAGCTAGCGGAAAAGTAAAACACTTTGGTGTCAGTAACTTTAGTCCTTCACAAGTGAGTTTATTACAATCAGCTTTAGATGAGCCATTACTAGTCAATCAAATTGAAATTAACATTCATAACATTAATAGCTTTAGCGATGGCACCCTAGATCAATGTCAGCAACAGGGTATTACGCCTATTGCTTGGTGTCCGCTAGGTGGCGTAGCTTACCCGGCCTGGGGAAATACTTTCTCAGCTGCTGATGAAAGTCGCATTGAGATTGAGCTAGTAAGACAGGCTGAGCAATATAGTTGCTCACCTTGGCAGTTGATTTTAGCTTGGTTACTGAAACATCCTGCTAACATAAGCCCTATTATTGGCTCAACCACACCAGAGCGGATTATTGCGGCTAAACAAGCATTAACCATTGAATATAGCCACGCCGATTGGTATCGCCTTCTTGAGGCAAGAAACGGTTATCCTCAACCTTAACTAAGCACTTTGAAATACAAACTAGCGTATTAGCTTTGTTAATACGCTAGTGTTTATAAATATATCGCCCCATTTATGCTCTTACCCCATAAACAAAACTACATTTAGGCAAAGTGTAGTGTTCATCCAATGGCATTAATTCAATAATATCTATTTTACCTACTACGTCTTCAGCTATATTTTTTTGCACCTCATAATAAAAGCGCCACACTTTGTTTGACGAGATAAGTTCGATATATGGGTAACTTGTCAGCTGCCAACTTCCCGTTAACTGTTCAGTTTGTGTGGGGATGTTATCTGCGTATAAAAATTGATAAGTACCGTCACTATGTAACCTAAGTCTTATCGAAGTAGTACACTGTTTACTTTCATATTCATTAGCAAGGTCATACCCTGTGACTTTATCACTTTGCACCTGACCATCAGGTAATAAAAGCAAACCTACGCTATTTTTAGTATAAAAATGATTACCTGCAAAAATAGGCTTCACATTAGGAACAATCCAACCGCCTTTATCAAGAGAGTCGATTAATACATTGATACTATTTTCCCCTTGAACAAACGGAGAATAAAGTAATGTTGACTGCTCTATTCCATCAGGAAAGACAAGAGAATTGGGGATAACATCATAACCATGTTCAGCTAAACTTTTAGTGATTTTTGTTGTATCTTCTGCTGACAAATAACGTGTATAAAGGTGAACCTTTGTCGAAGAACACGCCAAGACAAAAAAACATAATAATACAACACTCATAACCTTCATTTGATTTCCTCCATAAATCTGAAAATGAATCTAATATCAAGCCCAAAAAATAGGCCAAAAATTAGTTTGAAATTAAGTCTCAAATAAGTAACTCAACAAAAAAACCATTGACAGTTGAGATTACAAATGTAATCTTAACCTATAAATTACACTTGTAATAGTTAATAATACCTAGAAAATAAACTGGAAAATATAATGACTGAAATCAGTAATGCCGAATTTGAAGTACTTGAAGCGCTATGGCAACACTACCCAGCTAGTGCTAACGAGATAATTGCCAAGCTAAATGAAAGTGTCATTGATTCTGATAGCCACAATACCGATAAGAAAAGTGCCAATGAGAAAAATCAAGATAAGCAGTGGCATGACAAAACAGTAAAAACCTTACTAAACCGTTTAGTAAAAAAACAAGCGATTGGCTTTGAAAAGCAGCAGCGTCATTATCTATATTCACCACTTTTAGAACGTGAAGCCTATACATTAAAAGAGAGTAAAAGCTTAATAGAGCGTATGTTTAGTGGCAAGTTAGCCCCCTTAGTTGCTGGTTTTGCTAAGCAAAATGATCTCAATAAAGATGATATTAGCGCACTAAAGTCTTTAATTTCAGACTGGGAGAAAAATAATGATTAGCGCTTTAGTTAATTCATTATTACCACTGACACTTTTATTATCGCTGATGTTACTTATCCGACAGCCATTAAGAAAAGGTATTGACGCCAATACAGTTTATAACTTGTGGCTGGTTATTCCGCTGAGTTTAGTGCTTTATTTTTTGCCCCTACCTTGGCAATACCTCAACGAGCTGGCAACTAGCGAGCCACAAAATAGTTTAATGCAACAATACCTAGTTACCCCTAGCAAGAGTATTAGTCAGCAATTGTCATTAGATAACCTGTTAGGTGTTTGGCTCAGTAGTGTTTGGATTTTAGGTGCTTCTCTACTGATTAGCTACTGGAGTATTACCCAGTATAACTATCGAAAAGCATTAAAGTTAGTATGGTCAGTCGATAGTAAATACCAGCAACAACTAAGCGAAAATGGCGCAACTAAGTTAGCCATTGCACAAAGCAGCCATATTCATAGCCCAATACTTATAGGCTTATTCAAACAAATTTTAGTTATTCCCGAGGACTTTGACACACTTTACAGCACTGAGCAGCAACAGCTGATCATCAGTCATGAAATCTGTCACTTTTCTCAGCACCATATGTGGACGAACCAACTAGCGCTTATGCTCTTAGCACTATTTTGGTTCAATCCGCTATCTTGGCGTGCTTATGCGGCATTTCGTCAAGATCAAGAGCACTCCTGTGATCAAGTTGTTTTATCGCGAAAACATACCCGATCAAGGATCCAATACTGTAAAGCACTGGTATTAGCGGCAGAAACATCACCACCTAACGCTTTTACTTTACTTAGTTTCAAGCAAAACGGAGAACAACATTTTATGTTTAATAGAATAAAACAAATAAAACAAATGTCTAAAGGATTATCAGCTAAGAGCACCATCACTAAAGTGGCCAAACTAAGCTTGGTTACCCTAGTATCAAGCTCATTACTCGCCGGTGTTAGTTATGCCGGTCATCAGTTACATCAAGATGAAGGTGGCAAGGCTGGCCATAAAAAAGAGCAAGTTGAAGTACACCCTACCACAAGAATAGAGCCTAAATATCCAATTAAAGCAGCTCAGGCAGGCACTGAAGGTTCTGTGTTATTGAAGTTTAATGTCGAAGCCGATGGTTCGGTTAGTCATGTTGATGTCGTTAAAGGAAAACCTGCTTATGTATTTGATAAGTCGGCAATAACTGCTTTAAAGCAATGGCGTTATAAAGCAAATGGCAAAGTATCTAAGGATCTACTAGTACAATTAGATTATTTAATGGGTCCTTCCTCAAAAAAACCAGAATCACTCATTGAGCGTATTGAAGTTAGTCAGTAAACCTACCCGATTAGACCCAAACTACTTGAAGGTGTATCTTCATCTGGCTTGGGTTTAAATATCGGTAATTACATGCATTGCAAACTGATTATCAAACCTGTAAAGCTTGGCTTTGCAGGTTTTTCATTTCTTATTCTTATCTTTCTGTACAAAATAAACTCTCAGCTTAAATACCATAAAGATATACAATATACTCATATTACTTCATAGTAGACGACCAAACTGACAAACATAACTTGCTAGTTATTAAAGCGAGTTCAAACAAGAAGAAACGTCAATGTCACTATTTAGCAAAGCCCCTTTATTATTAACCTTTATAGCTTCAATGCTAGTACCAATAACTTCATCAGCAACATCAAATACAGCGAACATAGCAAGTAATGTTATCGACCGAACGGGTACCCCAAAACAACATAAAGCATACGATAAATATCAAAACCAACGCTTTAACCCACTTTTTGATTTAGGTGCTTGGCATGGTTTTTTATTGCCCGAACAAAAAAACAATTATGCGGCGTTCACTGGCCCTATGGTTATTGCCGAAGAATACAGTTTATTTATTGCTGAAAAATTAGAGCAATTAACCCTAACTGATTTAAGCAACAAACAAGCATTAGACTTTTCAAAAGCAAAAATCACGCGTACTTCAAAACCAGGTGAACTACAGCAGCGTTTTAGCTTCAAAAAAATAACGCTTGATTTGAATTTGCACTTTATTAGTAATCGAACCGCCATTATTGAAACAAAAGTGACTAATCACAGTGACAAGAAGCTTGATTTAGCGCTGACCTGGCAAGGAGAGTTATTGTCAAAGTGGGATGATGATAAAACGGTTAAAGAAGCCCTGCCCCAATGGCAAAGAAGCTTAACCTCAAATACTAACAAGATAGTTTTTCACTTTAGTGAAGTGCGTAATACCTGGAATATTCTGACAAGTAAAAGTGCACAATATCAAATTAGCCGTTCACTGCTGAGCAAGACAATTGTTAACCAAGAAGAACACAGCTACCAAAGCACTGCAATTATAAGTATTGCTAAAAATAGCACTCATAGTATTTTTAGCACACAAAGTTACTTTCACAATCAAGTTGAAGCCGATGCTGAGCAAGCGTTTATAAAATCAGCATTAACTAAACCACAGGACAAAATTTTAGCTTCGCAACAGCGCTGGCAGGCATATTTAAAGAAAGGTATGGCGGTAGGTAAACGTAGCAGTGCTCAAAATAAGGTTGCCATTAAAGCGATTGAAACGTTAAATGGCAATTGGCGAAGTCCTGCGGGTAACTTAACCCATGACGGTGTTACGCCATCGGTTACTGCTCGTTGGTTTAATGGTGTTTGGGCTTGGGATAGCTGGAAACATGCCTACGCCATGGCTCACTTTAATGCCGATATTGCCAAAGAAAATATTCGCGCTATGTTTACCTATCAAGTAAAAGCAGATGATGCGATAAGACCACAAGATGAAGGCATGGTTATTGACGCAATATTTTATAATAAAGATAAAACACGTGGTGGTGATGGTGGCAATTGGAACGAACGAAATACCAAACCACCACTGGCAAGTTGGGCGGTATGGGAGATATATAAAGCAACCAATGATGTGTCTTTTATCGAAGAAATGTTACCTAAGCTACAACGTTATCATCAATGGTGGTACCGCAACCGAGATCATAACCAAAATGGCTTAGTTGAATATGGCGCAACTAAACATAGATATCATAATGATACCGAAGGTAAAATTAGCTTTAAAGTGCGTTATTTAAAGAAACCAGCTAGCGCTGATATCAACTTAACAACTTGTCAAAGCGAAGATAAAAATTGGTATAGCTGCGCAGGTATTACTTTATATCAGAACATCATTGCCAGCAGTGATTATGACGATATTGATATTGGTGCTCAACATGGCGCAGGCTGGGAGTCTGGTATGGATAATGCCGCAAGATTCGGCTTTATTAATGCAGCGCAATTAGCTGATTATGCCAAGCAAGAGTACCAAGGTGACCTACTAAAAGCCCGTGAAGACTGGCAAGTACTGTTTTATCAAAACAACAGCGCCTCAGGAGAGTTACTTGGTTTCTCGATTAATCAAGAATCCGTTGAGCTTAATACTTACCTCGCCCATGAAAAAACTTTATTGGCGAATATGGCTGAGCTGTTAGAGCACAACAAACTCGCCGCTAATTATCGACAGCAAGCCAAAACATTATCAAAGCGTATTAACCAATGTTTCTTTGATGATGAAAGCGGTTTTTTCTACGACAGAAGTTTAACCCTCACTAATAAAAAGTCTGAGCAAGTAGATAAACATGGCTGTTCTGGCAAGTTATTAACCGCTCGAGGCAGAGGACCTGAAGGTTGGAGTCCATTATGGGCTAACATTGCCGATGTCGACAAAGCCGAAAAAGTAAAAGAAGTGATGTTAAAAAGTTCCGAGTTTAATAGTACCATTCCACTTGGAACTGCAGCACTGTCTAATCCGGCCTATGATGCTGATATTTACTGGCGAGGTCGAGTATGGTTAGATCAGGTCTACTTTGGCTTAATTGCTCTTGATAATTATGGCTATCATCAAGAAGCTAAAACGTTAGCAGAAAAGTTATTCAATAATGCTGAAGGTCTGAGTAAAACAGGTGCGATAAGAGAGAACTACAACCCAGAAACTGGCGCAGTACAAGGTGCAACAAACTTTAGCTGGAGCGCTGCGCATTTATTAATGCTCTACCGTGAGTTTTTAGCCGATTAATCTCCATAGCCGTATTGTCATCAGCAATAACGTTGATGGCAATCTATTCCCTGAACATTATTTAATCTATTCATAATTTAAAATCAGCTGTTGTTGTTAGCTGTCTTCGTATAGAATCCGCCCTATAATTTGGCATAGTAAATAATGCTTTCTTGCCCCCTTTCTATAGTGACACTAAATTAATGACTGATAAAACGATAGCAACACACAACGGTAATTTTCATGCAGATGATGTTTTCAGTATCGCTGCACTTAAACATATATTCCCTTCATTTAACCTCGTACGTACACGTGATTTAGCGGTTATCAGTAAAGCTGATATTGTCATTGATGTTGGTGGTGAATATGATGCCGATGCCGGTCGTTTTGATCATCATCAACGTGGTGGTGCAGGTGAACGTGAAAATGGTATTCCTTATTCTTCATTTGGTCTTATTTGGCAAAAGTACGGCTTAGAAATATGCCAAGGAAACCAAGAGGTTGCTAATTCTGTTGATGCTGGCCTAGTATCAACAATTGATGCTATTGATTGTGGTCATGTTGAAGGGGTATCTACAGGTATTAGCCTTAGCCAGACAATTTCAATGTTTAACCCTACTTGGCAAGAAGACAGCAACTTTGATAACTGTTTTGATGAAGCCGTCGAGTTTGCAACACGGGTATTAACACGATTTATTGCTTCTGCTGATGGTGGCATAAGTGCAAAAGAAATTGTCGCTAAAGCAATTGCTAATGCAAAGGATCCAAGAGTGATCGTATTGGAAAAATACACACCATGGAAAAGAACAGTGCATGCTTTATCTCAAGAAGCTTTATTTATGGTTTACCCTTCCCCATCTGGGCAATGGAGAATTCAAACCGTACCTGCTGAGCTAGGTTCATTTGAAGACAGAAAACCATTACCTAAACCATGGGCAGGTTTATCAGATAGTGCCCTGAAAGAAGCAACCGGTCTTGATGACGCAATGTTTTGCCATAATGGTTTATTTATCGCTGGGGCAGAGTCGTTTGAAAGCACCATGAAAATGGCCGCGATGGCACTTGAGGCATAGCGTTAACGTTATTTAGACTCAAGGAATATATTACTAAAAAGCAGGCTATCTCTGCCTGCTTTTAATGTAACTGTCGATATGGCTATTGATATGACGCTAAATACTCTTTAGTCATTTTTCTTAGTCTGTCTTTTTCACTCGCTAAGATAAAACTAGCCTCAATGGCATTAAAGGTAAATTGGGCAAGCTCCGCCTTATTCATCTCATGTGCGTCATGTACCGCTAAAAAGTTATCCGTCATATAACCACCAAAATAGGCCGGATCGTCAGAGTTAATCGTGACACAAACACCTTTTCGTAAAAGGTTAACAATATTGTGTTGCTGCATATGCTCAAAAACGTTCAGTTTCAGGTTAGAGAGTGGACAAACGGTAAGCGGGATACGCTCAGAAACTAGCTTTTTAACCAAGCTTTCATCTTCGCTGCAACGCACACCATGGTCAATACGGGTGATCTTTAGCAAGTTTAACGCTTCATGAATATTACCTGCCGAACCTTCTTCTCCTGCATGTGCTACCGTTAAAAATCCTTGTTCAATGGCAAGTTTAAATACTCGTTCAAACTTACTCGCAGGATTACCTACTTCACTTGAGTCTAACCCTATGGCTATTATTTTGTCTTTATGAACTTGGGCGCTTGCTAAGGTTTCAAATGCAGCCTCTTCATCTAAGTGGCGTAAAAAACACATAATAAGCTTACTAGTGATGCCTAACTCTGTCTTAGCTTGCTCCAAAGCTTTATGAATTCCATTAACCACCACATCAAATTCGATACCACGATCGGTATGAGTTTGTGGATCAAAAAACACTTCGGTATGTATAACGTTATCGTCTTTGCAGCGCAGTAGATATGCCCAGGTTAAGTCAAAAAAATCCTGCTCATTGATAAGAACATTTGCACCTTGGTAGTAAATATCTAAAAACGATTGCAGGTTATGAAAATTATACGCCCCCTTCACTTCTGCAATGGAGGTAAATGGCATACGAACCTTATTTCGCTCTGCCAATGCAAACATCAACTCAGGCTCCAATGTGCCTTCAATATGCAGGTGTAGTTCAACTTTAGGTAAAGATTGGATAAATTTTTTCACGATTAGATCCCTAATAAATAAAAAGCTTTAAACACTTTTCTTTTGTAGAAATTTTTCTATAAAATTTATATACAAAGAGAAAAGTACTCACGTACTCAACTCTTCGTAATCAGGAGTTATTGGTTCCTGGTAGAGACCCCCAATCCATATCATTGGGGTTATACGAAGGGAAACCTTATTGCATTAAATATTTGCAATAAGGTTAAAATAAATAATGGCTCATTTTTATTCATATGTCTATTAACAAAAAAGCGACACCAAAATGAATTGATATCGCTATTAGGCAACTTTTGATGAAGTTAACTGGTAGAGGTAGTTAATTCAACTGATAAAGAGTAAAACTCAAAGGCGCTATTTCATCAGCTTTCTCAACATTAACAGAGCGATAAAGTAATGTTGCTTTTGCCTTATCGGTTAATAGACTCAAGCTTTTGACATCAGTAGCCGTATTGAAAACAACGAGTAAGTTTTGTGCTTTACTGCTATTTGTCGCTTTCATTTGACGGGTTAGAGCAAAAATTCCGGCTTTATCTTGAGAATAAACCACAGTCTGTTTACCAAAACGTAACGCTGGGTATTGCTGATACAATTGCGAATATTTAGCAAAGCTTTGATAGAATAGATGGTTAACATCGAAATTATTATCAGCCGTAGTGTTATCTGTTGCCAACAAGTCATCATCGTTATAACTAGTAACAAACGAAGGCATCATATCTTGACGTGAGGCTTGATCACCACCATCACCAACAAAACCTTGTTCATCACCATAATAAATAACCGGCACACCACGGCTAAAGAACATCATTGCATGTGCCAGCAAGTTGCGTTGTATTAGCTCTTGTTCACTGTAGTTATGTGGGCTTTTTTTAAGCTCGTAAGCAAAACGACCCATGTCATGATTACCGGTAAAGTTAACTAGTTGGTTAGCGTTGGTATTACGAATAGTTTTATGCTCAGTTTGATAAAAATGATCTTTAGCAAATAGTTGCGCCAAAACGTCTGTACCCTGCTGCTCAACCAAGGCTTTTGTCATCGCACCTCGAAAAGCAAAGTCTAATACAGAGGGGATTTTTGCTTCAGTGGTAAAGCGACTTAAGATTTCTGGTTCGAAGCTATACACTTCACCAAACATGAAAAAATTTTCTATGCCTTGTTTTCTAGCATGCTGCATTAACGCGGGTGAGAATTGTTGCCAAAACTCTATATTGACATGTTTAACGGTATCAATACGAAAGCCATCAGGCTTAAACTCATCAATAATATCCTTGTAAATATCAACCATGCCATTAACAACACTGGCTTTTTGTGTATATAAGTCATCTAGGCCAGAAAAGTCACCACGTACAGAGCTTTCCCCACGCCAAAATGAATCACCTTGATTGTGATAGGCATTCTTATCATTAAGCCATGCTGGGTACTTTAGTGTTTCATCGCCTTTAGGAATTAATGGGCTGTAATGTTTACCCTCTGCAAGTTGCGCCATTGAGATAAATGGGCAGTCATTG
>Ga0209292_1006702_pt1 | contig 11214 bp, 8 predicted proteins | sample GOMGulsemesocosm_2_FD_184634 | JGI IMG/M metagenome (GOLD analysis project Ga0209292, IMG submission 184634) | Methane-oxidizing microbial communities from mesocosms in the Gulf of Mexico - GOM9C Gulf of Mexico (SPAdes) (version 2) | ecosystem: Environmental > Aquatic > Marine > Cold seeps...
ACTTCTTTTGCATGTTCAACTGTAGCGGCAAATATCATAATACCTTGACGTTTATGGCCTAACTCAATGACCTGTTCAATAATACCTTGAGTCACCCTTGGGTTTTTATTTAATAGATGATTAATATCTGTAGGGTTATATTCGCCAGAAGCGTTTGAACGCAGGCTACTAAAATCGTAGTGTTCTATGGTGGCATCGACTAAATTGGGCTCGGTTAAGTATTTGCGTGTAATTAAATAACGTAACGGTAGTTCATAAATACAGTGTTCGAATGGTCGCTTTTCTTCACTACGCATGAAACCACGATAGTGTTTTTTATAAATCCAGCCCATGCCTAAACGATAGGGGGTTGCAGTTAAACCTAATAATTTTACTTCAGGGTTAACTTGCATCAACTTATCAATAATTTGTTGATACTGGTTACTGTTTGCTCTTTCTTTTGATCCGTAATTTGACCCGTCTTTAGTGTTATCTTTAGACAAGTCAGTACTGGCGAGGTTAACTCGATGACATTCATCAATAATAATTAAGGAGTAGGGCTCATTAAAATCATCTAAATTGCGGGCTGCCGATTGTATGCTGGCGAACGTGACTTGGTGTTGAGTTTCTTTAAGTTTTAACCCTGCTGAATAAATACCAGCAGTAACTCCATAGCTTTCATATTTTTGATGATTTTGCTCAACCAACTCTTTAACGTGAGTAAGCACGAGTATCTTTCGTTTTGCTAAGCGAGCAAGTTCGGCAATGACCAAACTTTTACCTGAGCCAGTAGGTAAAACAATTACCGCAGATTCATTGGTTTTACGAAAGTGTTTGAGCACCTTCGATACGGCTTCTTGTTGGTAATCTCTAAGTTGGAAAACTGCCACGCAGTACTGCTACCTTATGGGGATTTAAAGCCGTTATGATAACAAATCTATTTAGAGATAGTACCAAATGATAAAAAGCTTTTCTCTAATAAAGCCTATTGGCATCAATAACTGAATTTGGTTATATAAAGTAAATGGTTATTGTTTCATTTTGTTTGTATCTTTTATGCATAGGCCAGGGTGAAGATCTATTAAGGAGAAAAGCCTCATGTTTCTTCTATAACAATGAGAATTAGAACTAAGGCTTATAGTATGACTCCTGAAGTGTTCAATGGGGAGAAAGCACTGATCTCAAAATTAATTTGATTAGATGCCGCTAAAAAATTTATTATTGATTAAATGTAGTAGCCCACACTTGTACTGTGGGCTCCTTAGGCAAATGACATTAACTTTAAACTTTTTTGATATTTCCCATATCACTTACTTAGAAAGACTAAATCACTTTGGTAATCGTACATACGGTTGAAACTAATATGCTGCTGATCGTTGCTGACATCGAAATAACGTAAATGTTTGTTGTTTTCTTGTCGCACGGTAAATAAGGCTGAAGTTTGTGCTGTTTCTAAGTTGAAATGTTTAAGCTGATAGTCAGTTTTGGTACTCTCTTGCCAATAAATACCATCATTAAATGCGACCAAACTTCCCCAAGCACTTGACGTTACATTCGAAAGCAATTTTTTTTCTTCTCCCGACTGACGATCTAATTGCCATAAGCCAGAGTTTAGTTTTAATAGGTAGAAAAAACGCCCGTCTGGACTGGCAGCTATACTGATGGCACCTGTTTTAGTGATAGCTTGCTCTGAATGGTTATTGAGATCGTAGCGCGCTATATTAGGGCCCATTTCGCTCATACGTGAAAATAATACTCCTTTTCCCTGGCTGTCCCATACCGGAAAGTACAATTGGTCTTCACCTAAAGGAAGCTCAAACGTTGAATTGTCTTTTAATGTATGAAGTAAAACCTTATTGGAACTTAATATTAATAAGATCTTCGAAGCATCTGGTGACCAGCGAAAATCGATAATATCACCAGAAGCGAGTAATTCATTGGTAACAGGGCGGTATTTTCCAGACGTTGATATCCACAATTGATGTTTACCATTACGGTTAGAAACGAATGCGGCGAGCTGCTTATTCGCAGAATACTGGTGTAAGTAATCTAAATAATTTGAAGCAAATAATGGTTTTCCCGTGGTCAAATAATCAAAGGGTTTTGTAGTTCTTTGCTCAAGTAATGGGTTGATAACTTGGTAAATATTTGACTTTATAGATGACTGAGCCATTGCAATAATATCACTAACAGGGCTGATTACAGGCTGACTAAATATCATATTGGCCTGATGTATTTTCTGATTGCCACCATTTTTATCTGCAATCGATATTCTGCCATGAAAGGCATCAGTGATTAGTAATCTTTCTTCATCGTTAAACCAGGCGAATTCACTAAAAGGAGTTAAACCTGTGAGCCAAGACTGCTTGATATTTTGTTGCAATGAAAATTCATTAATATCCAGTTCAAGGTGACCATTTTTACGTTCCAACATTGCGATGGTTTGTTTATTTGGTGATACGGAAAATACTAAAGGGTAATGGCCTTTCACTTCTTTAAGATATAACGAACTAAGCTGCAACTGGTATAATTTATGCTCTCCCATAGTTTCTATATTTCTATCTGAAAATAACAGCCTGTCGTCATCTAACCAGTGAATTCTCCCTTGGTTGTTATAACCACAGTTAGCTACTTTTTTGCCTTTGCTGATAGTGTTTGGATAGCTAAACTTGCTGACATATAAATGGCATACCGCATCACTTTTGTGAAAGTAGGCAATGTTACTACCATCAGGAGAAAAAGCAGGAGCTAGTTCATCGCCAGAAAATTCTGATATAACAACATTTATTTGCTGTTTTAGTGAGTAAATGGCTAAATTAAAGTTTGCGGTATTATTCTTACGAGTGCTGTAAATAAGAAATTTACCATCGGGAGAAAAGTTTGGGTCGCGTTCGATACCAGCCCCGAAAGTTATAGGTGAGAATTTGTTGTAAATAGCGGTTTGACTTACTGAACTTGTAAGTACTCGCCAAACAATGATGAGCATTAGTACTAAAATTGAACCAACTACTATTTTTTTCAGCCAACATTTAATTCTTGATGCCGTTACGGTGAGGTTAATAGTTTCCTTTTCGGTCGTGTCAACATCAAGTCCTATTTTATCCAATGATTCGGCTTTGTCAGGTTCAATAACAGTGGCAACCAGCTGATAGCCTTTCTTTAATCGCGTTATTATATATTGTGGTTTTTTGGCATCATCTTCTAGTGCTTGACGTAACATACCGACCGTTTTGGTGAGAGTATTTTCATTTACAACAACGTTTTCCCATAGGGCATCTAACAGTTCTGCACGGCTAAGCACTTGTCCTTGATGCTTAGCTAAAAATATTAATAGCGCCATACATTGCGGTTCGATACTTTTTGTTTGTCCATCTTTGATAAGACAATTTTGCCAGGGTAATACTCGCCATTGACCAATATGAAATTCGCTTTTGGTCGTCGAAGCTACAGAGTTTTCATTAATATTCAATTAATTATTACCATTTTATTGTTTTTTGTAAGTAGCTGTTTTTATTTACTAATAACTTGGTGGTTAGAGGTTTCATAAAGATTTCACCTCCATTTCACTTGTTCTTCAGTTCTCAATAATGATTTGTCGTTATCTTTGAATAACAAATAACCTATGTTAACAAAAAATATATTATTAAAGGAAACCTTATGAAAATTAAATACCTTAAACGCACGATTATATCGTCAGTTTTAATAGGGAGCACTGTACTTGCTATTCTTTTATATGAACCAGAACTTTATGGTCTTGATTGGCAACCTCTACCTAACATAGAAACGGCTGATGGACAAAGTCAGCAATTCGAGCAGGGATTTCAACAAGAAATAGTAAAAGCAAAACATCTCGTAAAGCAAGGGCTAAGTAGATTAAACGTGCCTGGAATATCTATTGCGGTTGGCATAAAAGGTGAAAAGGTATGGGCAGCAGGTTATGGCTTGGCTGATGTTGAGAATAATAAACCGATAACCTTGGGATCTCAATTCCGAATTGGCAGTACTTCTAAGGCGGTAACTTCATTAGCGCTCGGAAAAATGTTAGAGCAAAACTTACTGAAATTAGACGACAATATTGAGACTTACTTACCTGATTTACCTCAAGCTCTACATGGCATAACTATTCGTCAATTGGCGAGTCATCAGTCGGGAATTAGAAGTTATGGTTCTTGTTTCTGTTTACCAATGGCAGAATATTTTAATAATGATGAATTTTCTTCAGTAGCAGAGGCGTTAGAGGTATTTATTAATGATGAATTATTATTCAAGCCTGGTAATCAATTCTCCTACAGTAGCTATAACTATACATTACTAAGTGCAGTAATGGAGCAAGCCGCTAAACGACCCTTTTTAGAAATTATGCAGACTCAAGTTTTTGATCCCTTACAGATGAATCTAACGGCAGCAGATGCTACCGGCGTGAAAACACCACATAAAGTTAATTTCTATAACGTTGGTTATGGGTATTATCAGCTAAGTTATAACGTTAATAATAGTAATAAGTGGGCGGGAGGCGGTTTCTTGTCAACGCCAAGTGATTTAGTGCAGATGGCGAGTCAACTTGTTAGTGGAAAATATCTACAAGAAGATACTTTAGCTACGCTATTTGAACCACAAAAGTTAGATAATGGTGAAGTTAATCGACAGAATTACGCTTTGGGTTGGCGTCATTCAATAACCAAAAATCCTTTGGCTGGCAAAAATAAAGTCCACTACATTCACCATGGCGGAACAGCGGCAGGCAGTAGTTCATTATTAATTATGTTTCCTGAATATGACTTAGTTGTATCAGTACTTATTAATAGCAGCATCGGAAATTTTGGTGAATTATGGGATTTAACTTTTGAAGTGGCGACCCAGTTTTTATCAGTATTAGGCAATAAAAAAAGTGAGCAGTTTATAGCTAAACAGAATAACTGATGTGGGTAAATTAAGGTATGTAAATGGACTCAGCTGTTTTTTGTAGTTAGGGTTATCAACCTCAACCGTGCGCTTATTAGCACACGGCGTGTGCTGTTCAATAGGTTGGGATAGTGTCTGCTTTAAGCTCAAACGCTGTCGTTGGTATTTAATTTATAAATGGCAATGTTATTGACTAACACCGGTACCTATGGTCGTGCTATTCTCCCTCCCACATTAGAAAGCCCGTTAATCGAAAGGTTAACGGACTTTTTGTTTTCATAAATACTAATAGAACTTTAATCGTCAAATAAACACGGAGGGTTAGCTTGAATGGTTTCTGATGCTAATTGTCTTAATATTCGCTGAGTTTCCTCTGGCACTTTAATTGACTCGATAAAGGGCAGCAAATCAGCAGACTCTCCGGTTATTACCTCATAAAAAACATAAGAGGTAAGTAATAGACCCGCTAAATTGGCATGATTGCCATCACTGCTATGTAAATTAAGCAGAGGCTTTGTTAGCAATACTTTATCCCAAGTTAAACCAACGGGGGCTACACATGACTTTTGTCGTCCGGCAATGCCTGCATGGATATCATGAACTCTACTGCCTTCACTTGTATTGCCCCTTTGTGGGTGTTCTGGAAATAGTATTGGGGTTACCCGGTGCTGTTTGGCTTTATCAATCCATACTTGTGCACTGATAGTGGGGTAAACGGTTACTCCTGATTGTGAATATTTTTGTCCTTGTAAAATAACATGTGTCCATGAGGTATTCTCAAGTAAGTCTGCTCGATACGGATAACTGCTTTCATTGTCTAAGAATCCACCGCTAGCATTAGTAAATGATATATTTGCATGAGGAATACCTGTAACGATAAGTGTTTGTATTATGTTACCTAAGCCTGATACATGACTATTGCCAAAGAGAAGAATTTGGTAAACATTAGCATAACGGTTATCAGGAATAGACAAGTTTTCTGTAGGTGCATATTTAAACGGTTTTGTTGTATTCCCTGAACTAGGCGCTTCTTCAGAATTATCTATTTTATCTCCAGAGCATGCGGTTAAAGCCAGTAGTGTAATTAGCAAAGCAAAGGTTGATCGCATAATATTCCCTGTAACAATTATTAGTTGGTTAGAAAGTAATAAATAGTCGTTAAAGCGTTATTTTTTATTACCATTAAAAAGTAAATAGCAGCATGTCACACGCTTGATTTTACTCAATAAAGAGGTAACAATGTTTTCATAATGAAATGATAATGATTAATAATTTTGAGGCTTTAATGCGTTTTTCATTTGGGGACATTATCGTTGACCCTAACAAAGTTAAGTTAAGTAAAAACGCACAGCCAATTGAGTGTGAGCCGAGAGTATTCGAACTTTTAGTATACTTTTGCCTACATCCGCAAAAAGCAATTTCCCGAGAAGAATTACTAGCACATGTGTGGAGCGGGCGCATTGTAAGCCATGCTGCAATAAATAGAGCGATAGGTGAACTACGTAAAGTTATAGAAGATAATCCGTCAACACCGCAGTGGCTGATAACAATAAGTAAAGTAGGGTATCGGTTAACTGTTGTGCCCACAGTACTTGAAAACGATGAGCTAGATAAGCCAGTAAACAGCCAAGTTAGCCCCGAAAAAGTAGCGTTCAAGGCAGCGTCTGATCCTAAATCAGCAATAACGAGAAAATGGTTTGGTTTATTAGCCGTTGTGATTTTGTTATTTTTTTATATGCTAAAAAATAACAATGCAATTGAAGAAATGACTGAAGTCAATGTATCTGAGAGACAACCTATTACCTTCTCCACAGGAAATTCTTTTAATCCCAGTTATCATGCAGAAACCAACCGGCTTGTTTTTCTCTATCGCGCAAACGCCGATGCTTATGCACAAATACATATGCAAGAAAGTATTGGCCAAGCAAAAGCTGTTTTAAATGACGATTATTATTATACCGATGTGCTTTATGGCGCAGATGATTATATCTATGCCTCAAGGTTAGATGATTTACAAAACAGGCAATGTGAAATAGTAAAGATCAATCCACAGACAAAACAACTTAGCTCAATCGTAAATTGTGGCAAAGGCGTTATTACACAACTGGTATTTGATGAGAAAAGAAAGCGTTTAATATATAAATCTAGACCGAGTATTTCTGAACCTTATGCAATTCACTCTTACCAGCTTGATACCGGCCGCAAGCAGCAATTAAGTCATCCTGAGCAACTGGGTAATAATACCGGCGATTATATTTTTGCAATTTCACCTGATAACCAAAAGCTTGCCATAGTTGAATACAGCAGTGATGATATTGATAGGATTAAAATCCTAAACTTAGCTGATAACCGCATTATTACTGCAGCCCCCCTGATTAACAATGTGCATGGCTTGCTTTGGCATTTACAAAATAACATTTTAGCGTCAAACGCTAATGGTTTGTTTGGTTTTGAGGTGAATAAACAGGTGGTTTCAACTATTGAACAAAGTGATCAATTTGGCCGGCTTACTCTAGGCGATCACAACCAAAACATAATTACTGAACGAAGCCAGTCAACCGTTAATATCTATAGTTTTTCATCTGGTGATTTGGCAGCAAAACCATTAACTGCAAGTAGAGGTATTAGCTTAGGTCCAGTACTGGGAAATAGCTCAAATATTTTAGCATTTAAGTCTAATCGAACGGGCGAACAAGAGATTTATATTCAACTAGAAGAAGCAGCCGCTTTTATTGCTGAATTCGACGGTAATATTGAATACATTAATGCCATGGCGTGGTCAGCAAATGATGAGATGCTTGTCGCGAGCATCAATAATGCATTATACCTGTACTCAATGAACACAAAAAATTGGCGACGAATCGCAAAGGATCATAAACGAGTACACCACGTTGCTTTTGTAGGGCAGTCGATAGTATTTAGCGCTGAAATTGACGAACAATGGAACATATGGCAACTATCATTAGATACTAAAAATATACAGCAGGTAACCACACATGGAGGTTATAGTGTTCAAGGGCACGCCAACAAGCTCTTCTTCACTAAGTTCAACTATGACGGCATATACCAATTTGATCTGTCGAATAAAACCGAATCAATACTCATTAAAGAATTTCCCATTATTGGCTGGCGACATTGGCAATTACGTAATAATAAAATTTATTATTTATTAGGCAATAACTACAAGCAGTTAAACCTGAATACTGAGCAAAATACTATAGTGCACCAGTTTGAGGGGCGAAAACCCAATAGCTGTCATACGGCTTACAAAGAAGATTTTTTTGCCTGTGAGCAAGTCGAATTTAGCACAAGCAACATTTGGAAGTTCCAACTGTCTCAAAAACAATGATCTCGTAAGTAAACATCAGTGAAGGAAGAACAACATGCGATTTAAAATATCTTCATTACAAATAGCGCGATTGATCATTTCATTTAGTTGGCTGTACCATGGAATATTCCCAAAGCTCGTACATATAGCGCCATTAGAAAAAGCGATGACTGCCAGTTTAGGCTTATCTAACGAGCTATCTTATCTAATAACTAAGTCAGCAGGGGTAGGTGAGGTTATTTTCGGCATAATCTTTTTTGTTTTGTACCGCAGTAAGGCGATTATATTATTTAATATTATAGGGCTTGTTGGTTTATTACTTTTTGTTGCTATATTACAGCCTCATCTTCTTATTGAAGCATTTAATCCTGTTACCACTAACATTGCTCTAATTGGCTTTAGCTTCATTTTATTAAACGAGCTTAAGCAGGAAGCTAGCGACCAACATGATTGACTGTTAATTGAAATAAAAGGAATTAATGATGACGAATGAATGTATAAAATATCGAAGCGGTTATAAGTATCAATTAGCGTTCGAGTATCAGATTAATATCAATATTAAACCTAAACAGGATATCAATATTCAATTTATTAAACTCGATACTCAAGGTCAGTTAATTATTGCAGATGGTTACGCATGGGACGGGCCCTCAGGACCGGTTATAGATACAGATGAGAATATGCGTGCTTCTTTAGTACATGATGCTTTGTACCAATTAATGAGATATAGAAAATTAACAGCGAAAGATTACAAAGATAAAGCTGATAAGATTTTTAAAACGATTTGTATTGAAGATGGAGTGAGCCGGGCGATTGCTCATAGTTACTACTTAGGGCTAAAAGCTGGAGGAAAACCAGCTACAGAGCCTAAAAATAAAAAGAAAGTTCATCAAGCTCCGTAAATTATAGGCAAAGTAACTATTGTCTCGTTTATATTCTTGATAATACTATGACTTGTCTAGAGTATAATAACTTTTAGTCTGGATAAATTACGCTTAGCTTCGCCCATAATACTTAAGTATTTAACATCCTAAGCAATTGCTTTTTTGACCGAGCAAGTAAAGCGTGTCTTTTTTTTTCATTACTATGACTGGGTCCATGAATAATAATCGGGTTTAATATTTCCATTTTTACATAAGAAAAAACATCAACACCGAGTTGATGAATCTTTTTTTGGTAATACTCCATTTCATTGTCGTCATTAGCGCCGCCCGTTGTCACCGATAATAAAACCTTTTTTCCTGATAATAAATTATTATTACCGTAAGCATACCCGTAGCTAATGACTCGCTCTATCCAACCCTTTAAAATTGCAGGATAACTTCCCCACCACAATGGAAACTGAAGAATAACTAAGTCTGCCGCTAATAATTTACGTTGTTCAATACTAATGTCATGACTAAATAGCATGTGTTGATGAGCAGACTCTTGTTGTTTAAGTAAACTCAGAGGAACTGACTCTGCTATATTTGGAAAGTCTGCAGGACTTAATACCGGACTAAATCCCTGTTGATACAAATCAGAGGTACTTATTTGCCAATCATGTTTGTGAAGCAATTCAACCGTTTGATTTCGTAATGCAAAATTAAACGATTCAGTATAAGGATGAGCAGTAACTAAAAGCGAATTTTTCATATGTTTTTCTCGTAAAATAAAAAACATACTTTATGAGAAATCGCTGAAAGCTACTAATGAACCTTTTTAACTTACGTGAATAATATTCATGTATGTAATGTTTATGGAACACCTATCTGGAAGTTTATAAATCAATACACTAATTACAATAACCCGATTAACCAATTTTTAAGTCGCCGAATATTAGGATCATTTTTTCGACGCTTATGCCAAGCAAAATAAAATCCATCATTCGGGAAAACGATTGGTGTATTGCTTAATTTAACTAATTCACCATTTCTTAATTCATCTCGTATTAATGTTTCGCCAAGCAGAGTAATGCCTTGTCCTGCCATTACAGTTTTTAAAATTAATATTGAATGAAAAAAGTACTGAATATTATCATTAATTAACTCATGTCCCTGTTCTTTGAACCAATCTTGCCATAAATCAACAGTTTCTATATCAATTAACCTTGTTTCTTTTTGCCAATCAAGTGCAGATAAACTCAATTTTTTAGCGAGCTCTGCATTTGCAACAGGGTAATAAACTTCACTCTTTAGTTTAATGCACTCATATGAAATATGTTCAATAGGGTGGTCGTACAAAATAACGTCTAAATCTAATGCGGTAATAACATCACTACAACTTAGCATCCTTAAACGAATGTCAAGCTCTTTGTAATCTTGATTTAGACTACTTAATTCTGGCGTTATACGATGAATCGCAAAGGTGCTACTTACGCCAAATTGTATAACGTTATCGTGCTGACCAACTAACTCTTGAGTTGCAGTGATCAGTTGCTCAATGCTTTGATTGACCTTTTGTGCGTAAATTTGCCCATCAGTTGATAACTTTAATACTTTACCTTCCCGAAAAAATAATTTTTTTCCTAGAAATTCCTCTAAGTTTTTTATCTGGTGGCTAACAGCACTCTGTGTAATGTATAGCTCTTTCGCGGCACTACTAAAACTTTGGCTTCGAGAAGCCGCAGAAAACGCCAATAACGACTTTAACGGTGGGAGTTTTTTAAACATACAATATACCAACTATGAATAATATTCATGACTATACGCTTTTTTTCATTTATTTAAAGACGAACCAATTGATTAACATAGCGGTTAATTTATATCACTGAGAACATTCTCTACTAATGAAACTACCCAAATTATTATTTTTAATTACGCTACTATTATTTACTCGCCAAATAGTTGCTGAAGAGCTTTTAAGCCAAGTTAATGCGAATAAAATTACCTTAGACGGCAAAATTGACGAAGCCATATGGTCGACAGCTAAAACATTTTCAGCTTTGGTTGTTACATCTCCTGATACCGGGTTAAAACCCAAAGTGGATACTACAGTTAGGGTTATTACGAGCAATGACGGAATAT
>Ga0209292_1006708_pt1 | contig 11209 bp, 5 predicted proteins | sample GOMGulsemesocosm_2_FD_184634 | JGI IMG/M metagenome (GOLD analysis project Ga0209292, IMG submission 184634) | Methane-oxidizing microbial communities from mesocosms in the Gulf of Mexico - GOM9C Gulf of Mexico (SPAdes) (version 2) | ecosystem: Environmental > Aquatic > Marine > Cold seeps...
TTAACAGAAGCTGGTGCGAAGATTCGCCAATGGATCATCGACACACCTTTCCAACCTGAATTAGAAACCGCTATTGCTGAAAGTTATGCAGTACTAGCTGGTGAAGCAGGCGAGCAAGCATCATTTGCAGTACGTTCTTCGGCAACAGCTGAAGATATGCCGGATGCATCATTTGCTGGTCAGCAAGAAACATTCTTAAACGTACGTGGTTATGACAACATCATTGTTGCAATTAAACATGTATTCGCATCGCTATTTAACGACCGTGCTATCTCTTACCGCGTGCATTCTGGTTATGACCACCGTGGCGTGGCATTATCTGCGGGTATTCAACGCATGGTACGTAGTGATGAAGCATCATCTGGTGTGATGTTCTCTATTGATACTGAGTCTGGCTTTGAAGATGTAGTATTCATTACCTCTTCATACGGTCTTGGTGAAATGGTTGTACAGGGCGCAGTTAACCCTGATGAATTCTACGTACATAAACCAACACTTGCTAAAGGCAACCCAGCGGTAGTACGTCGTAACATCGGTAGCAAACAGATCCAAATGATTTACTCTGCTGACGAAGGCCATGGCAAACAAGTTCAAATTGTTGATGTTGAAGCAAGCAAGTCACGTCAGTTCTCTATTACTGATGAAGAAGTAATGGAACTAGCGAAACAAGCTGTGATCATCGAAAAACATTACGGCCATGCGATGGATATCGAATGGGCGAAAGACGCGATTGATGGCAAGATTTATATCGTTCAAGCACGTCCTGAAACAGTACGTAGCCGTGAAGATAAGCAAGTAATGGTTCGTTTCCACTTAGATGCTAAATCAACAGTGGTTACAGAAGGCCGTGCGATTGGCGGTAAGATTGGTGCCGGTCCTGCTAAAGTTATTTCATCAATTGCGCAAATGGATGAAGTGAAAGAAGGCGACGTATTAGTAACTGACATGACAGACCCAGATTGGGAACCTATCATGAAACGTGCTTCTGCAATCGTAACAAACCGTGGTGGCCGTACTTGTCACGCTGCAATTATTGCACGTGAAATGGGTATTCCTGCTGTAGTGGGCTGTGGTAACGCGACAGACCTGATTGAAAATGGTCAAGAGCTAACAGTTTCTTGTGCTGAAGGTGACACTGGTTTTATCTACGAAGGTATCTTACCATTCCGTGAAACTTCATCAGAAGTGGCTAACTTACCGGAAATTCCGGTAAAAGTAATGATGAACGTGGGTAACCCTGATCGTGCATTTGATTTCGCAGCATTACCAAACGAAGGTGTTGGTCTAGCGCGTCTTGAATTCATCATTAACCGTATGATCGGTATTCACCCGAAAGCATTGCTTAACTTTGATAAGCAGTCGCCAGAGCTACAAGCTGAAATCAACGAAATGATCGCCGGTTATGCATCACCAGTTGAATTCTACATTGCTAAATTACAAGAAGGTATTTCAACGCTGGCAGCAGCGTTCTACCCGAAAAAAGTAATTGTACGTATGTCTGACTTTAAGTCGAACGAATATGCGAATCTAGTGGGTGGTGAATTCTTCGAACCTGAAGAAGAAAACCCAATGTTAGGTTTCCGTGGTGCATCACGTTATATCTCTGAAGATTTCCGTGATTGTTTCGCGCTAGAAACAGAAGCAATTAAACGCGTTCGTAACGACATGGGTCTAACCAATGTTGAAATCATGATCCCATTCGTACGTACACTAAGCGAAGCGGCATCTGTGATTGATTTACTAGCAGAGCATGACCTGAAACGTGGTGAGAACGGTTTACGCGTTATCATGATGTGTGAACTACCTTCGAATGCATTATTGGCTGACAAGTTCTTACAGTACTTTGATGGTTTCTCGATTGGTTCAAATGATTTAACCCAGTTAACATTAGGTCTAGATCGCGACTCTGGTATCATCTCTCATTTGTTTGATGAACGTAATGAAGCGGTTAAAGCATTACTATCAATGGCAATTCAAGCGGCTAAGAAAGCCGGTAAGTACGTTGGTATTTGTGGTCAAGGTCCATCGGATCACGACGACTTTGCGGCTTGGTTAGTAGAGCAAGGTATTGACAGCGTATCGTTAAACCCTGATACAGTACTAAGCACTTGGTTATACCTAGCTGAAAAACACGCTAAATAAATTAGCGGTTTGTTAGACTGACTCAAGCTTGAGTCATAATTGAAGTGAAAGCCCCAAGGTAGTGTTAATGAACACTGACTTGGGGCTTTTTTGTCGTTGCAATATTAGTTTGCGTGACCTTTTTGTGGTTGCTAACATGGTTATTTTCGGCTGTAGATGTATGTAATTTGTATTCCACATGATTAAGTTGCTGGTCAAAACTAGCGAGTATCATGTCGATTGATTCTGTCGCGATATTAAAAAATAAGCTGGCTTTAATGGTTGGTTTAGAGATAATAATTTCATTGTCGATAACTTTAAGTAAGTGGGAAATTTTGAGTAAGTAATCTTGGTTTTGTTGAATGTTAATGCTTTGTTCTAACGACTGGCAAAGATAATTAAGGCGTATACGCTCTGCGCGTGTACATATTTTTGCTGCCGCGATACCTGTGCCAAGCGCGCGTATTTGCGCGATGCTTTCTGCGGTAAACAGTAATTCCTGCCATAAAAATTGGATTGATTCACTATTACTATTGCTGAGTTGATGCAGTTTATTTTCAAACGCAATATCATTGATGAGATAGAGTAAATTTAGCACCAGTTTATTATGTTGTTCGAGATTATTACGCACATGGAGGTTGATGCAGTCAACAGCTAAACGTTGCCAATGATCTAACATGGCTTGCCAACGCTCATTGTCCAATAAATCCGGATAGTTATCACTGATGTCTTGCTGGATTGTCGCGATAGAATCTGTCACCCCTTTTAGTCGTGGTTTTAGATCTGCTTCACCGTGTAATACACCATTTGATAGACCTCGATGTTGTTGCACGCGAGTGAGTAATTTACGAATGGAATTTAACTTTAACAGACCATCAATTTGTAATTGTTTGCGGCAGCATTGTTGATTTTGCAGTGTAAACAGTAAATAACACAAACCTATTAATGTGAATAAAATTGCTGAACCACTGAGTAGTAACATTGATTGTGAAGTCATAATACCTGCCTTAATTATCTTTTTAGCTACTAACTATTAGATGTTAACCATTAGACATTAAGCAATTATGATACCAGCCGTTAAACGGCGTTATTTACGTTATTATGCACCGATAGGGGGAGTATTTAAGGCAAACTCCCTAAGATGGTGATTGGTTATAAGTGAGTTAAATTCAGCCTTTGATACAAAGTTATCATTTAAATAGCAAAAAGCCCCTGTCATTTCTGACAGAGGCTTTTGTCTACTGCGGTTTTAAGTCACATCAGAGTTAATATCTTCCAAGGCTGTCAAACCGCTGATTTTAGTTTTCGCGTAGTGCTCTAAAACCAATATAATTAGCGCGGAAATCGGATTTTAATTCTAAGCGAACATCAACTTGGGCAAGTTTTGGGGCGAAGTTCCATGCGCCGCCTCTTGCCACTAAATTATTGCCACTGGTTAATTCCCAAACGTTACCGACGGTATCATATAGGCCAAATTTATTGGCTTTAAATGATTGTACTGGTGCAGTGCTTTTATTCGACCATTGGCTGCCACAGTAAGCGCAATTGGCTTTTGAGTTGCCCGCGTCGTTACCCCACCAGTAATTGTAGCTACTGCCTGCGCGTGCCACATATTCCCACTCGCCGTTATTAGGTAAGCGATATTTTTGGCCTGTTGCTTTTGATAACCAAGTTAAGTAAGCGTTGGTATCGGCTGAATTGATACAGACAACAGGATGCTCATCGGTCTGTACGAAACCAGGTTGACGCCAGTTTAAGTCAGCATTATATGTTTCTTTACCGTTAAGATACTCCACACAGCCATTACCTGACTCTGCTGCGGTAGTATAGTTGCTGGCATTAACAAACAGTTTGAAGTCAGCGACAGTGATCGGGTTTTGACCTACTGAGAAGGCCTTGATAGCTTGCTTAATGTCGCTATCTGCTGGTGTTGTTAATTGCCCTGCTGGCACCGAGATTAATTCTGGACCGCGTTCACCTGACGCTAAAAAGTCTTGTACTGCTTGACCATTTTTCAATGAAACCGTGGCTTTAACTAACTCCGCTCTAACCATCAGGTTATTTTTTAGTTTAACGTTTTTTTCAAAATCCATGTAGTTAGGTTTTTTGATCACGATATGGTGAGGACCAGGTGATAGCATCACTGAAAGTTTGGTCGAACCATAGCTAACGCCATCAATAAAGACTTCATCATCATACTGGTTAGAACGAATAGTCAGTTCGTATAATGTCCCTTTATCTGTTTTTGCGAGGTTTTTTTTAGCTGCTGGAACTTGTTCTGCACAATAACGAGTCGAGATATTTAATAGATTACAAGCTTCATTTTTTGGTAATATCCCCTGCATTGTTACCTGCATCGTAGAGCTATACGTACCTTGGCCACTGAATTCGCTCGTTAGCACCTTGTTGCCTAGCAATTTAACATGCGCGCTGGAATTAGCTTTATGTTTGTTGACTAGCTTGGCTTCAGTTACTGAGCTAAACAGGTTGTTTAAATAGCGCTTCGAGGCTTTTTGCTTACTCAATAGGTTGCTACGAGTAATACATTTTGAAAACGACGTTTCCAGATCACAGCTTACACTTTGATTGACGTTGCGTGATTGAGTTTGCTGCATTTCATTGGTCAGACGATTAATACGTGAAATGTTTATTTCTTCACTGATTGTTTCACGCTGATTTAACAGCCTAACGCGTTCAATATTTTTTTCTGACAGCTGTTTGTTGAGTTGCGCTAAGGTAGAAACAGAATCTTTAATCAGCTGTTTATTTTGCTGTTGTTGCTGAATTGCCTGACGATAGTCATTCTGCGACGCACTAATGTCTTGCGTTGGATTATCAATCATCAGGGCATATTGTTCATTCATTTCTGTCAATGCTTTGGCTGTTTGCCCAACAAGTGCTTTTCCTTGCGTTCTCGTTTTTGCTAATTTGCCTTTTTCGAGCGCTAAGTTGTCATTTACCACAGCAAGTGATGTGATGAATGCGTTGTATTCAGATTGAATACTTTGCAGCTCGGTTTGCAAATTATCTACAGTGTTATTTTGTTGTTTTGTTTCAGTAGCTTGAGCTGTATTGCCAAGTAAGATACAGCTGGTGGCAAGGGCAATTAAAGCAATGCGCATTTGTTTATTTCCTAATAGATGCTTATTTGATGTAATAAAACACGGACTCTGTGTTACATCTTGTAATTACCCACATATCAGATGAGTATATTATTTTTCGTCCATGTTATTTGTTCAGGGCTAAAATCGCAAGCAAACAGGTCACATATTTGCTTTAAGTTTGAGTAATTTATGTAGAAGTACATTATGTGTATTAACGGCCTTAACATTTCACTTATAAGTGAGATCAATTTAGCCTTTATCTATAGGCGATGAATTAAATCACTCATGTTATAATGCATTTAGTTGAAAATTGTCACAAGGGAATGGATGATGATCCCCGAATTAAGTTATCAGGATGCAGTAAAATCAGAATATCTCGCTTTTTTAAGCGCGTTAGAGAACAGTGAATTTAGTGGCGATATTGAAAAGTCATATGCCAGCCGATTAGCGGTGGCGACAGATAACAGTATTTATCAGTTATTACCACAAGCGGTGGTACTACCCCGTAATCATCAAGATTTAGTTATCTTGACGCAGTTATCATTACAAGCTGAATTTAAAACCATTGCCTTTTCGCCGCGTGGTGGTGGTACAGGTACCAATGGTCAATCACTGACCGACGGTATTATTGTCGATATGTCGCGTCATATGAATAATATCATTGATATTAATGTGGAAGAAGGCTGGGTACAAGTTCAAACTGGGGTGGTAAAAGATCAGCTCAATGAGTTTCTGAAACCGTATGGTTTTTTCTTCTCACCTGATTTATCGACCAGTAATCGCGCCACGATTGGCGGCATGATTAACACGGATGCGTCGGGTCAAGGTTCGTTAAAATACGGTAAGACCAGCGACCACGTACTGTCGGTCTCTGCAGTATTAATGGATGGCACTGAATTAGTGACGGCAAGTCAGTCTGCTGAGATGGTGTATGAACAGGCTCAGCAGAATAATTATTTGGGTAAGGTTTGCGATCAAGTGATTGATACCATCGCCCATAAACAACAGCAAATTGCAGATACTTTCCCACCATTAAATCGTTTTCTGACAGGTTACGACCTCGCCCACCTTTATGATAAAAGCACTGAAGAATTTGATTTAGGGCGAATTTTGTGTGGTTCTGAAGGGTCTCTGGCGTTTATTACTGAAGCGAAACTTAATTTAACTCCAATACCGAAATTTCGCTGTTTGATAAATGTGAAATATGACAGCTTTGATTCGGCATTGCGTAATGCGCCGTTTTTAATTAATGCCAATGCGTTATCTGTGGAAACGGTTGATTCTGTTGTGCTTAATTTAGCCAAGCAAGATATCGTTTGGCACTCGGTTAAATTATTGATCACCGATGTGCCGAATAAAGACATGCAAGGGATTAACTTTGTCGAATTTGCCGAAGATGATGGCGCTATTCAGCAACAAAAAATAGACTATTTAACCGCCGAACTTGACCGACTTATGGATGCCGGTGAAGCAGGGGTGATTGGTTATCAAATCTGCGACCAACTATCTGACGTATTAAAAATATACGGCATGCGTAAAAAAGCGGTAGGTTTGTTAGGCGCAACAAAAGGCCAAGCGAAACCGTTAGCATTTGCTGAAGATACCGCTGTACCACCAGAAAACTTAGCCGACTATATTGTTGAGTTCAGAGCGTTATTAGATAGTTATAATCTGCACTATGGCATGTTTGGTCATGTCGATGCCGGTGTACTTCATGTGCGTCCTGCGTTGGATATGCTAGACCCGCAACAAGAAGTTATCTTACGTGAAATATCCGATAAGGTTGTGGCATTAACGGCGAAGTACAAAGGTTTAATGTGGGGTGAACACGGCAAAGGTTTCCGTTCTGAATATGGCCCTGAGTTTTTTGGTGATGAGCTATTCATTGAGTTACGTAAGATTAAAGCCGCCTTTGATCCGGATAACCGCTTAAACCCAGGTAAAATCTGCACGCCATTAAATAGTGATGCCAAGCTGGTGTCAGTTGATGCGACCAAGCGCGGCGCATATGACCGCCAAATCCCGGTCACAGTACGTGAGAGCTTTACGCAAGCAATTGATTGTAATGGTAATGGTTTATGTTTCAACTATGATACTAAAAGCCCGATGTGCCCCTCGTTTAAGCATACTGGTGATCGCCGTCATTCACCAAAAGGCCGTGCGGGTTTAATGCGTGAATGGCTACGCCAACTGTCTTGCCATGAAATGACAGAACAGGAGTTAGGTCAACAGCTCTCGATCCAGCAAGTTGGAGTTGCGACGTTTACCACACGTTTAAAGAATAGTTGGAATAAAGCCCGTGGTCGTTATGACTTTTCGCATGAAGTGATGGACGCGATGCAAGGCTGCTTAGCGTGTAAAGCCTGTGCGGTTCAGTGCCCAGTTAAAGTCGATGTGCCAGAGTTTAGATCGCGCTTTATTGATCAATACCATAGTCGTTATTTACGTCCGATTAAAGATTTTGCGGTTGGCTATTCAGAAAGTTATACGCCGATGATGGCAAAGATGCCGAAGTTCTTTAATTTCTGGTTAAATCAAAATTGGCTGCAAGCTGCGACCAAACATACGATTGGTATGGTTGATATTCCGACATTAAGTATTCCAACACTATCTGAGTCGCTACGTGGGCATTATGCACAAAGTTTTGACTTAGCATTTTTACAGCGTTTAAGCGTTGAAGATAAAGCTAAACACGTATTAATTGTCCAGGATCCGTTTACCAGTTTTTATGAAGCAGAATTAGTGCAGACATTTGTCACGCTGATTGAGAAGCTAGGTTTGAAGCCAGTTATCTTACCGTTCAAACCCAACGGTAAACCGCAGCATGTAAAAGGCTTTTTAGCTAAGTTTGCCAAAACGGCAGAAACAGCCGCGGAATTTTTGAATGCCTTGCATGATCTAAATATGCCGATGGTGGGGATTGAACCGGCGTTGGTACTTTGTTACCGCGACGAATATAACCAAATTTTAGCGGACAAACGCGGTGATTTTAGCGTCCAGCTTATTCAAGAATGGTTGTTAACGGAGAGTGCGCAAGTACATTTGCGTGAGGCGCTTAACAGTCAAGCTATTAATGACCAAGATACTAAAGCAGAACCGTATTACCTGTTCGCACATTGTACTGAAAAGACCAATAAGCCTACGGCTGAACAAGAGTGGCAACAAGTATTTAACGGCTTCGGCTTAGCGTTAGAAACGGTGGCGACTGGTTGCTGTGGTATGGCGGGAAGTTATGGGCATGATGCCAAGCATGTAACGGCATCAAAATCTATCTATAGTCAAAGCTGGAAACATGCGCTATCACAGCGAGATGCCTCACGTTGTTTGGCTACTGGTTATTCTTGCCGTAGTCAGGTGAAGCGAATGGAGAAAGTACGACTTAATCATCCAATTAAAGCGCTACTGAACGCGTTAGGTTAATCATGGTTAAGTATGAGCAGCATTAGAACTGTAAAAAATGCTGCTCATACATCCTTCCTGCTTAGTATTGAGCTAAGTGCTGTTTTACAACGCCTTGTCGCATTTATCCTTGGTTAGACACAGATTTTGATATTGGCAGCGTATGCTGTTCTTGTTAATTCAAGTCTGTCTCGAACAAAAGGATGATGTTCATGCTCACTACATTACCAAGTCAACGACCACTATCAAAGCAACGCCAATTACCAAGTCAACGACAAGTCAAATTATCGATCAAGCTATCTAGTCTTATACTGGCTACGAGTATGTTTTCCGGCTGCGTAACCTTGGCCGAGTTTACCGACGGTGGTGATAGTTTTACTATGTCTGCAGCCGCATCTGAAGAAATGAATGCTGTTAATGCTGCAATGAATGCCGTAGAGATATTATATCAACGAGGTAATAAACAGGACCTTGCTTATTATGCGCCGAGTAATTTTGAGCTAGCCCTTAAAAAACGCGAAGAGTTATTAAGTTTGTATGAAGACTATACTCCGAATGGCGGTAGTTGGTTTTCGAATTCAGGCAGTGAAGAGATTGAAACTGAATCAGAATTATTTGTGCAACGTATGAATAAAGCTTTTCAAGCTAAGCTCATTACTGAACCGTTATTATCTATCATTCGCGACCATGATGAATTTATTCAAAGTATCGATGTTGATGGTTTTGAAGCACGTGTTGGTAAACTGCGTGATTCGACAACCCAGTTTGCTGGGTTAATTGAGAGTCGCGGCACAGGGTTAGGTTTAGAGCACCAAAAAATCAAACTAGAACGTGATTATAATAGCCTTGAAATTGATATGATAAAACGTAAAGTATTACGTTTACCAACGTCTGAGTTTAATTTACTCGATCAGGAACTTGTACCTGAAAGCTATAACAAAGCATTAAGTGGCTTATATAGCTTAGAACGTTTAATTGAAAAAAATCCACGTGATAATACGGTGATCCAACAACAGTTAAATACGAGTTATCGCAAAATAAAGCAAGCAGCAAGCATTGCTAAAGAAGTTGTTTGGGTTAAATCAAGAATTGAAACCTCAGCGGAACGCGTAGTGATAAATTACCGCGATCACTTAAGTTCATTAAATAGCTATTTAGGCACTGAAGAGTTAACTGCGTTGGACTTTCAATCTCAGGTGAGTGGCATAAAAGATGCTGTTGCATCGAAAATATCACAACAAGATAAAGACAAAGAGGTTAAGGACCAGCATTTACGCAGTCAACTTGCCGAGTTAGGTCGGTTGTTAACGGGGCAGGATATGAGTAAATACAGTATTTCCCAGCAAGTGGATAATCTTATTTTTGCTGCGCGCTCATTGGTTGACGAAAGTATCGATATACCTTTAGCACAACGATAATGGTGCCGTGACGTCATATCGATTACTTTTAGCGGGGAGCACTCAGCAAATAGACTATGTGCTCATCTTGATTTATTACTGCTACTAAATGGCCGTTACACTTAATTTTGTGGTGAGTGTATGACTGGCTCCAGGTGTCACTGTGACCGCTTTTTTGCCAATGATAGCGGGTTCTAAACAAAACATGGTTTGATAACTGTCATCTGGCATATCTGCAAATGCTTTTGCACCCGCTTGCCACGGATTCCAAACGACCATCGCATTATTACCTTCATTCTCGATAATAATATTATGCTGTAGCTGCTCATCAGCTAAAGTAATTGTTGCAGCTGGTTCTTCACAAACAATATCGATATCACTATCTAGTTTACGTGATACTCGATTATTTTTATCTAAACCATGTACTTGTACTGCGTCAGGCTGTGAAATTTGGAAATAGCTGTGTAATGCGCCACCATAATCAAAGCTGGCATTACCGGTATTCTGGGTGGTTAGATTGATTGTTAATGTATCACTGATAATAAACTCAGCAATAAGATTAAAATCATGTGGCCACAATCGTTTAATTTCAGGGTTTGGCGTTAGCTGTAAACGCACTTTGCAAGCATCGTCGTCACTGTGACTATCGAGTAATTGCCAATGGTTATTGCGGGCAAATCCGTGAGATGGGAAATCTTTAGTTTGTGCAAGGGGCTGAACAGTCGGGCTTTGCTTAGCAGGACCAAACCAAGGCCAGCAGATCGGTACACCACCGCGGATCGCTTTTACACCATTAAAAATAGCATCATCACTCATCCATATAACAGGCGCTGAGTTTGCTGGTGTGAAGCTAAGCAGATGCGCGCCAAACAAACTGATACGAGCAGCCGCTTTTGGGTGAGCAATATGAAGATATTTGAGACCATTACTGGTGATTAAGTTAATGTGCTCAGTTAACTTAATTTGATCCGTGATTGTATTGCGATATGACATAAAGTCCCCAACATAGAAAAGGCGACCTATTGGCCGCCTTTGCATTATAATTCAATTAACTTTGAATTATGAATCAAGTTTAATTATTTAGCGCTCATAAGTAGGATAGCGTTATCTAACATACGGTTAGAGAAGCCCCACTCATTGTCGTACCAAGACATAACTTTAACAAGTTTACCTTGAACTTTAGTTTGA
>Ga0209292_1006709_pt1 | contig 11208 bp, 8 predicted proteins | sample GOMGulsemesocosm_2_FD_184634 | JGI IMG/M metagenome (GOLD analysis project Ga0209292, IMG submission 184634) | Methane-oxidizing microbial communities from mesocosms in the Gulf of Mexico - GOM9C Gulf of Mexico (SPAdes) (version 2) | ecosystem: Environmental > Aquatic > Marine > Cold seeps...
AAGGCGCAAAACATTCCACTAGAATTCGCACCACTTAATGTAGTGCCGACTTAGCTCAGTTGGTAGAGCAACTGACTTGTAATCAGTAGGTCGACAGTTCGACTCCGTCAGTCGGCACCATTAATAACATTGTTGTAAAAGTTTTGGAGGGGTTCCCGAGTGGCCAAAGGGATCAGATTGTAAATCTGACGGCTCAGCCTTCGGTGGTTCGAATCCACCTCCCTCCACCAACTTTACAATAATAAAGATAGAAAGCGGGCGTCGTATAGTGGTAATACCTTAGCCTTCCAAGCTAAAGCTGCGAGTTCGATTCTCGCCGCCCGCTCCATCTTTATGTGATTGCTGATATGGCTCAGTTGGTAGAGCGCACCCTTGGTAAGGGTGAGGTCGGCAGTTCGAATCTGCCTATCAGCACCATCTCTAAAGAATTCTATCAAACTAAAAAATTATTTTATTTTTGTTAATATACCCCGAGGTACTTTAAAATGGCTAAAGAAAAATTTGAACGTAATAAACCGCACGTTAACGTTGGTACTATCGGACACGTTGATCACGGTAAAACAACTTTAACAGCTGCTATCTCTGCTGTATTAACAAAAGTTCACGGTGGTGAAGTTAAAGATTTCGCACAAATCGATAATGCTCCTGAAGAGCGTGAACGTGGTATTACTATTAATACTTCTCACATCGAGTACGATACTGAATCTCGTCACTATGCACACGTAGATTGTCCTGGTCACGCCGATTACATCAAAAACATGATCACCGGTGCTGCACAAATGGATGGCGCTATCTTAGTAGTTGCTGCTACAGATGGTCCTATGCCACAAACACGTGAGCACATCTTGTTATCACGTCAGGTTGGCGTTCCTTTCATCATCGTATTCATGAACAAATGTGATGTTGTTGATGATGACGAATTACTTGAATTAGTAGAAATGGAAGTTCGTGAACTTCTTTCTGAATATGATTTCCCTGGTGATGATTTACCAGTAATTCAAGGTTCAGCACTTGGCGCACTTCAAGGTGAAGAAAAGTGGGAAGCTAAAGTAGTAGAACTTGCTGACGCATTAGATACTTACATTCCAGAGCCAGAGCGTGCAATCGACGGAGCATTCATCATGCCTATCGAAGATGTATTCTCAATTGCTGGTCGTGGTACTGTTGTTACTGGTCGTGTTGAGCGCGGTATCATCAAAATTGGTGAAGAAGTAGAAGTTGTTGGTATCCGTGATACTCAAAAATCTACTTGTACTGGTGTTGAAATGTTCCGTAAGCTTCTTGACGAAGGTCGTGCTGGCGAAAACTGTGGTGTTCTTCTACGTGGTCTTAAGCGTGAAGATGTTGAACGTGGTCAAGTACTATGTGCTCCAGGTTCTATCTCTCCTCACACTAAATTCGAATCAGAAGTATACGTGTTAAGTAAAGATGAAGGTGGTCGTCATACTCCATTCTTCAAAGGATACCGTCCACAGTTTTACTTCCGTACAACAGATATCACAGGTGCTGTAGAGCTTCCTGAAGGTGTTGAAATGGTAATGCCTGGCGACAACCTTAAGTTTGTTGTTGAGCTAATCAACCCAGTAGCGATGGATGAAGGTTTACGCTTCGCTATCCGTGAAGGTGGTCGTACTGTTGGTGCTGGTGTTGTTTCTAAAATCATCGATTAATTTATGATTTTAGTTCTCACGAGAACTACATAAAAAAAAGACGCTTCGGCGTCTTTTTTTATATCTCGAATTTGGTAATTTTAATAAATTGTAACAAATACCTTTAATTTAATTCTTAATAGTCACTTTATTATTACTTTTTTTAGATTATAGTAAAGTAATTAAAAATTACAGGTTTAACACTCATGAGTAATGAAACAAAAAAAATACTAGTTGTCGATGATGATATGCGTTTGCGCGCACTTTTAGAGCGTTATCTGGTTGAGCAAGGTTTTGTTGTACGAAGCGCAGCTAATTCAGAGCAGATGGATCGTTTACTAGAAAGAGAAAACTTTCATTTATTAGTTTTAGATTTGATGTTACCTGGTGAAGATGGATTATCTATATGCCGTCGTCTACGTCAAGAATCAAATGATGTTCCCATTGTAATGTTGACCGCAAAGGGTGATGAAGTAGACCGTATTATCGGTTTAGAGCTTGGTGCTGACGATTACATGCCTAAGCCTTTTAATCCGCGTGAATTGCTTGCACGAATTAAAGCTGTATTGCGACGTAAAGTTCAAGAAGCGCCTGGAGCACCATCTCAAGAAGAAAATGTTGTTTCTTTTGGTGAATATAGGCTTAACCTAGCGACTCGTGAAATGGTAAAGGGTGACGTGAATATGCCATTGACCAGTGGTGAGTTTGCAGTATTAAAAGCATTAATCACTCACCCTAGAGAACCTTTGTCACGTGATAAATTAATGAATTTAGCCCGCGGGCGAGATTATTCAGCTTTAGAGCGTAGCATTGATGTACAAGTATCACGTTTACGTAGAATGCTTGAAGTTGACCCTGCTAAACCGCGCTATATTCAAACCGTCTGGGGCTTAGGTTATGTATTTGTTCCAGAAGGTAAAGAAGTTGCCTAATACTTTTAGTTGATAACATTTCTTAATATGAATGATGGAAGTTTGCCATGAAAATATTGCCTCGTAGTGCTTTTGGGCAAACTGTTCTGCTAATAGGGGCTTTACTCTTAATTAACCAAGTGGTTTCTTGGGTCTCTATGGCTGTTTATATTATTCAACCTAACGCTAAACTAACCAATGAATTATTAGCAAAACAAGTTGGTGTAGTGTTTATTGATATTGAAGGTGACGCATTAAGTCCTGCGATAGCCAAAGCGTTTAGTGAAAAAACAGGCATTGAACTCTATCGAGAAATTGATGCGCTTTCCTTAGGGTTAGCGGACGCAACTTACCTTCACAGCCGTTCAATTGGTATGAGTGAATTACTTAATGGTAATGCTGAAGTACGAGCCGCCCAAGGTGGTGATGAGTATATATTTTGGATAAGACCTCCCCAAGCCCCAAATTATTGGATTAGAATACCTCTTTCCGGTTTAGAAGAAGCAAACTTTTCACCGTTAACTGTTGTGCTAATGTTTCTTGGTTTACTCAGTGTTATTGGTGGTTGGTTATTTGTCCGACAAATGAATCGTCCTTTGAAAGCCCTGCAAAAAGCGGCGCAAGATGTTGGTCGTGGTGAATTCCCTCAGCCTTTAGCTGAACGGGGTACAACAGAAATAGTTGCAGTGACAGAAGCTTTTAATCGTATGTCACGAGGTATAAAGCAACTTGAAGAAGACCGAAATTTATTAATGGCAGGTATATCACATGATTTACGCACCCCATTAACAAGAATTCGCTTAGCTGCTGAAATGATGTCGGAACAAGATGAATTTCTCAAAGACGGCATAGAAACTGACATTGATGATATGAATGGCATTATCGATCAATTCATTGATTACATTCGTCATAACTCTAAAGATAAAGCTGAACTTACTGATTTAAATGGCTTGGTACGAGATGTTATGCAAACCGAATTAATTTCTGGCCGACATATTAATTTTACTGAACACACAATACCTGAGGTACCGATTCGTTTTGTGGCAATGAAAAGAGTACTCGCTAATTTAATTCAGAATGCCTTACGTTACTCTGATAGTGATATCGAGATAACATCTAATATTACTGACGATAAAAAATTCGTTTGTTTTTGTGTTTGTGATCGTGGGCCGGGTATTCCTGAAGAAGATATGGAACGACTCTTCCAGCCATTTACTCAAGGAGATAAAGCCAGAGGTACAGAAGGAAGTGGTTTAGGTTTGGCGATAATTAAACGTATTGTTGATACGCATGAGGGAGAAGTAATTCTGACTAATCGCGCAGAAGGCGGTTTGTCGGCTAAAGTTTTATTACCAATTCAACAAGCCTGACGCTGAATATTAAAGCCTAAGATATAAAAGCATAGGCTAGGCTATTAAATGTTTAGGTTTATTAATCAGAAAAAAGCCGCTACAACTGATGATGTAGCGGCTTTTTTTGTAGATTGAATCAGTTAAATTATAACTGAGGACCTGCTTCAACTAATGATTTACCGTTGTCTGTATCAGTAAACTTATCAAAGTTATTAACGAAGCGTTTTGCTAAATCAACGGCCTTGTCGTGCCATTCTGATTGCTCAGTATATGTATCTCTAGGGTCTAAAATATCACCTTCAACACCAGCAACACTTGTTGGGATTTCTAAGTTGAATAATGGTAAAACAGTCGTTTCAGCACTATCAATAGAACCATCTAAAATAGAATCAATAATTGCACGAGTTGCTTTAATTGAAATACGCTTACCTGTGCCGTTCCAACCAGTGTTCACCAAATAAGCCTCTGCACCAGCATCTTGCATACGTTTACGTAAAACTTCTGCGTACTGGGTAGGGTGTAAGCTTAAGAATGCAGCACCAAAACAACTTGAAAAAGTTGGTGTCGGTTCAGTAATTCCACGCTCAGTACCTGCTAATTTAGCCGTAAAGCCAGACAAGAAGTAATATTCAGTTTGGGCTGGTGTTAACTTTGAAACTGGCGGTAAAACACCGAAAGCATCAGCAGTTAAAAATATAACTTTTTTCGCATGGCCGGCACGTGAAATAGGTTTAACAATGTTTTCAATATGTTCAATTGGGTATGAAACACGGGTATTTTCAGTTTTTGAATTATCATCAAAATCAATTTTACCGTCTTTATCAACAGTAACGTTTTCTAATAATGCATTACGACGAATCGCATTGTAGATATCTGGTTCGTTTTCTTTACTTAAGTTGATGGTTTTAGCATAACAACCACCTTCAAAGTTGAAAACACCATTGTCATCCCAACCATGTTCGTCATCACCGATCAATTGACGTTTAGAGTCAGTTGATAGTGTTGTTTTTCCTGTTCCAGACAAGCCAAAGAATACGGCTACATCGCCTTCTTTGCCAACGTTAGCACTACAGTGCATTGACGCTATGCCTTTTAAAGGTAATAGGTAGTTCATCATTGAGAACATACCTTTTTTCATTTCTCCGCCGTACCAAGTACCGCCGATTAATTGAATTTTTTCAGTCAGGTTAAAAGCAACAAAGTTTTCAGAGTTTAAACCTTGTTCTTTCCATTTGTCATTAGTCGTTTTAGCACCATTCATTACGACGAAATCTGGTTCGTAATCTTTCAGCTCTTCTTCTGAAGGGCGAATGAACATGTTTTTAACAAAATGCGCCTGCCAAGCTACTTGCGTGATAAAGCGAACTTTTAAACGTGTATCAGCATTTGCACCACAGTAGGTATCAACAACAAATAAACGTTGCTCAGAAAGCTGAGTGGTCACTAATGATTTTAAATGATCCCAAGTTTCTTGAGTCATTGGTTTGTTGTCGTTTTTACCTTGATCAGACCACCAAACAGTATCACGACTAGTATCATCACGAACAATGTACTTGTCTTTAGGCGAACGGCCAGTAAATATACCGGTATCGACATTAACTGCACCAAGTTCTGTTTCTACGCCTTTCTCAAAACCTGTTAAACCAGATTTTGTTTCTTCAGCAAAAAGTAACTCATAAGACGGATTGTAAACAACCTCGGCAACATCATTGATGCCATATACAGATAAATCAATTGAGCTTTCTAAAGAAGCCATAGCGAATACTCTCCTAAAAGTATGATGGTGAACATTATAGTATGTTAAACATTTTTTGAGAGCGCAATTTTAGGTGATTATTGAGCAAAACGAAAGTAAAATTTCTTTCGTTGTGAAAGTTTTCACTCTAACTTTCATTTATAGTTATGACCGCTATTTTGGTGTCATATAATATTTATGCTTTATTGGACATTGTAGCTTAAGTTTGTTTTATGGTTATTTGTTTGTAATCAAAGTATTAAGTTGTTTTGTTAACTTTTATAGAAAGCCGGAATTTAAATCTTTATGCATTTATTATAGATAATAAAACATCTTGTTTGAGAAATTATTATTTGAAATTAATAAAATAAAAGTTTTGTTGCGGAAGAAAATGTTTGCTAATGAAAGTTAGAAGAGAATTAAGGTAACAAAACTTGCGGAGAAGGCTGCACCTTAATTCAATCGAGTGGATATAGGATAACAAAATTAGTATTTAAAAAATCTCTTCCTCACTATCATTATCGCTACCATCAAGAATCTCGTCACTGTTATCTTGGGATACATATTCAGTAGGTGCAGTACCTAATTTAAAGTATTCAAACCGACTACTTTTGTCTGTCTTAGAGGTTAGCTTTCCTGTGGTTTTATCTATTCGCACAGAAACAATATCAAGTGGCTGTTCAAATGGTTCTACCGGATAATCAGCTAATGCGACTTTCATAAAGTCTATCCAAGGAGGTTGGGCTGATTTTGCACCAGCCTCCAAACCATAGACTTGTTCTTTACCAAGGTTACGATTATAAAGCGTTTTTCCTAAGTTTCTTCCGCCATTGTCAAAACCTATCCAAGATGTAGTAACTAATCGTCGGCTAAATCCTGAAAACCATGCATCATTGGATTGATTGGTTGTTCCTGTTTTTCCAGCGATATCTCGGCGGTTTAATTTTTTTGCTCGCCAACCTGTTCCTTGCCAAAATGGTTTTACACGCCAGTCAGCTCCCCAAATAGCGGCATTCAAAGCTTGAGTTACTAAAAATGCATTCTGTGGGCTAATGACTCGTTCTGCTTTATTTATCGGTGCTTCGATAATTTCGGCTGATATATTATCGTTATTGGCAACGGATATTTCTTTGTTTTGACTGTTAATTGCGCCACAGTTTTCACAAGCAATCGCAGGAGAAGCTTTAAAGAGTATATTACCAAATGAATCTTCAACACGGTCTATCAGATACGGCTGTATTAAAAACCCACCATTAGCAAAGGTAGCAAAGCCTGTTGCAACTTCTAAAGGAGTTAATGATGCAGAGCCAAGTGCAAGTGTCTCATTGCGGGGCAAATCATCAGGCGAAAAACCAAAAGATAACAAATGAGGAATTATATTGTTAAGTCCTACCGCTCTTAATAGTCGCACGGCGATAACATTTTTAGATTGTGCTAATGCTAAGCGAACGCGTATATCACCATCATAATTTGGTGGTGAGTTACTAGGGCGCCATACTGTTCCTGAACTTCTGTCCCATATATCGATAGGTGCATCATTCACTAAAGTCGCTAGGGTAAAACCATTATCTAATGCAGCAGAGTAAATAAAGGGTTTTATGTTTGAGCCGACTTGACGTTGAGCCTGTGTTACTCGATTAAACTGGCTTTGATTAAAGCTAAAACCACCAACAGCTGCTTTTATTGCGCCATCATCTGGTGACAAAGAAATTAAAGCTGAACTCACTTGTGGTAGTTGGCTTAGTTTATAACCTTGATCTGTTTTAACAACAAAAACAACATCGCCATAATGAAGTATTTCATTGGCAGTTTTAGGGGCTGCGCCTTGATTTTCATCGTTGATAAATTCTCGAGCCCAAGACATGCCTTGCCATAAAATATTATCTTCAACTACCCGTGAGTCATTTTTCTTGGCATCAGCGATTATTTTAATAGTCGCTGTCTGCTCTAAAACATCTGTGACTACAGCAGGAATAAGTGTTTGATAACGTTTTATTTTTGTTAATGCTTGGTAAATCTCTTCGTCACTGAGTTCGTTATCTTTAATTTTATCCAATTCATCAATAGAGTTGTTTGTAGCTACCTTGGTGTTTAGCTTATTCTCTGGTCGTAAAGATGTTAAAGCACCGCGGTAGCCATGGCGCATATCATAAGATAATAGATTATTGACAACAGCTCGTTGAGCGGCATTTTGAATTACAGAGTTAACGGTCAAATATACTTTATAGCCACCAGTATAAGCTTGTTCTTTACCAAAGCGTTCAATCATCTCTTGATGAGCCATTTCAGCAATATAAGGGGCATTCAATTCGATTTTAGCGCTATGTCTTTTCCCAGTAATAGGTGATTGATTGGCTTGTGAAAGCTCGGTTGAATTTATATAACCAGCGGTATACATACGATTTAATACAATAGCTCTATTCGCTTTTGCATTTTTAGGTGACCTAATAGGGTTTAAATTTGAAGGTGCTTTGGGCAAACCTGCTATAACGGCGATTTGCGCCAAAGTTAACTCTTTAACATCCTTGCCATAGTAAACTTGTGCTGCTGCGCCAAAACCAAAACTTCTATGCCCTAGTGGAATCTTATTCATGTAAAGAGCGAGTATTTCGTTTTTAGTTAATAGGCTCTCTATATGAAAAGAAAGAAAAATCTCACGAATCTTTCGTGTGTAAGTTATTTCTGGCGTTAGGAAGAAGTTTCGCGCGACTTGCATGGTAATGGTACTTGCCCCGCCTTTGTTTTTACCCATTAATTTACCTAATACCGCACGACCCATACCTATTGGATCAACTCCAAAATGTTGATAAAAACGGTCGTCTTCGCTGGCAAGGATGGCATTAATTAATTGTTGCGGAAAATCGTTAAGCTTTAATGGAATACGCTTTTTTTCGCCATATTGATTGATAAGTTTATTATCTGAGCTATAGATTTGCATGGGAGTTTGCCACTGCATATCTTTTAGCGACTGAATATTTGGTAATTCACTGCGCATTGAGAAGTATAAAGCGGCTAAAGTTAAGCATGCTAATAGCGCTAAGAACAGACTAAATTTAATCAGGCGTTTGAATGAAAACACTAAAATTTCTCTCGATATAGGACAAAAAAACGATTAATAACACTAGTATATCCTGTAAAAGAATGTAATAAATGTATTTATCTCGATTTTGTGCCTAATATAATACCAATGTATTTAAGTTTCTTTAATCAGTTCATTTTAATTGTGTAGTTATTGGTTAGCCAACTCACATAGTAGGACGTTATGCTCAGTAGTTTTTTAAAAAAGAAAGCATCATTAATGGTGGGTATCGATATAGGTTCTCATGCAGTAAAAGCCGTATTGTTAAAGCAAGACGATGAAGGCTATGTGCTTGAAGCTATTGCTGTAGAAGCTATGCCTCGTGGGGCCATCATAGATAGGGAAATTCAAGATATCGATGCCGTAGGTAAAGTTGTAACTAAAATTAGAAAAGAAATTACCTCTTCTGTAACTCAGGCTGTAACAGCTGTTTCTGGTCAAACAGTGATCACGAAAGTCATCTATATGGATGTTAATCTTTCTGAGCAAGAGCTGGCAAGTCAGATAGAAATAGAGGCAGATAGCTTGATACCTTATCCTTTAGACGAAGTCAGTTTAGATTTTGAAAAAATAGATATTAATGAATCTGATCCAAGCAAAGTCAATGTCCTACTTAGCGCTGCTAGAACCGAATCTGTAGAAGCAAGAGTTGCAGCGTTAGAGGTAGCTGGCTTTCAAGCAAAGGTCGTCGATGTTGAATCATATGCTGTCAGTCGTGCTTATGAGTTGAGTGTTTCACAATTACCTGACGATGCAAAAGACAAAACAGTTGCGATTGTTGATGTTGGCGCAACCATGACGCTTTTTTCAGTTACTGACTCAGGTACTCATTTATATAGTAGAGACCAACTTTTCGGTGGTGAACAATATACCCGATCAATTGTTTCTTATTATAATCAAACATTTGAAGACGCAGAGAAAGCAAAAGTTACTGGTGATTTACCACCAAACTATAACTTTGAAGTCTTAGGGCCTTTCCACACGGTTTTTGTTCAACAAATACGTCGTGCTGTTCAAATGTTTTTAACTTCAAGCGGTAAAGGTAAGATTGATTATTTGATTGTTTCAGGTGGTAGCGCAGCCGTTGAAGGCTTAGATACTTTATTAAGTGAAGAGCTCGGCATGCATACTGTTATTGCTGACCCCTTTCAAGGGATGACGGTGTCTGAAAGCATTGATAAAGATGAACTTGCTAAAAACGCTTCTCAATATATGGTTGCGGCTGGTTTAGCATTAAGGAGCTTTTCGCCATGGCATTTATAAATTTACTCCCGTGGAGAGAAGAGGCTGAAAAAGCGCAACAGCGTGAATACTTTACTATATTAACTATCGTTGCAGTTGCTGCCTTTGCTTTGGTATTTTTGATCAGCCAATTTTATCAAATGCGTATTGATGGGCAAACATCTCGTAATCAATTCATGAAAAATGAAATTCAATTATTGGATGTTCGAATCGCGCAAATAAAGAATTTAAATGAAAAGAAAAAAGAATTACAGAAAAGAACGAGTGTTGTTGAGCAGTTGCAGCGTAGTCGTAATGTTGGTACACAAGTTCTTGATGAAATAGCTAAAATAGTTCCTATAGGGGTCTATTTAACAAAACTAGATAAAAAGGGCAATAGCATTCAAATTGTCGGTAAAAGCGAATCAAACAATCATTTAGCAAATATGATCCGTGAAATAGAGCGATCAACGTTATTAACAGAAGCAACCTTAGAGTCTATAACAACAAATGATGAAAAAAGTAAGTTGTTAAGTGACTTTAAAATGCATGTTCGCATTAAAGGGTTACTGAATTCTGTGGACGGTAATGATAATACAGTTGGAGGTAAGTCATGAAAGTTGATTTAGCTCACTTTTTTGAACAATTTGAAGGATTAGATAGTGAAAATATAGGGCAATGGCCTAAAGCCGTTAAAATTGTTTTAGCAACTTTTTTGGGAATAGTGGTCATTTCTTTAGGGTACTTTTTGTTAATCAGTGACAACATAGATTTATTATCTGCAACTGAAAAAGAAGAAGTCACACTCAAGCGCCAATATGAAATTAAATATCATGTTGCCGCGAATCTTGAATTATTTCAGCAACAAATGAAAGAGGCTGAAGCTTTATTTGCTAATCAATTAAAAAGCTTACCGGAAAGTCATGAAACCCCTGGGCTATTAGATGATATTACTTTTGTTGGCACAACAAGCGGCTTAAAGTTTGTAAAGCTTAATTGGCAACCTGAAATAACACGTGAAATTTATATTGAATTACCAATCGATATTGAAGTGGTTGGTACATATCATGAGTTTGGTGATTTTGTTAGTAAAATAGCAGGGTTACCTCGAATTGTGACATTACATGATTTCAATATTAATATAAATAGAGTTGATAATAGTTTGCTAAGTTTGAAGTTACAGGCAAAAACCTATCGCTATAGAGAGGCGGAGGAAAAATGAAAAAATTAGCCTTAATTGTTCTCATCACAGTGGGGAGTA
>Ga0209292_1006710_pt1 | contig 11208 bp, 10 predicted proteins | sample GOMGulsemesocosm_2_FD_184634 | JGI IMG/M metagenome (GOLD analysis project Ga0209292, IMG submission 184634) | Methane-oxidizing microbial communities from mesocosms in the Gulf of Mexico - GOM9C Gulf of Mexico (SPAdes) (version 2) | ecosystem: Environmental > Aquatic > Marine > Cold seeps...
TATTATTGATGATGAGCCTGATATCAGAGAACTATTAGAAATCACTCTTAATAGGATGGGCATTCAAACTCTCTGTGCTGAAGATATTGCTTCTGCAAAAAAGTTATTAGCAAAACATAGCTTTGATCTTTGTCTTACAGATATGAAATTACCTGATGGTAATGGTTTAAGCTTGGTTGATTATATTCAAAAAAGTAAAAACCCCATGCCATGTGCAGTTATAACAGCACACGGCAGCATGGATATAGCCATTACAGCTATGAAAAAAGGTGCATTTGATTTTTTATCAAAACCTGTTGATTTAACTGTATTAAGACAACTGGTAAATAACGCACTAAAGCTATCGACTCCAATCCAGACAAAAAAAGAACGTAGAACCCGCCACCTGTTACTAGGTGAGTCTCAATCAATGCGCGATATTCGCTCAAAAATTGATAAGGTAGCCAGAAGTCAGGCTCCAGTGTATATAAGCGGAGAATCAGGTTCAGGTAAAGAATTAGTAGCAAAACTTATTCATCAACAAAGCCCAAGGCACGAAGCCTCTTTTATAGCTGTCAACTGTGGAGCTATTCCTCATGAATTAATGGAAAGTGAATTTTTTGGCCATAAAAAAGGAAGTTTTACAGGCGCAACAGCTGATAAACCAGGTTTATTTCAGGCTGCTGATGGTGGAACCTTATTCTTAGATGAAGTAGCCGATTTACCTCTGGCACTTCAAGTTAAACTTTTACGAGCGATTCAAGAAAAAAAAGTACGTCCTGTTGGTGGGGAGCAGGAAATATCAACTAATGTACGCTTACTAAGCGCCACCCATAAAGATTTAAATGCAATGGTCGAAAAGGGTGAGTTTAGACAAGATTTATATTACCGCATTAATGTAATTGATCTTGTTAGCCCACCATTACGCAATCGTGCTAGTGATATCCCTGAATTAGCCGAACATTTACTAGCAAAATTAGCCAATAACAATAATCAAGAGCAACCAAGCCTTAGCAAAGAGGCTATACACGGTTTAAAACATTATCATTTCCCGGGAAACGTTCGCGAATTAGAAAACATCCTAGAACGAGCACTGGCTTTATACGAAGGAAATACTATTGAGCTTGATGACTTAAATTTACCTTGCTCAACAGAATTACCAAAAGCAGAAAAATTTAACCCCTCTGAAATATCACTAGAAGGCTATCTGGAAGAAATTGAGAAAGAGGCGCTCAGCAAAGCTTTAGAAGAAAATAGATGGAACAAAACAGAAACAGCCAAACATTTGGGACTGACGTTTAGGTCTTTGCGTTATCGCCTTAAAAAATTAGGCTTAGATTAAACCGTTTTTTCAAAGCTTAAATTAGATACATTACTAATTTGGAAAAAAATAAATTTGAGCATCCTTGCTCAATATTTACTTGATTAGTCCATCAATTGTTCGATAGCTGAAATTCCACCTTCCCATCTATCATCAACGCCATTTTCATCTGAATCAACAGTTTGCCAATCTTGATCTCCTGGTTTTCCACAAATAGGATAACCAGCATCACCTGCTTCATAACCAATACCAAATTCAAAATCAGCACCTTGAGCTATCCCTTGAGTGGCGAAATCTCCTCGAATTCGCCAAGCTATATTGTGATCTGCACAAGAAGTATTACCACTAACACCAAGGCCACCTACTACTTGACCATCCGCATCAAATAAAGGCAAGCCACCACCAAAAACATTAATACCACCAACATAACGACCAATCATAGGGTCTTTAACTGTACCAAATTTTTTACTATTACCATGATAAGCCCATTTAGTATCAACAGGATTACTATGCTGAAGCCCAAAAAGAGAGCCTCCAGGCTGTGTAGCACTATATAAACCAGCACTAGTAAAGCCAACACTTATACCAGCTGCAGATCCAGCAGATCCTTTATTATTACTCAAACTAGCAGATGAATAAGCTTTTTGAGCAGAGATAACACGACTAGCTAACCACTGATCAGATATTTTTTCACCCGTTTTAGAAACCGCACATACAATACCTTTATTATTTACAACAGTAGCCCACATATCTAAACTAAATTGACCATTATCTTCTTTTTGAGCGTCACTCAATGCAGTATTTAATTGTGCATTAGTAACAGGACAGTCTTTTACTTTTTTTGCTAATACAGCAGTTGAGCTTAAGATTAAAACAGAAGCTATAGCTAAAGAACTTTTTTTCATGGTTTCCCCTCTTAAATAAAAAATTAAAAACAAGATTCTAATTTTTTATCTTACAAAAAATAGAATCATATTGAACACTATAAGCAGGTATCATGCCATAACTTTAAACAACTGTTTTTATTGAATTATACAAGCACGTTCTTTTTGTTGCTTTATATTTTGTAAAAAAACATGACATATTCTTGTATATTTTCGATTATAAATAATACCTACCACTCGAAGCAGTACAATACTTTTTTTGCTGGAGCTAGCAAAACTGCCTTTAAAATTTCACTGGTTATTTTAGGGTGTTTCTTTAAGTATTCTTTTAGCCTCATCCCAAAAAGCATCTAACTCTGCTAATTCACAATCTCGTAAATTACGATCAGTTAACTCAACCTGCTCTTCAATATAATTAAAACGTTTACTAAATTTTTTAGTTGCTTGCTTTAGTGCTACCTCTGGATTTACTTTTAAATGCCTTGCCAAATTAACGGACACTAACAACAAATCCCCCATTTCTTCTTGAATATGAGCCTGATCTTTTTCTTCCCAAGCTTCTTTCACCTCTTCAAGCTCCTCCATAACCTTGTCAAAAACAGGTTCTACTTCTGGCCAATCAAAGCCATGATTTGCGGCTTTATCCTGTATTTTTTCACATTCAATTAAAGCAGGTAGATTAACGGGGACACCTGCTAATACACTTTTATCTTTAGTTACTTTTCCTTGTGCCAACTTTTCTTTTTCTTTAGCTTCATCCCACGCTTTTTGTCTTTCTTCATCGCTGTTATAAACAGTATCGCCAAACACATGTGGATGTCGGCTGATCATTTTTTCTGAAATAGCTTCTGCTACTTGTTCAAAATCAAACAGACCTTGTTCTTGCGCAATTTGAGAATGAAAAACGACTTGTAATAACAGATCACCTAATTCTAACCGTAAATCATCTAAATCATTTCTTTCAATAGCATCTGCAACTTCATAAGCCTCTTCTATTGCATAAGGTGCTAGTGAACTAAAACTCTGCTTTAGATCCCATGCACAGCCAGTTTCTGGATGACGTAACTGTGCCATTATGGAAAGTAGTTTTTCTGTGTTTTTTAAATTCAAGATTTAGAACCAAAGGTAGAGCGGACTTCAGTCCGCTATAAGATATGTTTGTATAGAGGGTCGAGATTAGGACTATTTTAAAACTTGAGGCATAGGCTTTAGCCTGCTCTTACGCTAAAGAATGCAGGTTAAAACCTGCGCCCCAATAAGTATTACTAATACATAGTTTGTTAAATCTACAAATTTAACCCACCACCCTATGTTTTTTTAAGAATAGCTCTCATCATAGTTTTGCGGACTTAAGTCCGCTCTACATTCAACAATTCTTTAAAAAGAACTTCCAAAGCTTTCTTGATAACGTGCTTTAAATGAATCCATAGTAAATTTATGGTTCTGCGTGCCATGGTGCTCAATTTTGATTGAACCTAATAAGGACGCTATACGGCCTGTTGTTTCCCAGTCTAGCTCATTCATTATTCCATATAACAAACCCGCTCTGTATGCATCACCACAACCTGTTGGATCAGCTAATTCTTTAGCTTGCGCAGATGGAATTTCAATACATTTTCCATCGGTATAAATTTTAGAGCCATCACCACCCATTGTTACGATTAAGGCATCTACTCTTTCAGCGATTTTCTCTAGTGTTAATCCTGTGCGTTCTTGCATTAATTCTGATTCATAATCATTGAATGTTGCATAAGTTGCTAAATCTAAAAGTTCTAGTAATTCAGCACCGTCAAACATAGGCATGCCTTGACCAGGATCGAAGATAAAGGGAATTTCTTGCTCAACAAATTCTTTAGCATGTTGTTGCATCCCTAATTTTCCATCAGGAGAAACAATTCCTATACTAATATTTTCCGCATCAATAACTGAATTTTCATGAGACAGATTCATCGCACCAGGATGAAAAGCTGTAATCTGATTATCATCTTCATCCGTTGTAATATACGCTTGCCCTGTATATTCACTATCCAAAGTCTTGATATATTTTGTAGATATTTTACAGCCATTTAACCATTGGGCGTACGGCTCAAAATCATGGCCTACTGTAGCCATAATGGCTGAGTTCTCACCTAATAGGTTTAAGTTATATGCAATATTCCCTGCACAGCCCCCAAATTCTCGACGAATCATGGGCACCAAAAAAGAAACATTTAGCATGTGAACCTTCTCTGGCAAGATATGATTTTTAAATTTATCATGGAAAACCATAATAGTATCGTAAGCCATAGACCCACAAATTAATGCACTCATTTTGTTCCTCTTAAATTTTAACTAAAATTAATAACCACGTTGCTATCGCTAGCATAATTGACAACATAACAGCCGCTGAACCGATATCTTTGGCTCGTCCTGCTAATTCATGAAACTCTGTACCCACTCTATCAACAACAGCCTCAACTGCTGAGTTTAATAACTCAACAATCATAACTAAGACCACTGAAGCAATCAGCAATATTCTTTCTACATTATCATTCGTTAACCAAAACGCTAAAGGCACAGCAACAATAAATGCTACAAGCTCTTGTCTAAAGGCTTCTTCATGCTTCCATGTTGCTTTAAACCCAGCAATAGAAAAGAGAATTGCATTGAAAAATCGCTTAAACCCTTTTTCATTGTAATAAGTCATCTCAACTTATTCCTCAATCATTGCTTGGTAAGCGGTAGCATCCATTAAATCATCTAATTCAGCTAGATTATCAGCTTTAATACAAAATAACCAAGTATCGTAAGGCTCGTCATTAACCTGCTCTGGTGCATCTGCTATGGCTTCGTTAATGGCAACCACTGTTCCTGTTACAGGACTAAATAAATCAGATGCTGTTTTAACCGATTCAACAACAGCACATTGCTCACCTGCATTAAACAGCTTACCGACTTCGGGTAATTCTACATAAACTAAGTCACCTAATTCTTCTTGGGCAAAATCTGTAATGCCAATACGGATAACATTATCGTCCTCCGATTTTGACCATTCGTGACTCTTTGCATATTTTAAGTTTTCTGGCAGTTCACTCATTTTAATCTCCTTTGCACTAAATATAATGTAAAGGATAACGTGCTATTAATTAAAAACAACAAAAATATTTATTTCAGATAAAAACACACCGTATAATTCTAATAATTCCTTTCTAATGGCCTTTATATGAAATGTTATCCATTGGTTTTATTATTTTGTTTTTTATCTTTTTTTAGTTTATCTACTATAGCTTCAGATGATGACGATGATAAAAATGAGCAAAGTCCTACACAAATAATTAATGGCCAAGTCGTTATTCATTTGGATGAAGAATTTCAAGAAACTTCAGGCTTAGAAACACAGCAATTTAAAACTGTCGAATTTCAAAAGGAAGTTATTGCATACGGTAAAGCAATCAGTGTGAGCCCTTTACTTTCTATCCGCCACCAATACCAATCAGCAACTGCAAAAAAAGCAGGAACAAAAGCTCGCTTAACCAAAGCTGAATCTACTATTGCTCGTTTACGCAATTTGCATCAAAACGAAGCTGTTTCGACCAGAAAATTACAAAACCAACAATCACAATGGCAATCTGATAAGGCAACTTATGATGAGATGACTTATAAAAGCTCACTTATTATTAATCAAAGCCTATTACGCTGGGGAGAACATATAACACAATGGGCAAAAGGCCAAAACTCAGCTCAATTTGATAGTTTAATTTCAGGGAAGTCAACATTACTAACTGTCACCTTATCTGCGAGGAATACCCAACTAGATAATGTTAAAACGATTTTGATTAATCCTACAGGCGAAAGAAAAGGAGCTTTTAAAGCTTCATTTATTAGCCAACTTCCATCTACAGACCAATTCTCCCACGGGCTGCAATATAGTTTTTTGAGCGACAACAAAAATATAAAACCAGGGATGAACTTTACAGCCTGGATTCCACAATATAAAAACAAACAGCTAGGCGTTATTATTCCTGAGTCGGCTCTTGCCTGGCACTTAGGCCAATCATTTGTTTTTATAAAAATTGATGATGAGCAATTTATCCATCAGAACATTATCAATCCAATAAAAGTGCCTAAAGGTTATTTTATTACTAAGCAATTGGATGATAATGAAGAAATTGTAGTAACAGGTACCCAAATGCTACTTTCACATGAATTTAGATCACAAATCCCTGATGAAGATGATGACGATTAACGCATCAAAAAACTTTATCTCGACCATATATTTATCAGCGCCTAAAACCAATTGCCATTAGTCTAAATATGCTATCAACCCTAGTCCGTTTTTCAATTCGATTTTATGGTGTAGTCATCGCATTAGCTTTGATTCTGCTTTTCTATGGCAGTTTCCGCTTTTCATCTGCTGGTCTTGATATTTTTCCTGAGTTTTCACCTAAACAAGTAATCATTCAAACGGAATCTCCCGGCCTATCCTCAGAGCAAGTTGAAATCTTAGTCACTCAACAAATAGAAACTAGCATTAGCGGTTTAATTGGTCTTAAGTCGATCCGCTCAGAATCTATACAAGGCTTATCTATTGTTACAGCCTTATTTGAAGAAAGCAGTGACATTTATAGAAACAGACAACTAGTCAGTGAGCGTTTAAGCAGTTTAGCCAGTCGTTTACCTAAAGGGGTAGAAACGCCGATTGCGGTTCCATTATCCTCATCTTCTGCCACTGTATTAACCATTGGCTTAAACTCTGATAAAAAGAGTTTAATGGAGTTACGCAGTTTAGTCGATTGGACAATTGTGCCACGATTACTGGCTGTTCCTGGTGTTGCTGATGTTAATATTTTTGGTGGAGAAGTCCAGCAATTACAAATTCAAATAAAACCCTCTCAACTACATCGTTTTAACTTGGCTGTTGAAGACATTGTTAATGCAGCTAAACAAGCAGGCAATATCCAAGGCGGTGGTTTTATTGAAAATGAGAATCAGCGTTTTACCATTCAAATTTCAGGGCAAGCCAACAGCCCGGAACAATTTAAAAAGATCATCATAAAACGTCAAGCAGATATCAATATTACTTTAGGTGATGTTGCTGAGATTTCTTATGCTGCCGAACCGCCTATTGGTGCGGCCCAAATAAAAGGCCAACCAGGCATAGTGATGATGATTATTGGCCAATTTGGAGCCAATACTTTATCCGTTTCCAGACAAGTAGAAGCGGCTTTAGCTGAATTTGATGATATTTTTAACAAACAGGATATTAATTTTTATCCGCGTTTATTTCGTCCCGCTGATTATATTGAAACATCCTTATCCAATTTATCAGGTCATTTATTAATTGGCGGTTGTTTCGTTGTTATTGTGCTTTATCTATTTTTATTTAACCTGCGAACCGCTCTGATCTCCGCTACAGCCATTCCTTTATCACTGATTACTGCCATTATCATTTTGATAGAAAGTGGCATTAATTTAAATATTATGGTGCTAGGTGGATTAGCGATTGCATTAGGGGAAGTAGTAGATGATGCCATTATCGATACTGAAAATATTTTCCGCAGATTACGAGAAAACCGCCTACTTTCACAACCCAAAGCAATAGCCACGGTGGTTTATGACGCATCAATGGAAGTCCGTAGCTCTGTTGTTTATGCCAGTTTTATTGTTGCTCTGGCCTTTGTTCCTCTATTAACTTTATCAGGTGTTGCAGGACGCTTATTTTCGCCTCTGGGACTTTCCTATATTCTCGCCATTTTAATGTCCTTGATTGTTGCATTAACACTAACACCCGCGCTATGTTATGTATTCCTTGGAAAGAACCCCCAAACCTTAAGTGACAAACAAGACCCTCCTTTAATTCAATGGCTCAAACCTCGATATGAAACAGCTTTAGAATGGGTGAACCACCATTTTAAAGCTGTTATGAGCTTTAGCATTATTATTTGTTTGCTAGGACTTTTTACTCTATTTAATCTAGAAAATAAATTTTTACCCGAATTACGTGAAGGACATTATATTGTCCATACCACCAGTATTCCTGGCACATCTTTACAGGAATCTATTCGTATAGGCTCACAATTAACCAAGCAGTTTCTACAAATCCCAGGAATAGAATCTGTCTCTCAATGGGCTGGCAGAGCTGAACGAGGTGCAGATACTTTTGGCAGCCATTACAGTGAATATGAAGTACGACTTACTCCTCTTTCTGGTGCAGAACAACAGCAAGTTTTAGAAAGCCTAAGAGAGATACTAAATGATTTTCCTGGCATTTTATATGAAGCCAATACATTTTTAACCGAACGTATTGATGAAACCATTTCAGGTTATACCTCCCCCGTCGTCGTTAATATTTACGGTAATGATTTGAATGCTCTGGACAATAAAGCCCAATCTGTCGCCCAAATTATGCGTGATATTGAAGGCGCTAGCGATGTGCAACTTAGATCACCTCCAGGCACTCCACTACTGCAAGTGCATTTAAACCTAGATAAATTACAATTATGGGGACTTAATCCTGAACAAGTTATCAGTACATTACAGACGGCATACGAAAGCCATATCACAGGAAAAAACATACGAGGTAATCGTATTTATAATGTGGCTGTCGCACTAGCACCAGAATTAAGAAAGCAACCAGAAGCCATTGCAGATTTACCTATCCGCACACAAGATGGTCGCTTAATCACCTTATCTCAAGTTGCTGACATTAGACACTCTGAAGGTCGTTACAATATTCTTCACCAAGGCGCACAAAGAAAACAGACCATTACTGCCAATGTTATTGATCGTGATATGGGTTCATTTATGCAAGAACTTAAAAATAAAGTACTTGATGAAATTCCATTTTCTGCCAATAGTTATCCAGAATTTACAGGTGCAGCAGTAGAGCAAGCACAAGCCAAAGAAGATTTGCTTTTACACTCATTAATGGCTGGTGCTGGCGTACTTGTCTTTATTTATATTGCTATTGGTAATAGTCGCAATGTATTACTCACACTCGCAAATTTACCATTCTCACTCATTGGTGGATTGGCTGCGGTTGTTTTAACAGGTGCAACTTTATCAGTCGGTTCAGTGGTCGGTTTTATCACCTTATTTGGTATTACAGTAAGAAACAGTATTATGCTGCTTTCCCATTACCAGCATTTAATTGATGCAGAAAATAAACAGTGGACCATGGAAACCGTTATCCTTGGCGCTCAGCAACGTTTACCGTCCATATTAATGACTGCTCTCGTTACAGCATTGGCTATGCTACCTATTGCTTTTAATAGTGATAACCCAGGAAGAGAAATTATGGGGCCAATGGCAGCTATTATTATTGGCGGATTAGCATCATCCACTATTTTAAATCTATTATTATTACCAGCACTGTTATTTCGTTATGGGAAGTTTACAAAACAGGTTTAAATTAAAAAATTAATATTTTTGTAACTTGAATCATTTAATATTTCTGTTAATATCACTGAACAGCACTATATTTTAATAACTTAAGATCGTTTGTTAAGGTGGAGTCTATGCCAAATTGTTCATTTTGTGATGCTACGGAACAGCAAGAAACCCCGTTATGCCAATCATGTGGAGCACTTAGGTATCCTGTTGCAAATATATCTTCAACTTCCCCCAGTAAATTAAAAATATCCGCAGCCATTGCAGTTGCAGTTTTTACTCCAGGTTCGTTTGTTGTTTTAGCGCTTGTTGGTGTGAATAAACTGAATAGCAAATTAAGAACTGTAAAAAGATAAACAAACTATCTTTCATCAATACATATCTTCAAAAAAATTCTCTGTACTTACTTCGATATAGGTTGTTACTTTATTATTACTAAGAGTCTTATTATTTTTTAAAGCTTCTGCAGTAAACTTATTAAAAATAAGACTTATTTTAGCAGAATCAATTTTAGTTTCATTTTGCCAATCTATTTTAATAATCTCTCCTTTCATTTTGAGTTTATAGATATTAGTATCAAATATAACAAGACAGGCTTACAAGGTTTATTGAAAGAAAATTACCGCAAACCAACCAGTCAATTAGATGCGTACACAGAACAACTAAAATCACTCTTTAACCAGCAAGCACCTCATACGATTGGCCAAGCGATAAAGATGATTAATAAAGAAACCAACGTTCACTTGAAACCGTCAGCCTGTAGAGCCTTTCTGAAAAAGATAGGTATGAAATGTAGGCGATGCGGCTTGGTTCCAGGTAAAGCAATGGATGATGAAAAACAACGTCAAGCACAAAAGGAATTTCACGACCATCAGTTAAAATCAGCCTTGGATCAAGCAAAGAAAGGAAAAGGCACTATCCTCTTTGTTGATGCCGCTCACTTTGTAATGGGCGCTTTTTTAGGTATGGTCTGGAGTTTCGTCCGAATTTTATTACCCTCTGCAAGTGGTCGCAAACGTCACAATGTCTTGGGTGCTTATGACCCTATAAAGCATGAAGCCATTACCATAACCAACGACACCTATATTAACCAAGATGTTTTCTGTGAGTTCCTCGAAAAAATAGCCCATGCATATTCTGAAAGCCAATTGCCAATAACTATGGTGTCCTAGACAATGCACGATATCAGAAGTGTCAATCAGTTGCAGATAAGGCAAAAGAGTTAGATATCGAATTACTTTATCTGCCGCCTTATTCGCCAAATCTAAACTTAATTGAGCGGTTATGGCGTTTTGTCAAAAAACAAGTTCTGTATAGCAAACACTATGACAACTTCAATGCATTTAGAAATAGCATCAATACCTGTATTAATGATCTCGGTACTCGTTTCAAAAATGAGATGGAAAGCTTGATGACTCTGAAATTTCAGTTATTTTGAGAAAACCGAAAACTTGACCGCGCGGAGTATATCTACGTTTGCCATAACTATGCTTATTTTCAATTGCTATGGCTTTTATATGGGCAAGTACTTTTTCTTCTTCAGCGCTCACTTGCTTGTTTATTTGATAATAATGAGTACTCACACTGATCTTAAGTAACTTACAAAGCTCTCTAGTTTGATACTCTGGGCTGGCCTTCTTTATTTCAACAATTAAT
>Ga0209292_1006712_pt1 | contig 11208 bp, 12 predicted proteins | sample GOMGulsemesocosm_2_FD_184634 | JGI IMG/M metagenome (GOLD analysis project Ga0209292, IMG submission 184634) | Methane-oxidizing microbial communities from mesocosms in the Gulf of Mexico - GOM9C Gulf of Mexico (SPAdes) (version 2) | ecosystem: Environmental > Aquatic > Marine > Cold seeps...
TTGCAACTAAATAAGCGAAAAAACATTCCTAAACTCTATATAACACAAAGTATTTTATTACTTTATATTGAATAAATTTCTTTACTTATTCATCTACAAAATTAAATCAATAATTGGACTTAAAATCATGAATAATAATTTACCTGATATCACCTCAGGTCAAAACGCTTTAACTGCGCTTCCTTTGCGCTGGGTAGGGATGGAGGAAATCGCGATTCCATTGACAATTGCCGTTTCAAATCAGCAAATAATCTCACTCAGTGCTAAAGCTGATGTATTTGTGAGTTTAGATATACCCCAAGCCAAAGGTATTCATATGTCTAGATTATATTTGATGTTAAAAAATACTCTCACAGCGCATCCCCTCAACGGTAAAGTACTATCAGAACTGCTAAATACGTTAATTATCTCGCAACAAGGTCTGAGTGAGTCAGCAAAAATTAAGCTGTCATTTGAGTTAACAATTCGTAAAAATGCATTATTGAGTAATGAATTTGGTTATCAAAGTTACCCAATGTCAATTGAAAGATCTTTTATTCGTGGAGAAATGATCACAGAACTGTCTTTGACTATTCCCTACTCTAGTACTTGCCCGTGCTCGTCAGCCTTATCTCGGCAAGCTTTAAGCAATAAACTAGAACAAAGTTTTTCGGGTGATAACATTGATAAAAATGAACTGCTTCATTGGATCAGAACAGAACAAAACACCGCCGCAACGCCACACAGCCAGAGATCTTATGCTTATATAAAACTAAAGATAAAAAATGAAGAGATCCCTAACCTAGCTGATTTAATCTTTGAATTTGAGAAGGTAATCGGCACACCAGTTCAAACGGCTGTAAAACGTGAAGATGAACAAGCTTTCGCTAAATTAAATGCTAATAATTTGATGTTTTGTGAAGATGCGGCACGAAGATTAAAGCAATCACTTGAAAGTAATAGCAATATTAGTGGATATTGGTTTAAAGTAGAGCATCAAGAAAGCCTACATGCACACAACGCAGTAGTTATAGATCACAACGAGCAACCTTATGAATAAAGTATTAAAAGCCATTTCTATTTCAGCATTTATGACGGTTTTGACCGGGTGCGAACATCCAGAACACGCTTCTCCTAAAAACTCCGAGCTTAAAAGCCATCATCAAGTAAAAATGCCAATAAAAGTTGCGACTTGGAATATGGAGCACCTGGCTTACCCGAGTAATACCGGATGTAAACCAAGAAGCCAGCAAGATATTTTAAAGCTCAAAGGTTATGTTAAAGGGTTAGATGCTAATATTATCGGATTACAAGAAGTCGCATCACACAGTGCTTTAAAAGCCATATTTCCCGATAAAGAATGGCAGCTAATAATGTCAGAACGCGCTGATAGCCCAATATATGAATGTAGGAAAAATGGCTTAACCTCAACGCAACAAAAAGTTGCTTTTGCGGTTAAAAAATCAATACCTATACTAACAGTTAATCATAATAATCAATTTAATTTAGGTATGCCAGGTTTACGAAATGGCTTAGCTATCACAGTGAACACTGAATTAGGCAAAACTGAAATATTAAACTTGCATCTTAAAAGTGGCTGTTTTGTAAATGATTATCTAAAAAATAATAAATATGCTTGCCAGATACTCGCTAAACAAGTACCTATTTTAGACTCTTGGGTTGAACAACGTGAAAGTACACATTCCTCTTACATCGTTTTAGGCGATTTTAACCATAGATTATCAACATCTGAGAATCATTTTTTTCAAGTATTAAATAATAATTCCAATCAAAAAGAGTCATCATTACACCTTACTACTAGAAACTTAACCGGATGTCACCCTAGATACCCAGTGCCTATCGACCATATCATTATTGGTGGAACTAAAACGGATCTTTCAGAAAAATCAGCAATTGTTCATGATTTCAAAAATATGAATGAAGAAGCCATGTTAAGTGACCATTGTGCTATATCTGTTTTACTTTAAAATTTTATAAAAATGGCTGGATAACGATTAAATTTGTAGTTGAAAATCTAATAAAGACGCTAAATAGCGTCTTTATTATTATAAACTTAGTCAATAAAACTGACTTTCAAACAGTTATCTAAAATTGCAAAAGTAGGATTGATACCAGAAATTGAATTTCCAGAAAATTGATTTTTATTAAATTTATTTATGTTATTTGCTGTGAGTATTGTGTATTGCTTATTAAATTCAAATCCACTTTTTTCTGATTTCCAAAAAGAAAAAGTCGTTTGCGATGAGTTTATTTTCAAATCTTTGCTTAGGTTTAATGTAGTAACATTCTGACCTAACTGAGTACGAATAATGCCATTAGTAACGTCTAGTGATTCAATTGTTAATGTACTAGTATGATCACCTATATTAAGTGTGCCGTTGCCAAATAAGGTGATTGATGCCTTGTTTCCATTTGAAGCGTCATAAAAATTGATTTGACCACCTTGACCATCACTAATACCTGCATTAGCAATTATTTTTGCCTCTCCAGCATCTGAAGTATTAGAAAATGAAGTATAACCTGCTCCAGCACTTTTAGTATGAGAACCTAGATTAATAATTGTTGCATTTCCTGCTGTTGGCACATTACCAGATGTCACACTTTCACTTGTTAAGTTTTGCTTTGTTAAGCTGTCACTTTGATAGACTGAAAATGCAGTATATCCGCCAACAGCACCCGCAACTTTACCTGGGTAATTGTAAATAGAAGCATTTCCAGCTGTAGGATAATAGTTTGTTGGTTGCTTTACTGAAAAAATGGTATGTCCAGCACTGGGTTTACTGCTGCTTTTTATTTCACTACCATAATTATGTATTGATGCCTGTTCACCTGAAGGCGAGCCATACTTTGCACTAAACTCTACGTGCCCCCCACCACATAACTCACTATTAATCGCTCCATAATTATAGAAATTACCTTTCCCTGCAGATGCCCCTCCCTCCGTTATCTTGGCTGGGTTATTATTAAAACTTGTTACACCACCATAAGCATTATCTACTGTGGCAGGATAGTTATGAAAATTCCCATTTTTAGCTGTTGCCGTACCATCAAATGCGACATCGCCGCCATTAGCTCCTTTTTCCTTATTCTTATTCTTTACCATTCCATAAGCAGTACCACCTAAGTTATAAAATAAGCCATTTCCTGCACTGGAATTTTTATAAAACTGTGTATTTCCACCGTCTCCGCCTGGCACTGTCCCGCCTTTATTATTAAAAGTCGCATTTGAAGCACTTGAAGTATCATGAAATACAACATTGCCAAAAGTATCGCCATCGGATCCCAAAGTGCCATAGATTGAAAAATGAGCACAATCAGCAGATGAATTATCACCAAAGCTAATTTCACCGCCCACAGTACTCTTTTCATGTGGAGCTTCTGCACCTTTACCAGTCCACGCAATAAAATTAGCAGAGCCTGCCTTTGATGTATCACAAAAACGAATTACTCCACCACCCTTTGCTTTTTTACTTTCAGGTCCGGCTTTATAATAAATACCTTTTCCTCCAGCGCTTGCTGAATTTGTAAACATAAGCTGTGGCTCTTGATATCCAACAGTTTCACATGCAACGATAAAATTTTGGTTTTTAATAGAGTGATTATGAACTCCAGAACCCGTAATTGTTAAAGCTGCACTTGTCGAAGCTGAAAAGTTGAAAGTAAATGCAGAGCCGCCTTCCAAAAATTCAATCGAATTCACAGTAGCATCACTACCTGATATAAAAGAGATGTCTGTTATAGACGAAGTATTAAAAACAGCGCAAGTTTTTGGAATTTCATTAGGCTGCCAATTAGTATCTGTATTCCATTCATTTGAATTTGGGTGGTTTTTCCAAGTAGAAGTTGTCATATAACTCTCATTTTTAATAATGGCCACAATTTGATTACATTTTAACTTAACCTACTTTATCGCAAACTTAAATACATCAATATATATTCTAAGCAATTAAAACCATTCTCTATATGATTAATTTTATTAACCCTACAACCCTTGACTCTAAATTTAAGAAAATATTACTAACATTTAATTTTGTGAACAAGGTTCATTTAATCCTACAAAGTATAGTGAGAATAAGACTCCATTTTACTTTGAAAAAACCAATGGGAATGACTTTAGTTTCAATGCAAAATCATTATTGCCAAAACAGTACAACACATTTCAAAATAGTTATTTATCACTTATTAACAAATATTTATATCAACTGCCCGATTAAATAATTGCATTAAATTTTCTATAAGGATGCAACATGTATAAAAATTTAAATTTATCAAGTTTTCATCACTGATAATAACTTAACTCAGTTAAGGGCATGCAAATTATCCATATTGATAAATCAAAAAAACGATAGGGAGTGTCGCTATTTAAGCGCGTGAGTATATTTTCTGGCTTTAAACCCTGAGGAATATTTAATAATAACCAAAAAATCATCATATTATTTATAACCTGTTTAATCTCTATTGTGCTCTATACTTGTGCAAGTACGCTAATTCGAGAGTTGGAAAAGCAATGAATAAGACGATACTTCATAGCTTTATAGTTACTTTTTTTACATTAAATGTACATGCTCAAAATGGGGAATGGGTTGAATGGATTGCAGATGCACAATTGTCGTATAATCAAATTGATAATATAAATCTATCCGCATTCTCAAATGACCAAGAAAATGATAATAGAATAAGTTTAATGGCTTCATTTGGACGGTTTTATCAATTAAATGGCACTTCAAGGTTACATATTGTAGCAACTATTGCTAAAGCGCGTTTTGATGACTTCGATTCTATGAATAATACAGAGCTTGGCTTGAGCTTAGGCTTTCGTCATAAATTTGGTTTAGGGTACTATAAACCCTATTTACAAGTAAGTTTAGGTTATATAGATAAAGAATTTAGTACGTCATCATGGGATAGAAGTTCCTATGATAGTTATTTAGAGTTTGGTCAGCATTTGACCCAGAAACTATCAGCATCTATCAGCTACTCTTATACTAAAATAGACGGAAATCCTTGGATGACCGTCTTACCAGAGATCTCTTCTGAAGTTTTTGATCAAAGCTATTGGAATTCAGATGTTGTTATCGATTATTTACTTCATAACGATTGGCTCATATCTGCAAGTTATGGTTATAGAGATGGAGATTTAACATCGGCTTGTACGCCTGGAAATGTAGCAAAAGTACTTACAAAAAATACTGTTAATGCAATCACAACTGATGATGTTTTTGGTGGCTGTGTTTATCAAATTTCAGGAAAAACGCATACCTTTTCAACAAGCTTAAACTATGCAATATCAGGGCATTCAGGCCTCAGTTTTAGCTATGAATATTTAAAGGGTGATGCTGGCACTTTAAATTATAACAGCAGTAATATTCAAGTCAGTTACAATTATCGCTATTAATTAGCCATAAAAAATGTAAATCCGCTGACTTTGACAATCATTAATTTGTTTGATTTTCTTAAGGCAAAAACAATGAAAATAAAAAATAGTTTTTATTATTGTACAATCATATTTTGCTGCAGCGCAGGTGCCGTAAACCTTCAAGTAACGGTCGTAAATCAAAAACAGCAAGTTATAGAAAATGCAGTGATATACATTAATAAAACAACAACTGACTTAATAAAAGATATGGTCATTGTTGATCAGCTTGATAAAGAGTTTATTCCCTACGTTACTGTTGTTCAAAAAGGCAGTGCCGTAAACTTTCCTAATAATGATGAAATTCGTCATCAAGTATATTCATTTTCAAAAGCCAAACAATTTGAAATTCCGTTATATAGTGGCAATACATCTGAACCTATTATTTTTAATAATACAGGCGCAATTGCAATGGCGTGTAATATCCATGACTGGATGACTGCTTATATTTATGTAGTTGATACTGATAAGTTTGCCATTAGTGATAAATCAGGAAAAGCCATAATTGAAAATGTGCCAAATGGTAACTATGAAATATTAGTCTGGCATCCTAAATTAAAAGGTAATGTCGAAACGACAGCACAACAAGTGAGTATTTTAAATCAAGATAAAAATTTAGACTTTAAAATTACTCAAAAATCCATGATGAAGGCCTGGCGTGCACCAAGAAGTGTTAAACGTCGAGGATATTAATTTATTTTGGAGATATAAATTAAAAAACTATTTATATTTACGAGTTTTCGCAGCCGTATCATCGCATTTATTTTAATCTTATCGGTCCCGATTCAATTTATTTTATTTGTTACGATACGTGATGCAAACATTAATACCGCAAGAACAAATATAGAAGAAGCATTGCAAGTTACCAGCGACATATTCTTTAATTCATTAGGTCAAAGGCGTGATAGTTTACTCAGTAAAGTTCGAGCTCTATCTTCAGACTATGCTTTTAAACCAGCTGCAAATACAAATGAACATCAAACTGTTTTATCTACACTCACAAGCTACCAAAACAGAGTTGATGCTGATGTGATGCTGCTATTAAATATGGAAGGAGAAATCATTGCTGATACATTACACCCGAAAATAACAGGAACAGCGTTTTACTTACCTGATCTTGTTGAACTCGCGATGAACAGTGAATATGGAGAGGCTGACATTATTGATTTTATTGATAATAAACCTTATGTTTTAGTTGCTGTGCCACTATTTTCACCCGAGCCAAGTCATTGGATTATTATGGGATTTTTAATTAATGATAATTTCTCTAAGAAACTCCAACAAACTACAAAATCTCAGGTATCCATTTTATATGGCGCTATCAATAAAAACTGGCGTCAACTATCTACAACGCTAGATAATAATAAAAGAATATTATCTGAATCAGCCTTAGTGACTCAAACATGGTCTTTTAATTCCAGTTTTGATCTAATGCTAAATGAAGATAGTTATGTTTCAATTATTTTACCAATTAGAGAAAATAATAATAGTTTTTATATTGCTTTATTACAACGTTCATTAGATCACGCTTTAGCACCCTATCAAAAACTTCATTTGATTGTTGCTAGCGTCTTTTTTATTGCGCTCATCATTTTAATTTCTGGTGGTTTTTTAATTGCAAAACAAATAACTAAACCCGTCACCATATTAGCCGACGGCGCTAAAAAGATAGAACAAGGTCATTATGATCTTCATATAAACATTACGCAAAAAGATGAATTAGGACAACTGGCTCATCGATTTAATTCAATGGCGAAAGGGCTAGCCGAAAGAGCTAAAGTGCGAAGTTTACTTGGAAAAGTTGTTTCATCTGCAATTGCTGAGCAATTAATTAATAAAGGCGTTGAGCTTGGAGGAGAAGAGCGACAAACAACTATTTTATTCAGTGACATACGAAATTTCACTAGTATGTGCGAAAGCCACAGTCCAAAAGAAGTCATTTTATTATTAAATCAACTCCTGACACGCCTAACTAGCTCTATTGATAATCATCATGGAGTTGTTGATAAATATATTGGGGATGCTGTAATGGCTTTATTTGGTGTGCCTGTCTCTGATGAGCATCAAGCTAATAACGCGGTAATGGCCGCTTTAGCAATGCAACAAGAGTTAACGATAATTAATAAAGAATTATCTCAAAATAACTTTCCTGAAATAGGATTAGGAATTGGCATAAACACAGATAAAGTAGTCGCTGGTAATATGGGCTCAAATACCCGCTTAAATTACACTGTAATAGGTGATGGCGTTAATTTATCCTCTCGCTTAGAAGGACTAACAAAATTTTATGGTGTTTCAATTTTAGTTAGTAAAGCAACTCAAAGTCAGTGTGATAAAATTATTTTTAGAGAAATAGATACTGTTAGAGTCAAAGGAAAAAAACAAGGAATCACCGTTTATCAGCCTTTATGCGCATTAAATATAATGAATGATTCTGAACTTCAACAAGTTGAATTGTTCCATAATATGCTTGAAAACTATAAACAACAGAAGTGGGAAGCTGCTTTAAACATTTTAAGTTGCTTAATAAATATAAACACTGAAAAGCTCTACTTGGTTTATATAGAAAGAATTGAAATGCTTAAAAATCATAAAACAAAAAAAAACTGGGATGGAATATATACACATGAACAAAAATAAAATCACATTAGTCAAAAGACTTGATTTCATCAGCAGTTAAATAACGCCACTGCCCTACCTCAACATCTAAGGTGATTTCACCAATTTTTTCTCTATGAAGAGACACTACACGATTTCCTACAGCTGCAAACATACGTTTTACTTGATGAAATTTACCTTCTGTAATTGTTAAAAGCACTTCCCTTTGACTTATTATTTCTAATACAGCAGGTAAAGTTAGCTTTGCTTCACCTTGTAATTTAATACCAGATTTAAATTTATCTGCAACATCATCTCTAATGTCATAAGATAAACCAACACGATAAGTTTTATGACATTCATTTGTTGGCACTGTAATGTTGTAAGACCAACGCCCATCATCAGTGATCAAAACAAGACCAGTTGTATCAGCATCTAAACGTCCCGCAATATGAAGCTCAGAGAGTTTATCGACCGCTAAATAATTAAATAAAGATGGGTAATATTCATCTACATTAGAGCAAATTGTACCCGCTGGTTTATGCATAACAATATAACGAAAATCACGCGTTTTGAGCTTAACCCCCTTGAGCAATACTGTATTATTTTCATGAACCTGAGTTTTTTCATTTAAAATAACAATGCCGTTAACTCTCACATTACCTATATTTATGTGTTCAATTGCATCTATTTTTGTTAATTCAGTACTTTTACAAACAAATTTATCAAGGCGCATTATAGGAAACATTAAGGGCTGGAAAGAAAGGTGCATTATCCTTGCTGATCAGTAAATATCAACCGATATTTAAAATGAAACTTACGATTTGTATTCCTTAAAAATTGTGTGAACATTTATTAACTTTAATTGGCACTATTTTTTGTAACTCCAGCATCAATAAACAATATCCCATAATTATATATTTAAACACCATAAAGATTCGTTCAATGCCCCTTCATATATACTGAACATGACCTTCAGTAATGATGAATTTTAGACTTTATAAAGTTACGCTAAATTAGCAACATCAAAAACGAACAAGCTAAAATGACTCAATATAAAAGGAATAAATGATGCCAGAAAATAGCAATGCATTTAATTATCAAACTGCAACTAAACAAAAAGCGTGTGACTTTTTTGAAAGTAAACTTGCTTGCGAAACAGATTGCTCAGATGTATATGCAGATATTAAAGAGAAGAATAAAAACTATCTCTTATTAGATGTCCGTTCAGCAGAAGCATTTGATAAAAGTCACGCTGTCACCGCATTAAATATTCCCCATAATGAAATTAGTCGTGAGTCTTTTTCACAGTATGCTAAAGACACTCTATTTGTTGTTTATTGTTGGGGGCCAGGTTGCAATGGCGCAACTAAAGCCGCTTTAAAAATCGCAGCGTTAGGGTTTTCTGTTAAAGAAATGATTGGTGGAATTCATTACTGGGAAGACTTTGAGCGCTACCCTGTTGACCGTAGAGTAAATGAAGCTTAATCATAGAGGTCAATTATCATGGAGGCTACTTTTAGTCGCCTCCTTTATTTAGACAGGGAGTTATCATGAAATATCATATTCGGTCTGCAAATAATAAAGATCAAGAATCTATATTAAACTTAATGAAAGCCCATGCTGAGTTTGAAGGACATACATTTAAGTTTACTGAAAAAAACACACAATTGCCCCCATTAAATAAGAGCCCTATTCAAATTTTTTTAGTTGAATCACCCAAAAGAATTGTGGGTTATATGTCTGTTGTTAAGCAATTTTCAACGTGGGATATGGACTGGTATTTATATCTGGATTGCTTGTATTTGACCAAAGAAACGAGAGGTTTAGGGATAGGAAAACAACTTATGCAGCAACTGACAGTTTATGCGCAACAACAAAAAATAAAGACAATTCAATGGCAAACACCAAAAAGTAATTTATCAGCAATTGCATTTTATAAAAAGCTTGGAGCAGTTAATAAAGAAAAACATCGGTTCTTCTGGGAAATACCCAAGCTTTCAAAATAATGTGATTATTAAATTAAAAATTTTTAATCACATTTGTTATGTTAATTAACTAAATACAAAATACTCAACACTAAAATCTAGGATACCTTCACCAACAGCGACTTCAATCGGTGTAACATCACGACCTTTAATTGTTTCTCTATAAGTTTCATAAGAAGCTACGTGAATGATGATATCACCGTTATCATCTATTTGTAGCACTTCATCGCTAGTAACATCTCGTTGAATTTTTTTCTTTTGCGTATTTGAAAGTGCGATTTCTTGAATCTTCATGGTATTCCTGACTATCTTAATAAAGTTAGGTTTATTATAACTGAAACAGACCTAAATACAGATAACTTTCCTACGAATAAAACTAGCCAGCTCTACTGCCATTTGGCATTTCATTTTCAGGCATCGCTAAACATGGGTTAATTTTATCTTCATAACCGATATCAAATAACATACCTTGAGATACCTCACCGGCCATTGTTCTTTCAGGAAGATTAACAACGAATAAAGCCTGTTTACCTTCAATTTCTTTAGGATTTGCTCGTTCTTGTTTAATACCGGAAAGAATTGAACGAGTATGATTTCCAAAGTCTACAGTCAATTTCATAAGCTTGTTTGACTTAGCCACTTCTGAAACTTGCGTGATAGTCCCGACTCTTATATCTAATTTCGCAAAGTCATCAAAAGTGATTAAATCTTTAATAGCTGCGGGGTTCATTATTAATTCCTTATTATTTATTCATATTTATTAAATTTTTGACACCGGTTCATCATAAAAATCATGATTATAATTTGCCATCTGAGTTTAAGGTGACTTAGACGCTTTGATTAATTGGTCTTTATAGTCACAGTTACCTGTCAGAGTATGTTTAATCTCTTGTTTAAATGCTTTGAGTTTCTTTATTTTATTGTCTATTTCTTGCTCTTTGATTGCTAAAAAAGAATTCATTTCTAAAAATGTTAATTTTTTTGAAAAAAGTAATCCTGCTAACTCTTTAATTTCATTGAGCGTAAAACCTAATTCTTTAGCGTGCTTAAGTAAGTTTAATTGCACAACATGTGTATCTGAATAATCTTTATATCCATTCGCTTTACGCTTTATTTTTGGCAGTAAACCAACCTTTTCATAAAAGCGAATAGTGTCTTTTGTCATATCCGTTTTGCGGCACAGTTCACCTATTTGCATAATTCCCTCTT
>Ga0209292_1006722_pt1 | contig 11192 bp, 10 predicted proteins | sample GOMGulsemesocosm_2_FD_184634 | JGI IMG/M metagenome (GOLD analysis project Ga0209292, IMG submission 184634) | Methane-oxidizing microbial communities from mesocosms in the Gulf of Mexico - GOM9C Gulf of Mexico (SPAdes) (version 2) | ecosystem: Environmental > Aquatic > Marine > Cold seeps...
TATTTGAGAAAATGTGTTTTAATTTTTGACCTAATCATTCAATTGATTAGGTCTTTTTTTATTGAAAATAAGACATTCTATTTGAGTTCTTCATGGCTGTATTGAGCCTAAAGGAGTCAAAATATATTAGGCTTGAAACTTAACTTTGTAATCCTAATAAATAGAAATATAACGATTGAGGAAGGTTTGATTAATTATTAAAATTAATCAAACCTAATATGTTCAGCTACAAAATCTAAAAAGCAACGAACTCTATTGTTTACTTCATTTTCCGCATAAAACACTGCGTATATAGGCACTGTTTGCTTTATTAAGTGGTCTTTAAGTATTGGAATAAGCCTACCTAGGCGCACGTCTTCTTGTGTTGTAAATGAAGAGAGGCAAGCTATTCCAGCACCCTCAATTGCTAATTGTTTAATGGTCTCACCGTTATCAGCCTTGAGGCTTGAATTAATAGCAATCAATTGTCCTTGTGAATTACATATTGGCCATGTATTTAGCCTTTCAGGGGCTGAAAATGCTATACAAGTATGCTCACTTAAATCACTCGCCAATGTTGGAATGCCATGTTGATCAATGTAACTGGGAGATGCGTATAATTTTCGTGTTACTTCACCTAGCTTTTTAGCTTTCAGTGTTGAGTCATCTAGCTTGCCAATACGAAGAGCTAGGTCAACCTTGTTATGAATGAGGTCAATGATAGATTCAGTTGATTGTAAAATGACATCAATGCCAGGGTATTGTTTTTGAAAAGCAGGGATTAAAGGACTTAGTGCATGTAAAACAAAAGGAGTTGCAGCATCGATAATTAGCTCTCCTTCTGGTGCTTTGTCTTTATCATTAAAATAGGTTTCTATCGCTTGTGCTTGTACTGTAATGGTAAGTGCATATTGATGTAACCACTCACCTTCTTGGGTTAAATGTATTTTGCGGGTGGTACGATTAAACAAAGAAGTATCTAACTTATGCTCTAGCTTTTTTATGGTGCGACTGACAACGGATGACGTAACGTTCAGTGTATTAGCGGCATCACTAAAGTTATCGCTTTGTACGACAGCGTTAAAAATTTCTAGTTCGTCTAACTGTATTTTTAGCATGTTTATTATCGTCTAAAATGCAAAGGTGTTTCTTTAATTTCGCTATAGTAGCATCAATAGATTGTAGCTAAAATGTATTTAGAAACTTATTCAGAGGAAATGATAATGAACCGAGTTAACGTACAACAAGCACAGCCTGAAGCCTATAATGCAATGTTTGGATTAGAAAAATATCTAGCAACATCAACGATAGCCTGTGATTTACAAGAGCTTGTGCGCATTCGCGCATCTGTTATTAATCAATGTCAATTTTGTATAGGTATGCACACTGAAGCAGCAATAAAGCTAGGTATTTCAGGTGAAAAAATACAAGCAGTATCAAACTGGCAATCTAGCGCTTTATTTAGCGATAAAGAACAAGCCGTATTAAAGATGACAGATTGTATGACCAATATTAATGCGCAAGGTTTACCTAATGAAATCTATCAAAGCGTTGTTGAATATTTTTCAGAAGAGGAAATTGCTCAATTGATAATGCTTAATGCCACGATTAACGCTTGGAATCGAATTGGGATCTCTATGTCTGATAACTAAATATGTAAATAAATAGGGTCAGATAAACATTAACTGAGTTATTGAATAGCCTTTGTTGTCTTTAAAATGAAGGTAGAAAAACATCACCTAAAAACAGCTCAAAAATTTATAAATGATCATGACCGCAATGTCGGAAGAGCAGTCGTAAATGATAAGAGTTTGAATCAGTGAAATAAAAAAGGCGCTCAATGAGCGCCTTTTGGAGATGATATAATTTGCTTAAACCATATCTTTAAAAGGGTTTTCTTGGCTTAACTCAATTGGATTAGCAAAGCCAGGTAAAGTCATTTCAGTTTCGGTAATATTGATTTCATTCTCATCAATTAAACCTTCGCCAAATTTATAAATAAGATCGTACTGACCATTATTAATTTTCGTTTTATAAGCTTGTTGTGCAGCTTCAACATGAACTAATTTTTCTTTATAGCTAGCCATAACTTCTTCACCATGACGCTTTGCCACCATTTCTAAACTTACTTTTGGTGAAAGTACAGTTGCCGTCGCGTTATTACCACCAAATCCTTTAGAGTTGATAAAAGCAATATCCATTGGCTGACATTCATAATGTTCAGTTCTGATATCAAGCTGTTCGGCATATACATCGTCAGCCACTTTATCAATTGTTGTAATGCCCGGCATGATATTGTGCTCAAAAATGCCTAAAGCCATTGCCATTTGATCGCCACTTGCAGGACCAATTGTATGACCAACAAATGCTTTTGGTGCAGCTACAGGCCAGTTATTGATTGCAAAGCTTTTACCGATACGATCATAAATTAAAGATTCAGTAACACGATTTTGCGGAGTACTTGAACCATGGGCTAAAATAAAGCTACGTTTAGCGACAGCTTCTTTACCTAACACATTTTGTGCAAGCGCAACTGATTTAGCCATCGTAATATAATTACCTGGGCCAGGTGCGGTAATTGATTTTTTAATACCATCGGCATTAATAAATACGTCAGCTACTGAGCCTAGTACTTTAGCACCTAATTCAAGTGTTAAAGCATCGTCCATCAATACAACAAACTGTGCGCCTTCACCAATAGTAAAACCACAGTTTTTGCCAAATGGGCGACTTGTACGGCGATGATCTGCTTTATCACTGTTATCTAGTTTCTTAAGACCTTCTTCGTTTGCCAAAGCACTCATATTACCAAAACCTTCGATAATCTCTTGCGTGATAGGTGCTTCAGCACTACCAACAACAGCGACACGAATTTTACCTGTTTGGATATCTTGAACAGCGGCACGTAAGTTATATAAGAAAGTAGCACACGCGCCAGAGGCGGTGAAAGTAGTACCAACATTACCTGTTACATACGCATTGATGAAATCGGTAGACATGGTATTTAGACCTAAGGCTAAATTTTTAGTTGAAACACGTCCACCACGCATACGGCTTTTCATTAAACCTGCAAAGCCTTCTTCTTGCAATTGTCCTGCAACTGAAGCTGAATAAGTACCAATTTGATCAGGACCAATTTTATCTACAACTGTTTGCCATTCCATACCTAATGAACGTATCGCATCGGTTGCACCAAATATTGTTGCTTGTAAACCACGCGGTTGGTAACGACTGTTATACATATTTGCAGGTTCAAAACCTGTTGGAAATTGACCCGCAGCTTTAATTGGGTTGTCGCGATAACCGTCGTGGGTAATTTCTAAATCGCCAGGGATTTCGACTTTTACTTGACCAGCTTCAAGCTCTGTAATTTGCCAAGTACGTGGTAATGGAGAAGGTAATTTACGTTTGCTTGTTTCAAAAACGATGGTCTCGCCTGATGGGCTTAAAGTCATTTTTTGCTGCCAATGTGTTGCATCAACATCAAAATGATTTTTTTCAATTTTACGGATCAAAGTACCATCTAAGATCTGTTGTCCAAGTTTTTCTTCGATTTCGCTAGGAGCGATTGCTTGGCCATCAGCATCAACTAATTGATTATCCTGATAACTCACTAAATTCATTAAAGTAGCAAGGCCAACAAAAGTCTCACGACGTAATTCTTGATTTAATTTGTCTATTACAATGCGTTGGTAGCCTTGATGAAAAGAGGTACGGCCTGCGGCATTAATTCCGCCCATGCCAACAATAAGAGGTAAAGCTATCATGAGAAACCTTTTAACTTGTAATAATTTGTTTTTAATATGTATACAGTTTAAGTTGGTTTTAAAAATTTTTTTTTAACAATACAGCCAAAAATAGGGATATAATGGCCAAAAGTTAAGTTTAGGTACTGAAATGCCCAATTTAAATCAGAAAACATCAAAAAACATCAAGGTTTCGTTATTGGTTTATCAGCATATGCTGGCAACAAGCCTTACTTTACCTGTTGAGATGCTGCGTGCTGGAGAGGCTTTTGCGCTTAGTCATGATAAAAAGAGTAAATTTCTGAGTATCGAGCTTGTTGGCGAAGATTTAAAACCCATAAAATCAAGAGCGGGTATTAACATTGTGGCTGATAGTACGCCGGAATCGGCAGCTATTGCTGAATTAATTATTGTACCGAGTATTTGGCGTAACCCTAGACCTGTTTTAAGAAAGCATCCAAAACTCATTTCTTGGTTAAATAACTTATGGGCTGGTGGCAGTACTTTAATTGGCGTAGGTACGGGTAATTGTTTTTTAGCAGAGTCAGGTTTATTAAATGGCTTGCCTGCAACCACGCACTGGCATTATGCTGAACAATTTAGAAGAGATTACCCTGAAGTTGACTTAAAGCCTGACTTTTTTATAACGCAGTCTGAACGCATATATTGCGCAGCCAGTTTAAATTCATTAGCAGATATTATTGTTCATGTTATTCATCAATATTATGGGAGAGAAGCTGCGCAACATGTTGAAAGAAACTTCTCTCATGAGATCAGAAAACCTTATGAAGAGCAGCGATATTTAGAAGGGGGCGCTGATAGGCATCCAGATGAATTAATTGCGCAAATTCAATTTTGGATGCGAACAAATTTATCATCTACATTAGATTTAAATGAAGTAGCAGCGCAATTTAATATGAGTCAGAGATCATTTACTCGGCGTTTTAAAGCGGCTACAGGCACAAAAGCCACTGATTATTGGCAACAGTTAAGAATCGAATCAGCAAAAGATTTACTTGCATCAAGTAATTTATCAATTCAAGAAATCTCTTTCGAAGTGGGTTATATTGATCAAGGTTATTTAACACGACTTTTTAAAAAGCATTTAGGACAAACGCCTAAGCAATATCGGGGTTTAGTGCGCAAAAAGCTATTTAGTTGAGCACTTAGCTTTCTTGATAAAAAGTATAGCAATTCTTGCCTTTTCGTTTTGAGTGGTACATGGCTTTATCTGCATTGTTTAGTAGCAAAGTGATATCAATGCCATGTTGTGGAAATACGCAAATACCCACACTGGCTGATAAGTCGGCTGATTGAAGTTCATTAGGTAAAGGGTATGCACATGTATTCACGACTTCCTGAGCTACTTGTTCAAGAGTATATTTATCAAAATTAGGTGCATTGAGCTCAACTAATATAACAAATTCATCACCGCCTAATCTCGCAATGTTTAGCTCTAACGAATTTTGGCTAAATTTACTTTCAATTTGAGATAACCTATCTGCAATAGTGATTAATACTTTATCACCTGCTTGATGGCCTAAAGTATCATTTATTGCTTTAAATCCATCTAAATCTATAAAGATGATTGCACCATGACTGTTATTTTTAATTGATTTCTTTAGTGCTAGCTCTAAATTGAAAATGAAGCTCCTACGATTATTTAAATTTGTTAATTGATCTCTTTCACTGAGCTTTTTATGTCTTAAAACATTATTAATGAGATAACGACGATTAATTAAAAAGGCCACAACAATGACTGATAATAGACCTGCGTAAATTAAAATATAGAAGCGCATTTTTTTTGTTTTGTAGATTTTATCAAATTGTATTTTCCCTATAATCTTTTCTAATTTATCAAGCTCTATTGCTAACGGATTATTGATAAGTTGAGGGATTAATAAGTTCATTTCTTTTCTTAAATCTTGATATTTGTAAGCATGCCAAATAAATAATTGAATCAGTTCTTTGCTTTCTTTATTTGTACCTGGTGTCATTTCTTTTAAGCTTAAGAGAATACTATTATTTTTTTGTGCGATTCGAGCTTCTGTAAATACCTTAAGTCCTAATGCATTTATCACTATGTTATCTATTGTTTGGATTAATAAACTAAACTTTTTGTTATCGAGTTTATTTCTTATTTGCTGCTCTAACTTTGGTAAGTATCGTAATGAGTTGTTAATATTTGCATGCAAAGATTTAAATTTTTCGATTTGATTTAAACGCTTGTGATATAAGGAATATAAATTATCACTTGAAATAGAGTCGTTAATATTTTTGATGTTACTGGTGTTTAGTAATAATTTTAAACTTTCAATTTGTTCTGTTAAGGCTTTTTGTGCTTGAGCAAGCTCGTCAAAATTTTGATTTAAATTACTATGACTTTTTAAAATTAACTGCGAAATATCAGAGTCTTGTTTATGAAGTTCTAATAGTAATAAATTTAAGGTGTTTTCAGATTTTAAAGTGGCTATTTGTGCATTGAAGTTAGCCAAAATAAGTAAACTTAAAAGTAAAAAAATGATAAATAATGAAACATAGTGTTTTATTTGTTTATTCATAAACCGCATCCAAACTCTTTAAAAATGCTTCGATATTTTCAACATCTTGGTCACTTGGGAAAATACCAAGCTGATATTTGAACATTATCCTAATTGCTTTTTTTAACGTTTTGGCCGAAGCATCATGAAAATAAGGTGCTGTTTTACTCACATTACGTAGACTAGGTACTCGGAAATAGTATTTATCGTTTTCTTTTTGACTGGTATTAAAATAACCATAATCACGAAGTTTTAGGTTGTTTTCATTAAAATAAGCTCGCATAACGCCGAATTTTTGCCTCATATTACCCCCTATATTCATACCTTGATGGCAACTGCTACACCCATAATCTTTAAATAGTTGATAACCTTTAATTTCTTCAGTTGTGAGTTGTTGCGTATCGCCCTTAAGGTATAGATCAAACCTAGAAGGTCTAGATAAACTTAATTCAAAAGATATGATGGCGTTGCGAACTGAATTTTGAGAAATATTTGAATATCCTGCTTGGCTAAATAATTGTGGGTAATCTTTATTCGAAGAGAGTCTTTTTATGATAGTTTCCCAAGTATTATTCATTATTTTTGGACTGGTGATTAACATATCTAGATGATTATTTAAGCTACTGAACTTGCCAGTCCAAGTGAAATAATAGTTTAAACCAATATACTCTAAACTAGGTGTATTCATAGTTAGCAGTTTGCCATCAGTTCCTAAAGAAAAAGCTTTGCCATCTGAATAAGCTTTATTTGCATGGTGACAGCTAGCACATGAAAATATTTTGCTTTTTGATAATAAAACGTCATTAAATAACCGCTTTCCTAATTTTACTTTTTCTTGATTCATTTTGATTATATTTAGAGGCAACAAGGGCTCTTGAGCATAAGTAAGGCAAGGTGAGACAAAAAATACAACTGATAAAGTGATAAAAAGGACAGTTAATATACGCATCATTACCTTAATTTTTATAAATCCTACTAGTGAGTATAGGTCAAACAAATCCCTTTATTTTTAACGTTAAGTATAGAAGACCGTCGAAGTTGTAAAAGTTATTCAAAGTTAATTAATTTATATTTTGTTACGAATTTATTACCTATTTAAAGCCGTGATTTATCGTATTTTGGCTTTAAACTAATCAATTATCTGTTATAACTAGTCTCGATTAAATTTTAAAACCTAATGGAATAAAAATAATGTCAAACTTAAAAACACTTTTTAAAGCTTCAGTTCTTAGCGCTAGTATTTTATGTGCAGGTATGGCAACGGCTCATGATAGTCATGGCGCTAAACATGTTTCAGCATTAGATAAAGCAATTTCTGGTGAATATCGCTCAGATAAAAATAAAAGTCGTGATATGTACCGTAACCCAAAAGAAACTTTAGAGTTTTTTGGTTTTAAACCTTCAATGACGGTTGTTGAAGTCGCTCCTGGTGGCGCTTGGTATAGTGAAATTTTAGCGCCAGCATTAAAAGAAAAAGGCCAGTTTTATGGCGCTCAGTATCCTGATACGGGCGAAGATAACTACTATAGTAAATCTCGTAAAAGACTAGAAAAAAAATTAGCTGGTAATGAAATATTCAGTAAAATGAAGCTAACAGATTTTACGCCTAAAAAACAAAGTGAATTAGCACCAAAAGGGTCGGCTGATCTAGTATTAACGTTTAGAAATCTACATAATTGGAAAGAAGAAGGTGTAAGCCAGTTATTTAAAGATGCATATGTTGCATTAAAGCCAGGTGGTGCTTTGGGTGTTGTAGAGCATCGTATGCCATCATCACAAGATTGGGAAACAAATAAGAAAAGTGGTTACTTCCCTGCATCTTTAACGATAAAACTAGCTAAAGAAGCTGGTTTTAAACTTGCTGCAAGCAGTGAAGTTAATGCTAATGCAAAAGATACAGCAAATCATCCTAAAGGTGTTTGGACATTACCACCAGTATTAGCACTAAAAGAAACAGATCGTGCTAAATATATGGCGATAGGTGAAAGCGATCGCATGACTTTAAAATTTGTTAAAGCAGGCGCTAAACTTTAAATATAAAAATTAATAATTTAGATATAAAAAACCTTAACTGGGTTCAGTTAAGGTTTTTTATTTAAATCTACTTATAACTTATTTAAAAAGCTTTTATATAATGCAATTTCTGGTGGTTTTTCTAACATTGATCCATGGTTTGAATTTTTAACCATAATGAGTTTTTTAATTTTTGATTTACTAGATTCAAAAAGCCTTTGCGATAAAACTCCTGGAACTTGTTCGTCATTGTCTGCGCCAATAATGAGTAGTGGGCCCGAATAATGGTTTTCAACAATATCTTTGTTATCTATCGTGTTAAATACATCTTCAATTTTTACGGTGACAAAAATCTTAGAGTACCAAGGCATTTTTTCATCAATCCAATCATGTACGTTGGTAGCCGAACCTTGCAAGATTAGGGCATCAACGTGTTTATTTTTAGCTAATTTAGCGGCAATAAAACTGCCTAAAGAATACCCATGAATAATAATGCTTTTAGGTGTTAGCTGGTTTTTTATATAGTCATATTGCTGTGAAGCATCTGAAATTAAATTATGTATATTTGCTTGACCGTTGCTGGCACCTAAGCCGCGCCTATCAAACATAACTATGTCGGTATTTAACTGAGCAAGTTGCTTCATCATCTTTATCCCGCCTTGGGATACCTTCATGCCATTACCTTGAATTACAAACATTACATCTTGTGAATTTTTATTATTCAAAAATATGCCATTAAGTAATGTTGTTTGATCATTCGATTTCAAGCTAATTTTATTGATTTCATAATCCGGTAGCATTGCTTGCCATTTATTCAATTCATCAGCAGTATAAGAAACCACATTGTTATCTTGTTTGATAAAACTACTTTGTTTTAGGTGTGCAGTACATGCACTGAGAGTGAGTGCTATTAAGATGATCACTAAATTTTTGAGCATGGTTTTATCCTTAAAAAATTGCATGTTATATGTGTTATTTATCATTTTCAGTAAAGAGTAAAATATCGCCAGGATTGCATTGAAGCGCTTCACAAATCGCATCCAAAGTTGTAAATCTTATTGCTTTAGCACGTCCGCTTTTTAGTACTGATAAGTTTTGTGCTGTGATCCCAACTTTCAGGGCAAGATCATTAAGTTTCATTTTTCTTTTAGCTAGCATGACATCTAGTTCAATGATAATTGCCATTAAATAACAAGCTCCTGCTCTGATTTAAGATTAATAGCTTCTTTCATTATCCAAGCAAAAGCATAAATTATTAGGCTGATAATGAGATATTTTATTTCAGTAGAACCTATATTGATCATCATAGGTAAAGTCTTTGATTGGCCAGTAAAGCGAATAACGAGCGTTACTATAATCGGATAAAATAAACTCAAGCCAATCCAACCCAATAAGCTGGTGCCAATACATTTAATGTAAAAGCTATTTTTATAAGTGAAAATAATACCTTGTTGATACAAACCAAATAGCTTGAAAATAAAAAAGTAAATAAACAAGTAAGGAAGTGATTCAGCAATACCTAAAATAATTATTGTGTTGAAACCTTCCTGTGATAGAGCTTGTGCAAAGCCTTGCCATGAATCTTTAAAACTAACTTCAATAAATGATGAGAATACATTATAAGAGGCGGATAATTGGCTCGCAGTATTTGACGTATCTGTAAAAAGTAAAATTGATGCATATACAAATAAATGCAATACAGTTATTAAAATAAGTAAACTTCTTATGTATTTACTAATTGTTTTTATTTTATTCATGGAATTTATTTCTTTATTTTGATGTTGAACAAAATAACATCAAAAAATAATAAAACAATATATATTTATCGTTTATCGATAAATATATATTGTTTTATATGAGCTTGTTTTTTATTTACTCGATAATGTGAGGGTATTATTTATCCCTTCAGCATAATTTATTTTAAAGTTGTAAAGTGATGTCGTAGGTGGGCTATATAAAATATCAGCAGTGTCTATTACAAGCGCTAAATAATGGCCTTTAGGTACATCATACGCTGTTGCAACCAAGTCTATATCAACTTCAATATCTTCATTTGGCGTGGCATTTAAAATAGTATATGGCGCATGGGTGATCAAAGTGCCTATTCCAGCCCAGTTAACGTCGTATAAATATGCTACAAGTAAGGCTTTATCTGAAGAAGGCGTAACATTTAGGTGTATCTTATTGATGCCTCTTAATTGTAAATCTTCATTTAGCCAATCTGACTCCCATCTAATTGCATTGATTGAGCTGATCAAGTTCATACTTGATAAAATCGGTAAAGATAAATAGTCTTCTGTAATATATGAAAGTAAAGGAATACCTGTTGTGGCAAAAGTATCTAACCCTGAATATACAGTATCCGTTTTTGGCCACCAAGGTGAATAAGGGGAGTCTTTCATATCACCATCGCCATCAAACTCTTTTTCATGAAGGTATAAAGTATTTTGTGAAATATCAGTGCTTGGCCAACTGTCGAATTGTTCATATTGTCCAAACTTAACTTCTATTTCGACAGGCTTTTTATTAGTAATGCCATTTTGTTCACCCTTTAGCCAATGATCAAACCATGCATGTACATTATGCCAAACATGATGCTGTGAATTTCCCATGCCTAAGACTTCTCCTACAGCATGAGTACCTTGATTTAAATCTAATAACTTAGGCGTTGTTAATGCTTCATACAAGGCTAAAACACTATTGGGTTGAAATAGGTTATCTCCAAAATTGTTAGACAAATAAATAGGTGTATCACTTACATTGAGTTGATTTATATAATTTAAGGGGGAACGTAAGTCTGCCCATTGGGTAATTTCGTCTATGTTTTCTTGTTTCAATAATCCTATGTAATTTTGTGCTATTTCATCACTTGGATCACCTGTTAAATAACCCATTCCTGTAAGTAAAGCCCCCC
>Ga0209292_1006726_pt1 | contig 11187 bp, 8 predicted proteins | sample GOMGulsemesocosm_2_FD_184634 | JGI IMG/M metagenome (GOLD analysis project Ga0209292, IMG submission 184634) | Methane-oxidizing microbial communities from mesocosms in the Gulf of Mexico - GOM9C Gulf of Mexico (SPAdes) (version 2) | ecosystem: Environmental > Aquatic > Marine > Cold seeps...
TAAGAATTGGAAAACACATTCGTTTATTTGTTGATGCTGATTCTAAAGCTGTAGCTGAGGAAAAAGTAACAGCAGCTTGTAAGAAAATGCTAGTTAATCAAATTATGGAATCATTTACTTTTTCTGTAGAAGAAGTATAATAGATTTTTACTTAATATAAAACGCCAACTTGAAATATCAAGTTGGCGTTTTTTATTTCCCTACGAAATTATTTAAACTAAACTCGTTAAAATTTAACCTTAGCATTATCATCTGGAACATAAATTCCAAAATCTTCTATCTTGTATACAAATTTAAAACATGGAATACTTTCAGGTAATTGAGCCGTATGCCTGTCCCAAATAAATAATTCTCACCCTTTCTGAACTATATTTTCAAGATAATCAGAATCAGAAACCACACTATTCTTCACTCCCTATCCTATTGTATGTACCAAATATAATCCTCTTGAATTTAAGTTACTATTAATAACAATCAAATCACTTGGATTAGTATAGTCATCTGCTATATTTTCTAATTGTAACAAATAGTTTTTTGACTGTTTAGGCATAAAATCATGCTGCAAGTTTAAAATACCTTCAACAACGACAGCTAAAAGAAAAACAGACCTTAACCACTTCACCTTAATTAGACTAATAAAATAACCTGCACAAATTGCCATTACGGGAATAAATGGCATGATATAATAACTATGTTTAATAAAACTCTCTCCAGATTTAATCATAAATATTAATGGAGTACAAAAACACCACCGAGAGCAAAAAGTAATTTCCTTTCTTTTTTAATTATTAAATAAATCATTCCCATCAAACAGAAGACAAACCCAACATACCCAATAACATCAAAATAAAAACATCTAAATACAGTCCGCCATTCAGATATTAAAAACCCAAAACTTGTGCGTATATCACTTCCCATAAAAAAGTAAAAGAAACCATAATCTGCGGTTAGCCTTGGAGTCCAATAAAAATACCACCATACAACAGGAATCAAAGCTACAATAGAAGTAACAATAAACAACAACTTGCGTTTCAAATTAAACCTACTTTCAAAAATAACAGGTACTAACAATCCAATCATGACAAAAGCAGGTAACTTACTTAGTAACCCAAACATTATAAATACGAAATACAAGATAAGGTGCCAATTCTTTTTGTTATTAAAAAAACTCAATCCAAAATAAATAGCAATTAGTACCAATGAAGTGCTAAACACATCTGGCATAAACTTTCTGGAATGAGAAAACCAAAGTGATGCTAACAAAATAAGAGTTGCAGGAAATGCAGCCTCTTTCTTTATGAATTGAAAAATAGTTTTATAAAAAAACAAACACCCTAAAGAAAATACAACTAAATTTAGTAATCTACCTTGCCATCAATCCACCCCAAATAGTTTATACAGACCAAACACTAAGTAATTCATTATTGGGAATTCACTCCCTATAATTCCAGTTAATTACCCGCATGGTTAACTCTTGGATAAAATATATTTGCATCTATTTCAAAAAAATTACGCGCAATTGCAACTCCATCTGACTGACGCCAATGGTGACTATCAAAAATAGGAGCATTAATATTAAAGAGTCTAATCACAAAAAATAACAGAATCCAAAATCTCACATCACCAAAAAGTAATGTTATAGAATTAGTAAACTTAGCATTCATTACAACTTAATAATAATTATTCTTCTCTGAAGTTTTCTCGTGTTGGTGTATAAGGTATTCCTTTTACATTCATTTTCTCCTCAATAGTAGACACTCTGTTTTTAATTGCTAATACACTAACCTTTAAAAGGTCATAATCTTCTTTTGCAATTTCATACTGTTCCTTATGTGTAGTTGTTGGGTTTGATGTTGAATACCACGTTTGATACACAACTACACCTATTCGGCTTCCAATTCCAGGCAACGTTTCGACATCTCTTTTTGACAAATGACTTTCACCATTCATTTTATATTTAGCATCAATTACTAACAACTCTAGCGCTTTAACTTCTTTCAACCAAACTAGGTCAGCATTAGGATAATTTTGAATAGCAGCTTTTATATATTTCAATTTTTCAGACAAATCATACACCTGACTAGTTGTACCATTGTACTGTCGACTTAATTCAGCTAATTTAGATTTAAAAGCAATACTTTCTTCAGTTTGCCTAGCCAATGATGAATTCTCCAATGGTTTCACGTCAAAACTTTGTGTATCCCCTTGTTTTGTAACTACTCCATTATCACACAAATAAAACTCAACAGAATATTTACCAGGTAAAACTAATGGACCTTCATCAGCATTTGAGTAACGTCCTGGCTTACTAACCGAAAGTTTAATTGGTGAAGTTGTTGTATATCTTAAATTCCAATTAATTGAACTTACACCCTCACTAACTCCAGTTTTAATTTTTCTAACTTCACTCCCTTTACTATCTTTAATTACAAATAGTAAATATTGGTTTTCATCATTATCTTCTTGAAAGAAATAATCAGCCTCTGGGTAGTCATTATCAGTCTTCATCTTTTCAATTCTCTCTTCTTTTAAAGTCGACTGAACTTCTTTTAAATAATATCTGATATTCACTCCAAACTCTGGATTTTTAGCTAAATAAAATGACTCACCTTGACTACCTGAACCTCTACCTCCTAATGGTGCAGTTGGCACATATTCTAACCCTGTTCTAATCGGGAATATATAAGCGGACTCATTCAATATTTCAGGCTTCAGATCTCTTAACGCAGAATAATCATCTAACACATAAAACCCTCTACCAAAAGAAGCTAACACCAAATCATTTTCTCTTTTTTGAATGGCTATATCTCTAATAGCCACAGTAGGTAAACCTGATTTTAGCTGCACCCAATTAACTCCACCATCTGTAGTAAAAAACACACCAAACTCAGTACCTGCAAATAATAAGTCAGGATTTACATGATCTTCAGCAATCGCATACACAGAACCTCTTTCAGGTAAATTACCAACAATAGAAATCCAGCTTTCTCCTTTATTTGAAGATTTCATAATATAAGGTTTAAAATCGCCTTTTTTATGATTATTAAACACAGCATATACTGTACCCTCTTTATGAGATGATGCTAACAACATATTAACATAAGTCATATTTGGAACATCATTAAACGTAGACTTTTTTGACCAATTAGCACCGCCATCTGAAGTGATTTGAATTAATCCATCATCCGTACCAGCATATAATAAATTCTCATTTACAGAAGACTCCGAAAATGCTACAATATTTCCAAAAATTGTAGTTGATTTATTCTTCATAACCACTTCAGGAGCTTGAATCCCTCCCATAACTTCCATTTTATTTCTATCCAACTGACGCGTTAAATCTCCTGAAATAGATTGCCAAGTATTCCCCTGATCATCAGACTTAAACACTTTATTTGCCGAAAAATATAATCTTTTATTATCATGTACTGATATTACTAATGGTGCATCCCAATTCCAACGAAATGCTTTCTCACCTTTTTTAGGTTGTGGTTGAATTCCAATTTTTTCTCCTGATTGTTTATCATACCTAACTAACCAACCGTATTGAGCCTGTGCATAAACAATGTTTGGATCTGTAGGATCAACTTGACTTTCAAATCCATCTCCCCCGTTCGTAATATACCAATCAGAATTTAAAATTCCTGCGTTATTAATTGTTCTTGAAGGACCACCAATTGAATTATTGTCTTGCGTTCCACCATAAACATTGTAAAAAGGATAATCATTATCTAATGCCACTTTGTAAAACTGAACCAAAGGAAGATGTGACATCCATTTCCAATTAGTAGCATGATCGTAAGTTTCATATACGCCTCCATCACATCCAACAATCCAATGCTCAGTATCTTTTGGATTTATCCAAATACAATGATTATCAACATGTTTTGATTTCTCTCCAGTTTTAACAAATGTTTTGCCTCCGTCAGTTGTATGGTGCAACCAAGTATTCATACTAAATACTTTATTTACATCTTTTGGATCACAAATAATTTCTTGATAATAATTTCCTGAAGTTTTATAGCTTGATTGTTTATTCCATGATGCTCCTTTATTTGTTGATTTAAAAAAACCACCTTTTCCTTCTTCAGCTTCCAAAATAGCATAAACATAATTTGAATTCACTGGGGAAACAGCTAAACCTACTCTACCCATTTTACCAATTGGCAATCCAGATTTTAACTCATCCCATGTCTTTCCAGAATCCGTTGATTTATATATTCCAGATTCTTTTCCACCACCTACATAAGTAAAAACATGTCTTCTACGTTGATGAACTGCTGTATATAAAACTGAGTTATCCGTTGGATCCATAATTAAATCGGCAATACCTGAATGCTCTGACACAAAAAACACCTGCTCCCAATTTTCGCCACCATCTATAGTTTTATAAACTCCCCTATCACCACCTTTACTCCACAAGGGACCATAAGCTGAAACATAGACAATATTTGAATTTTTAGGATCAACAATTATTTTTGAAATATGTTCAGAATTTTTCAACCCCATATTCTTCCAAGATTTCCCTCCATCCAATGATTTATAAACACCATCTCCATAAGCTACTGACCTTTGATTATTATTTTCTCCTGTTCCTACCCAAATCACATTACTATTATTTGGATCCATTGTTACACAACCAATAGAATAAGAGCCTTCTTTATCAAAAATAGGACTATATGTATTACCATGATTAGTCGTTTTCCAAACACCACCTGAAGCAACAGCTAAATAGTATTCGCTAGAGTTATTTGGATTTACTGCTATATCAGCAATTCTTCCCGAAATTTTTGCAGGTCCTATACTTCTAAATTTAAAGTTTGAAACTAAACCAGAATTTATTTCTGTTTGAGTTTCAGAATTAGATTTTTTAGACTTTTTTTGAGCAGAAACGTTTAACGTTAAAACGAAAGTCAATGCAATTACTACTATTTTTTTCATTTATTGTGGAATTTAATTCTGCTAAAATAAGCATTATAAAAAACAATAGCTATTATTATAAATATGAAAAATGGAAAACTAGAGATTCTCGGCCTCAAAGAAATCATTTAAAACCAAGCTAATATGACTTTGAGTATTGCCAAAAAAACTAAAATTAATTATCTACCTTTGTAAAAACAATAATTATGAGTTTAACAGAACAAATATCTAACGATATTAAAACGGCTATGAAAGCCCGTGATAAAGAAACATTAACAGCATTAAGAGATATAAAATCTAAAATTTTATTAGAAGCTACATCTGGAACTATTGGTGAAGTAACTGAAGAGGCTGAAACTAAGATTATTGTAAAGCTATACAAACAAAGAATGGACACTTACGACTTATATATCAAAGAAGGACGTGAAGATTTAGCAGCTGATGAATTGAGAGAGGCTAAAGTGATCAAAAAATACATGCCTGAAATGATGTCAGAAGATAACGTTAGAAAAGTGGTACAAGAAAAAATAGCTGCTTTAGGAGCATCAGGACCATCATCAATTGGTAAAGTAATGGGTCCAATAATGGGACAATTAAGTGGTAAAGCTGATGGTGGATTAATTTCTAAAATTGTAAAAGAAGAATTAAATAAATAATTTTTAAACACTTGACATTCATCCTCTTTAGACATTGTTTAAAGAGGATTTTTTTTGCGGTATAAATTTTGATACATTTAGCGTCATGAAAAGAACCTATTTTATTTCAATTATTACCACATTAAGTCTAAATAGCTGTTTTATCGCTGATGAAATGTTTTTAGATAATGAATCCAACAAGGAATCGTTAAGCTCTAAAGTTGAAAAAGAAATATCAGAATACATTAAAGATAATTCCGAAAATTACATCTATAAAAATTATGGATTCAGTAAACTAACTATCAAGAAGCCAGCAGAACTTGTAGTTTTAGATAATTTAAAAAGAAAACAAGCATTAGATACCAACCAACATCTAGTTAATCAACAAATAAAGACAATAGATAGCATAATAAAAGCACGAAACATTAGATATTCTTTAGAAATAGATCATGAGTACTCCTTAAAAAATAAACTCTCAAAAACCATTGAATTATTTGAAACAAAATTCACTTTAGCTGACTCAATCAAAGTTAACGAAATCAAGCCTCTTTTAAATTTAAAATTAACTGATGAAGATGTTGTTCTTTTTGAAACCTACTTTTATGAAACTCCTATTTTTTTAACGAGTACTTATGCAGAAAGCAAAGCTCTAAGCTCTGAGTTTTATAACTTTTTCAAACAACATCAAGAAGAATTAATTGGAGTTAAACAAAAATCTAACTTTCTAAAGCATAGCTTAAACATCTGCAAAGACATTAAAGAAGATGGGATATTTGATCAATCCTACTATTTATTAAAATCTGCAGATCGACAGATTAGATTAGACAGCACTATTATAAACTACAAACCAATTGAATACTCTCCACTATTTGAAACAATAGTTAATGAAAAACTTGTTAATTATTATTTTTTTCATAGTTTTATAAGTTCAACAACTGGTTCTTCAGACACATTATCGACATACATAGAATTTTCACCATATTATGAATTAAGATTAATTTCAACACCTGGAAAAACATATAACACCTACTTCAATGACTAAACTATTTTCTTTACTAACTGGCTTAATACTCTTTACAAGTATCTCTTTACAATCTACAGACTCAGATGAAAAGTCAGTCGAAAAAGGAGTTATCACTTGGGCAGATTCAATTTTTTACCATCATGAGGAATACAGGTTCGAGCAATACCATGCTGAATATACAGACGAATATCAAATTGCGATACTAAGACTTAAGATGTATCAAGGCAAACAAGAAAATTTGGAAAGCATTAAGCAAAAAGGATTTTATAAGAAAACTGAAGAAGAATACACAAAGGAACACAATTTATTAGTAAACAAAAACATAGAGTTAAAATCTATAATCGACAATTTCGAAAACAAGGCGAAATTTTATCAAATATTATTTTGGAGTAATATTAAAACAAATCAAGGACCAACAGCTTATTACTCTCATTTAGTAACACTTAATAACGATTTCAAAGTTACTTCTGCAATAATCAAAAGTGAAATTGGAAAAAAGAACGATAAAACTAAAATTCTTTACGTAAAAGGGACTAAAAAGAAAAAATAAACGCTCCTTCATTTTTAATATCATGAATCAGTTGACTAGGATATTCTTTCAATAACTTTCGTTTAACATAATACTTGATAGAAGGATGAATAATTAATACACTTTTATTTAAAACCCATTGCTTTATTGTATAATCATGAATTCTTTGAATGTCCGAGACAACAATAAAATCAGACATTACAGCTATCGAATTTTGATTACAAACACTAACGGTTTTTGTTTTTAATTTCAAAATTGAATTCTTAAAATTTGCTATATCCCTCCAATAAACAGGAGACTCCTTTCCTGTTTTATAAAACCAATAATGTTTAATATTGAACAATAACTTATCTTCATTATTAACTAATGAATCACTAGACAAAAATAAATTTTTATCGCCATAAAAAACATCAATCGCTACGTCATCTTTTATATTATAGACAACAATTTCATTCTTTTTATTAGTAGCATTTGACCTGAACATAAGTAATCCCAAAACGACAATACAAGTAAAAAATGACATAATCAATAACTTACCTTTTTTAAGGGTAAAGGAAAAAACAAATAAAATTAAAACCCCATAAATCAGAACAACTTCATACCAAAAAATTGAAATCCCCCATGTTATAGAAAAAGGTAAACTTTTAACCCAACCTACTGTACTATTCATAAAACTTAACACTCCATTTAATTCATTCAATATAAAATCATTTAAATAGGGTATTTCATTAAAAACTAAATACGAAATCCCCAACACTAAAATAATGCCTGCTATCGGGATTACAATTAAGTTAGACACTAGAAAAAAATTGGGGAATTGGTGAAAATAATACAACCCCAAGGGAAAGGTAGCTAATTGAGCAGCAATTGACACTGAACTAATCTGCCATAAATAGTCAATCGGTTTGTACTTAATATAAAATAATCGATAAATTTTAGGCTGAATATAAACCACACCAAGCACTGCTAAATAACTTAATTGAAAGCCTACTTTAAATAACACTAATGGATCTACAATTAGTAGGAATAAAGCCGAAACTAATATCGATTGATAAACAGAAGTTTCTCGTTCTAATTCCTTTCCAACAACAATAAACGAAAACATTAAGCTTGACCTTAGAACAGAAGGGGACAAACCAGTTACAAAAGCATAAAACCACACTCCAAATAGTACCGTTAATAGAAAAATCATCTTCCCGCTTCTAAACCTTTTAATTGGTTTAAGAATGAACATCAAAATCAACATAACAATTCCGACATGTAACCCTGAAACAGCTAAAACATGCATTGCTCCAGCACTTGAATATGTTCTTAACACCTCTTTACTTAGATCATCTTTCTGCCCAATCAACAATGCTTTAGCAATTGCTTTATTTTCAGCATTCAAATTTGACTCACTAATTACATTTGACAAGTAACCGCTAATTTCATAAGTAATTTTAAACAATTTGTTTTGAGAATTACTTATCGTCAACCATTTTCCTGAGTCAAGAAACCCTTGATGATAGATATCAAACAGTTTTAAATAGTTTGGGTAATTAAATTCAAAAGGATTACCATTAGACCTTGATTCTGTGAATTCAGACTTCATCAACAGTACATCACCATATTTTAACCCAATAGAGTGTTCGTCTTTTTTCACATACATCAAGGCTTTACCAGAAACAATAGTATCATTTCTAGAAATAACATCCACAATTATTTTAACAGATTTACTTTTAACTTCAGGCGGCTCGTTAATTCTAACTTGATAGTACTGAGCTCCTTTTTTATAAAAATAATTCGTCTTGTTTAGGCTATTATTAAATTCAACACTCAAAACACTAATAAAAAAGAAGAGTACTGAAATCAACGTTGCTAAATAGAATTTCAACCGAACACTAGCCAATCTTTTGATTGAATTAAACGCAAGTAAAACAGCAAGTATTATTACAACAAAACACAAACTCACACTTTTTAAATCATAAGACGTTTTAAAAGAAAAAATAATACCAGCTATAACAGGTATTAGAATTTTAAGTATTGCTGGTAGGTTTTTAATTCGATTCAAAATTTTAGACAATATAGTATAAAGAATTGGAAATCAAGTAATGCTTTAGCCAATTTAATAGTATTACCCCCTAAAAAAGTTGTTAGCTATAAAACAGAAACTAACCTACAAACTACCATGAGTTTACGTATTGATTTAGGTAAGCTTTTTTACATTTATAATAGTGGAGTACATTTTCTTACAAGTAAGTTAGTGTTTTCTACTGATATTGATTATTTTTGTACAGATTTTAATAAAATTTGAAACACACAGAATGATAAACATTACATTACCAGATGGTTCCATTAAGGAGTTTGAAAGCGGAGCATCATCTTTAGACGTTGCATTAAGTATCAGTGAAGGACTAGCAAGAAACGTATTAGCTGCAGAAGTTAATGGCGAAATCATTGACGCTACAATGCCTATCACCACAGATTCTACCGTAAGTTTATTAACCTGGAATGATGATAATGGAAAAATGGCTATGTGGCATTCTTCAGCGCATTTAATGGCTGAGGCCATTGAATTTTTATACCCTGGTGTAAAACTAGCAATTGGTCCACCAATTGAAAAAGGTTTTTATTATGATATTGATTTAGGTGATAATCAAATTACAGATGCTGACTTACCTAAAATTGAAGCCAAAATGAAAGAGTTGGCTAAACAAAAAAATAAATTCATCAGAAAAGACATGTCAAAAGCGGAAGCTGTGGCTTATTTTACTGAGAAAAATGATGAATATAAATTAGAACTTTTAGAAGGTTTAGAAGACGGTACAATTACATTTTATACGCAAGGTGAATTTACTGATTTATGTCGTGGGCCGCACATTCCTCATACTGGTTTTATAAAATCGATTAAGTTAATGTCGATTGCAGGTGCCTATTGGAGAGGTGATGAAAACAGACAGCAATTAACACGAATCTACGGAATTACATTCCCTAAGAATAAGGAATTAAATGAATATCTTGAATTACTTGAAGAAGCAAAAAAAAGAGATCATAGAAAATTAGGAAGAGAATTAGAATTATTTACATTTTCTCAAAATGTTGGGTCTGGATTACCATTATGGCTACCTAAAGGTGCTGCGTTAAGAAGTAGATTAGAAGACTTCTTAAAAGTAGCACAAAAAAAAGGTGGATACGATCAAGTTATCACACCACATATTGGACATAAAAATCTTTACATTACTTCAGGACATTATGAAAAGTACGGAGCCGATTCATTCCAACCAATAACTACTCCACACGAAGGTGAAGAATTCTTATTAAAGCCAATGAATTGCCCCCACCATTGTGAAATATACAAGGCTAGCCCAAAATCATACAAAGATTTACCAGTTAGATATGCAGAATTTGGAACAGTTTATAGATATGAACAAAGTGGTGAATTACATGGCTTAACAAGAGTAAGAGCTTTTACTCAAGATGATGCGCATATATTCTGTACACCTAGCCAAGTAAAAGAAGAGTTTTTAAAAGTAATTGATTTAGTACTTTATATATTTAAAACATTAAGTTTTGAAAACTTTAGAGCACAAATTTCTTTAAGAGATCCTGAAAACAGTGAAAAATATATTGGTTCTGATGAGAATTGGGCTAAAGCTGAAGCAGCAATTATTGAAGCTACTGAAGAAAAAGGTTTAGACACAGTTACTGAATATGGTGAAGCTGCATTTTACGGACCAAAGTTAGACTTTATGGTTAAAGATGCACTTGGAAGAGAATGGCAATTGGGAACAATTCAAGTAGATTACAATTTACCTGAACGTTTCGAATTAGAATTTAAAGGTTCAGACAACACTATGCACAGACCTGTTATGATACACAGAGCTCCATTCGGATCTATGGAAAGATTTGTAGCTGTATTACTTGAACATTGTGGTGGTAATTTCCCTTTATGGCTAACAACTGATCAAGTTGCTATCTTACCAATTAGTGAAAAACATCAGGATTATGCTGAAAAAGTTTTAAAAGTGCTAAATAATTACGATATTCGCGCTTTTATAGATGACAGAAGTGAAAAGACTGGAAGAAAAATTCGTGACAAC
>Ga0209292_1006728_pt1 | contig 11186 bp, 10 predicted proteins | sample GOMGulsemesocosm_2_FD_184634 | JGI IMG/M metagenome (GOLD analysis project Ga0209292, IMG submission 184634) | Methane-oxidizing microbial communities from mesocosms in the Gulf of Mexico - GOM9C Gulf of Mexico (SPAdes) (version 2) | ecosystem: Environmental > Aquatic > Marine > Cold seeps...
GTACCGGCCGTACCACGACCTACTGAGGTATTAATGTGAATAAGACTGGCTTGGTGGCGACGTTTACCATTGATTAAAACTAAAGTTTGATCAGGGCCAAGGCCGCGCAGTGTAGCAGGGCGCAATGCATCGGTACCGTCACTAACGGCAGAGGTAGAAAAGTTAAACGAAGGAGCAATTGCTTGCAACATGCGGCCGACTTCAATTTGCCCCGTGTTGGCTAGCGCTTCGGCGGAGAGAATATCAACAGGCACGGGTAAATCATCTGCCGAACGTCCTGCAACACGGCTACCAATAACGGTAATCGCTTCAACTTTCTTTTCAATTTTTTTGTCGACTTTGACTTCGTCTGCTGCCATAGCTTGACCCGATGTTGCCATCAGTACGGGGATCAGTGCAGCTAATGTAGTTTTTTTCATTGTTATTATCTTCCTATCATTTGAATCAGCTTTAATGCTCAATTGACCAGATTTATTAACAACAGCGATTAAACCGGAACCGGATAATAGTTTTTGTAGCCCCGAGTTGACCGTATAATACCCTTTCAATCCATCGACCTGATGTTTCTTAGTTAAGTCGAATGAAAACACAATAGTTTTATTTGCCAGCTTGGCAAATGATATCAGGGCTTTGTCAGCTCGCTGTTTATTAATATCAAAGCGAATCAAATTATCGGCAAAGGCCGCTGAGCTAAACAACAATCCACACAAAATGAACGGGAGTCGCCAAGCTTTTTGCAATGTCGATATTTGGTTCGGACGAAAACAAATTCGCCATCTACGCAATATTAGTAAACAGGCCAGAAGGAAAAATCCTCTATCAAAATATAAATTAATTTCGATTTTCTTACATAAAGTTATAAAAAGCTAGTGTTATACCCAGGGAATAAGCTTGTTAATCGTTGTTTTTAGCAGCTATTAATTTTTATTTTACGTTCGATTGAGCAATAGCGAGCTATTACGTTAAAGTGAAGTGAAATAGGTTTCATAATCAAAAAGATAAAATGCTAAAAAAATATGAGAAATGGAATTCAATAGCAACTTTTGTGTGGGTTTTATTAAGGATTATGGGGTTGAAGCACTAAGGATGACCGTGTAATTATTTGGATGGGTTGCGACAATATTGAAGTTACTGTTGAGTGAAGAAATTAACCCATCAATATCGCCGGCTTTAAAATAACCAGCGACTTTTAGATTAGCGAGTTGTGGGTCGGCAATCTCAAATTGTGTGTCGGTATAGCGACTCACTTCAAGCAGTGCTTGAGACAACGGCTCGCCTTCAAAAATAAGAATACCTTGTTGCCACGCGAGGTCACGCTGCAATTGTTCAAGCGGAACTTTCATCACCGGGCGTTTTATTTGTGGCTCTATGACGGCTTTTTCACCAGAAGTAACAATGATACCGTTAAGCTCTTTAGAGTTTAGTTCGGATAATTGTGTGGTGATTTGTTGCAGTGGAACATCAGCATCAGAGATTAATACCCGCCCTTCAGTAACCACTAACTCCATTGTTTTCTCATCATTTTTCTGCACATTAAACACAGTGCCAAGTGCTGTGAACGATTGATTGCCAGCGGTCACTGTAAATGGTCTGGTGGCATCTTTTGCTACATCAAAGCTAACTTCGCCTCGAAGTAAGGTTAACTGGCGGTGCGTTGATGTAAAGGCTATCTCTAATACGCTATTGGTATTTAATAAAATAGTACTACCGTCGGATAAAGCGAATGTGTTTTGTTCGCCGACGTTAGTACTGAATGTTTGTGCTTGGTGTTGACCTGCGAAAGGAAACCATTGATTACTCACCAATACACTCGCGAATAAGGACATAAATACGAAGCTGGCAGCAACGGCGAACATTTTTAAACGTTTTATGGGTTTCTTGTTAATTTCATCCAGTGGAAATAAAGCACTTAATTCGTTTAGAACGGTTAAATTATCCCAGTAAGAGGCCATTTTTAACAAGGCCGTGTGATGTGATTCGCGTTTATGAACCCAAGCGGTCAGTTGAGCTTCTTCATCGTGTGATAAGCCACGGTCAAGCCGGCTGATCCAAAGACAAGCCTGTTCTTGTATTTTTTCTTTGTTATTAAATTGGCTTACTTTACTCATCGACGTTTTAACTCTTTAATATTAACTTGTGAACCTATTCCTTGGTCATTTTTAGCGTCCATTTGTTCCATATATTGTACACTCTTTAGCAAGCCTTTTGCGACGTGTTTTTCAACGGTGCTTTCACTAATATTGAGGTAGGTCGCTATTTCCTTTTGGCTTAAGCCATAGACCTTTTTCAAAATGAAGCATTTTCGTACTTGACCAGAAAGTTGATTAATGGAACGACAAAATGATAAGAAACGCTCTTTACTTTCAAATTCGTCTTCAAAATTGTGTGTTAATAACTCGACAGGTGGCTCGACAAAATCCTCTATAGATTGGTTAAATTTAGTTGAAGATTTAGAAGAATGGTTGATGGCTAAATTCTTAGCGGTTTTTAGCATGTAACTTCGAGCGTATTTTATTTCTTGTTTTAATTCCGCTTCATAACTACGAATAAAGGTGTCTTGCACAATATCATCAACATCTTCAGGGCGCACAATCCTACTCACAACCCGCTTAAGTTGAGCCGTGTATTTGATGAATATATCGGTGACGCTCGAGTTTTTGATCACTTGAACAACCTTTAAGAGAAAAAAATATACTAGTGTGAAAGTAGATATAATTCAATGATTTTAGTTTTTGGATAAATATTTAAAGCCGTAAAACGTCATCCTAAAAAATATAATGAACAGTTGAACTAAGCCAATTCACCAAATTCAAGACATTCATGGGGAAAATAAAAATGTACTTTTTGTTCGTAAAACTCTCAATATTGAGTATTTATTGCTCCTCTAAATATAATTTTTTTGAGATGAAGCAAACATTACGAGTACCTTTGAACGATTTCACTAACTGAGCGATGCATTAATACGTTAAAATGCTGAGTAATTACTTTAGCCTGAGCCCTCTATAAATGAGCACAATCACCACGCCAGCCAATTTTACTGAACTTGGCCTTATACCGCCGTTGTTAGCTCGATTAACTGAGCTGGAATATCAACAGCCAACGCCTATTCAAGCGCACGCGATTCCAAATATATTAGCAGGACGTGATTTGATCGCTGGAGCAAATACGGGCTCAGGTAAAACAGCCACATTTGCACTGCCAATTTTGCAAGATTTTTTTACAGCGCAAGCAACTAATGATCCGTCACATAAGAAAAGTACAGGGGGCAACTATGTCGCTGGGCTGATTTTGGTGCCAACACGTGAACTGGCAAAGCAAGTGGCTGACAGTATTAAGTCTTATGCGGTGCACTTGAACGGTAAATTAAAAACCGTCGCTGTTTTTGGCGGTGTATCTGCAAACACTCAGATGTTAGCGCTGCGTGGCGGCGCAGATATTTTGGTTGCAACGCCAGGTCGCTTACTCGATTTGATTTCAAGTAATGCGATTAAACTCGATAGAGTGAAAACGTTAGTGCTTGATGAAGCAGATAGAATGTTAAGTCTGGGCTTTACTGAAGAATTATCTGAATTATTAGCTTTATTGCCTGCTAAAAAGCAAACATTATTATTTTCAGCAACATTCCCTGAACAGGTACAAGCTTTAACGCAAGAGCTGCTTACAGACCCGGTTGAAATACAGTTACAAAGCAGCGATTCAAGCACCTTAGTTCAGCGAGTGTTTACCGTGAATAAAGGCCAGAAAACAGCCCTGTTAGCGCATTTGATTAAGCAACATCAATGGCAACAAGCGCTAATATTTGTTAATGCCAAAAACAGCTGTAATCATTTAGCTGACAAACTTTTTAAACGTGGTATTAACGCTGAGGTTTTTCATGGTGATCAAGGGCAAGGTGCTCGTAGTCGTGTACTTGAAGCATTTAAAGCAGGTGAGATTGACGTTTTAATTGCAACGGATATCGCGGCTCGTGGTTTAGATATTGAAAAACTGCCAGTGGTGATTAATTTTGACCTGCCAAGAAGTCCATCGGATTATATGCACCGCATTGGGCGAAGTGGCCGTGCAGGGGAAGTTGGTTTAGCGTTGTCACTTATCGATTATGAAGATTTTCATCATTTTAAAATCATTGAAAAGAAAAACAAAGTGAGATTAGAACGTGAAGAAGTCGCCGGGTTTGAAGTGACTGATGTGGTTAATGAACAATTGTTAGCCGCCGAAAAGCCAATGGCCAAACCTGAAGGAACAGGCAAGAAAAAACGCAAAAATAAAATGTCAAATAATGATGACATTTGGCTGCGCAACACTTAAAGCCAACCAAACCAAGCCATAAAAAAAGCTCATGTCTTTACAAACATGAGCTTTAAGATGACTAGCTTAATATTGGTCGATTAAATACCGCCAATACGCTCTGCTAGCTCTTTATATTTTTTGACTTCGTCAGGCTTAAACATTGGGTTATCAGCGTCGTCACTTACATTGTTTAGCAAACTTTCTCTCGTTAAGCGTTTGACACGGATATCCGTGATACCTAAAAATTCAGCAACTTGATCCACTGTTAATAATTCTTCCATTGTCGTTTCCTTAAATTTCAATTCATTTACTAATTTTTTAAATTAGCATAATTAAATACTAATGAGAACTAATATTAAAAGTGTGAAAAATTACCGTAAGTAAATTATTGGGTTAGGGCACGCCTGAAAAATAATAATCCTAATCCCAGAAGGGTGAAAATATGGAACGAACCTCCCTCATGTACTACAACATCAGTGTATAGGTCTTGATCGTTATACGCTGATTCCACCCCTACAAGGCTCAGTTCATGGGTTACTTCATGACTGATGTTACTGTTTGGGTTAATTTCAGTTAAGAGAACCGATAATTGGTAGGTGCCCGTAGCGAACTGGGCCGGAATGCTTAAGTCAAAGGTTTGTAGATCATCCGTTGATGATCCATTAATCGTAAAGGCTCGAGAGTGAAATAGCTGACGTCCGTCGAGCATAAAGCGGGCATCTATTTGTTGATTATAAGATAAAGAATCAACATCTAATGTCACTGTTAAGTGCTGATAATAGCCGTCGTGATCATTGTCTATCGATAAAGACTCGTGATGACTGTATAAAGAAAACGTATCATGATGATCGTATTTATGACCTTCAAGTTTAATATCTTTAAGCAATGGATCAGAGTGATAGTCGACATTGGCGACTAGTTGATTGGTTGCATCATCAAAAACGTTAACAACAACGTTATAATATCCGCTGAGTAGGTTTGTATCAAAGTCGATATCAAAACGCTGCTTGTCGGCTAAAGAGTCATTGTTTAAGGTGAAACTGTCTGATGTTGTCAGCAGAGTAGAATGGTTATTTTCGTCAATCAACAATAGCTGTATATACACAGGAAATGATTGGTAACTTGTGTCGAAATCAAAAGTGAAATTGATGTCTTGCGTAAATCCATCATCGTCCTCATCTAGTTGCGTTGTACGCGTTATTGAATCTAGCCATACCACACCGTGAGCTGTTGATTTTTTTATTTTTATGACGCTTTTTTCTGCAGGCGGTACTTGTTTTTGTTTGACGTTATTTGCTGCCTGGGCTGTAAAGCCAACAAGCACTAGCAATGAAATGATGAGTGATTTCATTGTTCTCTCCTTATAAATCATGAGTGACTATAACAACGCATGTGGCATGAATTGAGACTGAACAACGTATAAAAATAGTTACATGGCCGTTACCCATCACATTTATGACTTATTATTGAAGCATCATTGGTACTTGGTGGCTTTATCTCGTATAATACGCCAAATTTTTTTAATCATCCTTTTTTTGGAGAGCTAAACAATGGCTATCGAACGTACTTTTTCTATCGTAAAACCTGACGCAGTTGCTAAAAACTTTATCGGCCAAATCTACAACCGTTTTGAGACTTCTGGTCTTAAAATCGTTGCTTCTAAAATGGTTCACCTTTCTCAAGAGAAAGCTGAAGGTTTCTACGCTGAACATAGCGAACGTCCTTTCTTCGGCGCTTTAGTTTCTTTCATGACTTCTGGCCCAGTAATGGTTCAAGTTTTAGAAGGCGAAAACGCTGTTGCTAAAAACCGTGAAATCATGGGTGCTACTAACCCTGCTGAAGCATTCGCTGGTACTATCCGTGCAGATCTTGCTGATAGCATCGACGAAAATGCTGCTCACGGTTCTGATGCGCTTGAATCAGCTGCTCGTGAAATTGCATACTTCTTCTCTGACGAAGAAATTTGTCCACGTACTCGTTAATTTCGAATGCGAGCATGATGCGAAAGCCTCATGCATAATAAACTAGGGGGTGTACACCCCCTTTTTTATGTTTAACGATTTTGTAAATGTGCAATGAGTCGTTAAACGTAAAAAGCGTATCAATTTTGTTGTTATTAAGTGAGAAGCGTCATGAAAAATGAAAAAATCAATTTATTAAACTTAGATCGTAAGGCACTGCGTGCTTATTTTGATGAAATTGGCGAAAAGCCGTTTCGCGCCGATCAGTTAATGAAATGGATTTATCATTTTGGTGTTGAAGATTTCGAGCAGATGAATAACATCAATAAAAAATTACGTGAGAAATTGGCCCGTAATTGCATCATTAAAGCCCCAGAAGTGGTGACTGAACAGCGTTCAACTGATGGCACTATCAAATGGTCAATGGCTGTTTCTGGTGGACAAGAAGTTGAAGCTGTTTATATTCCTGAAGGCGATCGCGCGACTCTTTGTGTATCGTCACAAGTTGGTTGTGCGCTTGCTTGCCCATTTTGTTCAACGGGTGCCCAAGGCTTTAATCGTAATTTGTCGGTTAGTGAAATTATTGGTCAAGTATGGCGCGCGGCGCAAATTGTTGGCGTGAAAGGGGATACTGGACAACGTCCTATCACCAATGTTGTGATGATGGGCATGGGCGAACCTTTGCTGAATCTAAAAAACGTCGTGCCAGCAATGGAGCTTATGTTAGACGATAATGGTTATGGTCTGTCTAAACGTCGTGTAACCTTATCGACCTCTGGTGTTGTGCCTGCTCTTGATATGTTAGGCGATCAAATTGACGTGGCTTTAGCTATTTCATTGCATGCGCCAAACGATAAATTGCGTGATGAAATTGTACCGGTTAACAAAAAATACCCAATCAGTGATTTTTTGGCCGGTGTTAAACGCTACATCGATAAATCAAATGCGAACCGTGGCCGCGTAACTATTGAGTATATTATGTTGGATCACGTCAATGATTCGACCGACCAAGCCCATGAATTGGCTGAGTTGTTGAAAGATACGCCGTCAAAAATAAACCTCATCCCTTTCAATCCTTATCCGGGGTCACCTTATGGTCGTTCGAGCAACTCACGCATCGACCGATTTAACAAGGTATTGATGGAATATGGCTTTACGGTTATCGTGCGAAAAACCCGTGGTGATGATATCGACGCCGCTTGTGGCCAACTGGCGGGTGATGTAATTGATAGAACGAAACGTACTGCTAAAAAGCAGATGCAAGCTAAGCCAATTTCAGTCACAATGGTGCGATAATCAATAAGTGAACTGAGTAGCATAATGAGCAGGGAAAAAAGCCAACCAATTAATCGTCGATTTGTCAGTGTCATTAGTTTGATACTGACCGTAGGATTAAGTGGTTGTGTTACGCAGGAATATGTCGCCAATTCAGACAACTTAATTCAAGAACGGGTTGTTAATACCAAAGAAGCCGCCATGGCACGTCTTAAGTTAGCGTTGGAATATCTGCGTACAGGAAAAACAGCGCAAGCAAAATTAAATTTAGACCGCGCAGAAAAACTCGATGATGAAGTTGATGGAATTTATTCTAGTTATGCCTATTATTACCAACGCGTAGGTGAAATATCATTAGCCGACGCCGCTTACATCAAAGCACTCGAACAATTTCCAAACAACGACAACACCCGTAATAATTATGGGGCGTTCCTGTGTGACAATAAACGATATGAGGCTGCTGAAAAGCAATTTATTATCGCCATCGCTTCCAAAACAAACAGTCAAACCGCTAATAGTTATGAAAACGCTGGCCTGTGTGCGTTGCGGGATAATAAATGGCAACGTGCAAAGAAACATTTAAGCGCTGTATTACGCTATGAGTCAATTCGAGCCCGTTCTATTTTAGGATTAACCAAGGCCAACGTTGAGCTTGAACTGTTGGACGATGCTGAAAAAAATCTGCGCAGTTACCGCCGCATCTATAGCCAAACATCACAGAGTTTATGGTTGGTCATGCAAATTGAGCATAAGCGTAAAAATAACGCCATGGTGTCTCAATTAGGACGTGTTCTAATCACTAAATATCCTAATTCAGGTGCTACCAAGTCGTACTTGGCTAAGAATTTCAAATGATTAAGAAACAAGATATAGAATGTCAAACGTTAGCCGATGATGAAACTCAGCCCAGTTTAGGCGAGTTACTCCGCGTAGCAAGAGAAGACGCCTGCTTAAGCCTTGAAGAGGTCGCCGCAAAGCTTTTCTTATCGGTTAGTGTTATTGAGCAAATCGAATCAGACAGTATTCCTGCGTCTGCAAACACTCTTTTTAGCAAGGGGTATGTCAAGTCGTATAGTGGATTACTGAATTTACCGATTGATGATATGTTGCAACGCTTTAAATTACAGTATCAATGCAATGCTGATTTGAAGAAAATGCAAACATTTTCAAATCGTTCTAAAAATACCACTCACAATAATTACCTTAATTGGGTCACGTTGATTGCAATTAGTGTTATGAGTATTGGTGTCATTGTTTGGTGGTGGCAAAAAAGTGAAACCACCATAGTAAAGATGCCTTTGCCTCAAACTGTGGTAGCTAATTCTGACGCTGCGTCTCATTTGTCAATAACATCGACGGTGACGACCGTTGCCCAAGAGCTTGAAGTAACAACCGTTGACTCAAAATTCACCTTTACTCAAGATTGTTGGGTAAAAATTACAGACGCAACCAACGCCGTTGTCGCGGTTGGTATTAAAAAAGCAGGCACTTCAATTGATGTTTCTGGCGTTGCGCCATTAGAAGTTATTTTAGGTGCTCCACTTGGTGTTCAAATTACTTATCAGCAACAATCGCTTGATATTTCATCTTATATTTCAAAAGATACGGCAAAATTCACATTGCCTCTGGAACAATAATTATGCACGCTCCTTCACCAATTATTAGACGTAAATCAACCCGTATTATGGTCGGCAATGTTCCTATTGGTGACGGCGCACCTATCGCCGTTCAATCGATGACTAACACTTTAACCAGTGATGTTGCTGCCACCGTGGCGCAAATAGAACGTATTGCGGCGGCTGGGGCTGACATTGTTCGTGTTTCTGTGCCGACAATGAATGACGCTGAGGCTTTTAAGCTTATTAAACAGCAAACAACGATTCCTTTAGTCGCTGATATCCATTTTGATTATCGCATCGCCCTTAAAGTGGCTGAATATGGCGCTGATTGTCTACGTATTAACCCCGGTAACATTGGTAAAGAAGAACGTATTCGCGCCGTCGTTGATTGTGCTAGGGATTATAATATTCCGATTCGTATTGGTGTTAATGGCGGTTCACTAGAAAAAGATATTCAAGAAAAATACGGGGAACCAACGGCGCAAGCCTTGCTGGAGTCAGCAATGCGTCACGTCGACATTCTCGATCGCTTGAACTTCGATCAATTTAAAGTGTCTGTAAAAGCATCTGATGTTCATTTGGCCGTCGCGTCATATCGACTACTGGCGAAACAAATTGATCAGCCATTACATTTAGGCATAACTGAAGCCGGCGCTTTTAGAGCGGGCGCCGTAAAATCTGCTATTGGCCTAGGGATGCTATTAAATGAAGGCATTGGGGATACGTTACGAGTGTCATTAGCGGCGGATCCAGTTGAAGAGATTAAAGTTGGCTTTGATATTTTGAAATCACTGCGTATTCGTAGTCGAGGTATTAATTTTATTGCATGTCCTAGTTGTTCTAGACAAGAATTTGATGTAATTAGCACCGTTAATGAACTAGAAAATCGTCTTGAAGATGTTGTTATGCCAATGGACGTTTCAATTATCGGCTGTGTAGTTAATGGTCCTGGTGAAGCTCTCGTTTCTGATATCGGTTTGGCAGGTGGCAGCAGAATGAGTGGCTTTTATGAAGACGGTGAACGTCAAAAAGAACGTTTAATTAACACTGATTTGGTTAATTCGCTAGAAGCTAAAATTAGAGCGCGATTAGCCAATGAAAAAAACAGATTAGATGTTAAAGAAGTTTAAGCAGCTTTAACGGTGGAATCTACCATCATTATTAAGCATAATGCTTAGCAGTATTTTGAGTCGGCGTCATAATTCGCCGAGTATTAATTAATTAGCGTGAAATAGGTACTTTTTGTGGCAAAAAATATCCAAGCCATTCGTGGTATGAATGATTGTTTACCAACCCAAACTTCATTATGGCAATTGGCTGAACAGGCCGTACGAGACACCGTTGCATCATATGGTTATAGCGAAATTCGCACTCCTATCGTTGAAAGTACAGAATTGTTTAAGCGTTCTATCGGTGAAGTGACCGATATTATCGAAAAAGAAATGTATACCTTTGATGATCGTAATGGCGATAGCTTGTCATTACGCCCTGAAGGAACTGCTTGTGTAGTACGTGCCGGAAATCAGCATGGTTTATTATATAACCAAGAACAGCGTTTATGGTATATGGGACCAATGTTCCGTCATGAACGACCTCAAAAAGGGCGCTATCGCCAGTTTCATCAATTTGGTGTGGAAGTTTACGGCATTAGCGACGCACATGCCGATGCTGAAGTATTAATGATGTCCGCCCATCTTTGGAAAAAATTGGGGATGACAGGACACGTTCGTTTAGAACTTAATACGTTAGGTGATAATCATGAACGTGCATTGTATCGTGATGCGCTTATTGCTTATTTTGAACAACATATTGACGCCTTAGACGAAGACGCAAAACGCCGCATGTACACCAATCCACTTCGTGTTTTAGACAGTAAAAATCCTAAAGTTCATGCAATTTTAGGAGATGCGCCTAAGTTGTCTGAATACTTAGGTGAAGACTCTAAGCAACATTTTTCAAAATTATGTGAACTGTTAACGCTCGCAGGTATCCAATACCAAGTTAACGAACGTTTAGTCCGTGGTTTAGATTATTATAACCG
>Ga0209292_1006730_pt1 | contig 11182 bp, 10 predicted proteins | sample GOMGulsemesocosm_2_FD_184634 | JGI IMG/M metagenome (GOLD analysis project Ga0209292, IMG submission 184634) | Methane-oxidizing microbial communities from mesocosms in the Gulf of Mexico - GOM9C Gulf of Mexico (SPAdes) (version 2) | ecosystem: Environmental > Aquatic > Marine > Cold seeps...
GTCCACAGCTAATAAAATGTTGTGTTTTTTTGAAATTTCCGCCGCTACTTTTATGTCAATGATATTAAGCATTGGATTGGTAGGGGTTTCTACCCAAATAATTTTGGTGTTCTCGTTTACAAAAGAAGCAATATTATGGGCGTTTTCCATGCCAACAAAGTGAAACTTAATGCCGTATTGTTCAAATATTTTTGTAAAAATACGATAGGTGCCTCCATATAAGTCATTGGTAGAAATTACTTCATCACCAGGCTTTAGTATTTTTAATACACAGTCAATAGCAGCAAGTCCAGAGCCAAAAGTCAATCCGTAATTTCCGTTTTCAATACTGGCTAAAGCATTTTCTAAAGCGGTGCGTGTTGGGTTTCCTGTCCTAGAGTAGGCGTACCCTTTATGATCACCTGGCGATGCTTGTGCGTAGGTAGATGTTTGATATATAGGAGGGATTACAGCGCCAGTAGAAGGGTCGTGTTGTTGCTTGCCGTGTATTGTTTTTGTGTTGAATTTCATAATTAGTACTTTAAGACTACAGAATTGACTATTCTTTTTGTAGTTTTTTAATTAATTTACCTACCGTTAATCCTTGTCCAATAATGGAAAAAACTACAATTATATAGGTAATTACTAGGAATAAATCGCGATGCATAGCAGTAGTTAAACTCAATGCTAAAGCAATGGAGATTCCTCCTCTAAGTCCTCCCCAAGTCATTATTAAATTGGTGTTTGGAACAAAATCTAACTTTTTTGAAAAAATCTTAATAGGGATCATCAAGGATAAATAACGAGCAAATAAGAGCATCGGTATACAAAGAATTCCGGCTAAAATATATTGACTGTCAAAAGTTAAGACTAATATTTCCATTCCAATCATTACAAATAAAATGGTGTTGAGTAAAATGTCTAATAATTCCCAAAATTTATCTACATATTGTTCCGTAATTTTACTCATAGAGGAATTTCTGACGGTATCCGTTCCAACAATTAACCCTGCGGTTACCATGGCCAAAGGCGCGGAAACATGTAATTTTTGTGCCAATACAGTTCCTCCCATTACGGTGGCCAAGGTGATGATGACTTCTACATCATAATCATTGATGGATTTTAATAACTTATACGTTCCCCATCCTAATAAAAATCCAAGAGCAATTCCGCCAATCACTTCCACTGCAAACAGCTCGGTAATTCCCATGAAGGTAATATCGCTACCACCTGCTGCTATTTTATAGATAGTTAAAAATATCACCACACCTACACCATCATTAAATAAGGATTCTCCTACAATTTTTGTTTCTAATTTTTTAGGCGCTCCTGCTTGTTTTAAAATTCCTAATACGGCAATAGGGTCTGTGGGCGAAATTAATGCTCCAAATAAGAGGCAATAAATAAAATCGACCTCTAGTCCTATAAGTTGTAGTAATCCATAACTGAAGCCCCCAACTAAAAACGTAGAGGTAAAGGTGCTGAATATTGCAAAACTAAAAATGGGTTTACGTTGTACCTTTAATTGCTGAAAATTAGTGTGCAATGCTCCTGCAAAGAGAAGAAAACTAAGCATTACATCTAATAATACTGTTTTAAAGTCTATGGTGGAGATTAATAACTTTTCCTGTTCTAATAAGGTATCATCAAAATAACTTGTAGCCAATATAATTAAGGTAAACACAATGGTAATGACCATGAGTCCAATAGTGTTTGGCATTTTTAAAAAACGAACATTTATATAGCCAAACAATGCGGAGAGCACAATTAAAATTGAAGCGATTAAAAATAAATCCATATTAAACGAGTTTTTTGATGGCCATGATGATTCCTAAATGAATTCCTTCATGGTAATTAGAAAATTGAAGGGCTTTTTTTACATCTGTTAATTCAAATCCTAAGCTTGTGGTATAATTATTATAGTTTTTAAATACTCCTGCATTGTAATCTGCTTCCATTTTTTCAGCCAACGGAAGTAACGTATCTAGTAAAGATTTTAATTCTTCGGAAGACATGTCCGTTGTAGCATTGGATCCTTTTCCATATTTAGCAATGGTTTCATCTGATATTAAACAAGGAAGCCCAGATAATTTGTACACGAGTAATTGTTGGGTAACTACAGTATGACCAATGTTCCATGCAATGTTGTTTTTGTATCCCTGTGGAATGGTATTTAATTGTTCTTGATTTAATCCTTCTGTTATTGCAAGGATACAGTTTCTGTTAAATTTAGTGATTTCGAATTGTGTCTTCATAAATAATATGTCTTAAAACGATGATTAGCGTGATTATTTTTTTGATAAAAGTATTGTTTTTTTTGAACAATAAAAAAGTCCTTTTAAAAACAGTGCTTTGAAAGATTTGATTCCAATTATTCTCTTAATTTTGTTTCTAAAAGTATGGATGCAATATTAATACTTTAAAATAGGATTTGAACTTAAATATATAATGTATGTCAAAAAAAATATACCATCTGAAAACGTGTGATAAATGTCGTAGAATGTTAAAGGAAATTGATACGAGTGATTATGAGTTGCAGGAGATAAAAACAAACCCTATTTCAGCAGAGCAGTTGGAGGAGTTATACGAGATAACACAATCTTATGAAGCCTTATTTAGTAAAAGAGCAAAAAAGTATACGCAAATGGGATTAAAAGACAAAAAACTGACGGAACATGATTTTTATCAGCTTATTTTAGAAGATTATACCTTTTTGAAAAGGCCAATTAAGCTATGTGCCCACAAAGTCACGATAGGGAAAGTCTAGTGTTTTTAATGTTTTGGTTTTATATTGATAAAAAACAACATCGATAATTAAGGAAATCGCATATTTTTTAATTTGTTATAAAAAATACCGTACAGTCACACATAACTTCTATATTTGTTTTGAACATTAACAAAATATTATACAATGAAAAAATTATTATTTGCAGTTGCTATCTTGGTAGCAACTAGCGTAAGCGCACAGTCTTATATTTCTGTAAGTGGTGGGTATGCAATACCTAGTGCTGGAGTTAAATTCGGAGAAATGACAACCGTTAATGGAGTTGAAAATTCTTACGGTAGTTATGGAGAAGGGATCAATACTCAAATTAGATTTGGTCACTTCTTTAATGAAACTTTTGGTTTAGACTTAGGGATCGCTTATTTACATGGAACTGATCAAACAGTTACTTCTGTAGATGTTCCTGGGATGAAAGTTGATGCAATTGCTCGTGGTCGTGCTTTTGGTTTTACTCCTTCTGTAGTGTATAAATTTACAGATAATTTATACGGTCGTTTTGGAGCTTTAATTAAAATTGGTGGGAAAACAGAAGCAGTTGTAAGTAGTATGTCTGTTTTTAGTGATGCAGCAGCGGCAGCCCAAGGATTGCCTTCTGGTTCGTATTCTCAAACTAATTATGTTGAAGATTTCCACGGTCAATTACCATTAGGATTTGTAGCTGCTTTTGGATACAAACGTAATATTGGAAATAATTTAGATCTTTTTGTAGAAGCTGAATATATGGGAGTAAGTGTTAAGCGTAAAGATTCTGAAATTGTAGAATTCAATACAGATATCGTTTTACCTACCGGAGATATTGCAGTTGCTGGATTTTATTCTTTAGATAACTTGGCGCCAGGATATGTTAAAAAAACTACTTACGTAGATGATTTACCATTGACTAATACTGATGCAACAAAGAAATTAGCTCAAAAAGTTCCTTATTCTTCATTCGGAATTAATTTTGGGATTACTTATACTTTTTCAAAGTCATCAAAATAATAAACATAAGTTACATAAAAAAAAGGCGGCTCTTAAGGGCTGCCTTTTTTTATGCGATAAAATCGAATATTTAAGATTGTTTAATGGTCAGTATTTCAGTATTTTAAAAATAACGGTTCGCATAAACGGGGTTAAAAACCACATAAACAGTTGTAATTATCTAATAAAATGTGTTATATTGGTGTTTTAATAGAGTGAAACCCATAAAATCCCCGCCATGGCCCCTCAGTTCCCACATAAAATAATTATGTATATAATGCTGTTACTTACATTTTCATGTAGTAACGATCTAGAAATAGTAGAAGATATAGAAAGGCCGGATGAAGTGCCCTATGCTTATACAATATTAGAACAAGAGGTTTCCTTGCTTATAAACTCTCATAGGGAACGTTTGGGCTTGTCAAAATTGATCATGTTAAATGAGTCTAGTTTTCAATCTCAACTTCAATCTCAGCATATGATAGAGTACAAACATATGTGCCATGATGATTTTTCAAATAGATATGATTATTTAGTGGAGAGTGTTAATGCTACAAGAGTTGGGGAGAATACGGCCTTTGGTTTTGATACGGCTTCATCAGTTGTAAATAATTGGCTCAAAAGCTATACACATAAAAATATAATAGAAGATCCTTTGTTTACTCATTTTGGAATTTCTGTAAAAAGAGGAGAAGATACCAATAATTATTTTTGCCAGATCTTTGTGCGTTTGCCTTAGAGAAACTTTTTTAAGACATTTTTTAATTGTCTTTTCTTTGTAGGTACTTGATTATATGTAGAGTTTATGGTTTTTTGTAAAAATATATGTATTTTTATAAAATTATGGACCCTTCGTTTAACTTTTAAGCGTAAAATGTAGTAGATCATGAATGTCACCCCGAGAATACAAAAAGAACCTTTACCAGAAACTAATATTTTAAATAAATTAAACATTATTATTCTATCTTGTGATAGTAATGGCCAGATTTACTATGCCTCAGAAGGTATTACTAAAATTACGGGCTACTCTTGTGAAGAAGTCATGGGAGAGGGATGGTGGCAAGTTTCTTTTGTAGATGCCTTAAGAGGACAACAGCAAAAAAATGTTGTTATGGATATTCTAAAAGGCTTAGCTCCTTTTCCTGAAAAACCAATAGATCGAAAAATTTTATGTAAAGACGGTTCTTTTCGGTGGATTGAATGGAGATTTTGCTTTGGAGAGGATAACACCATGGTGGTATCTGGTGTTGATATTACTGATTGGAAGCGAAAAGAACAGGAGAAAATACAAGCAGATAGGATTTTGAGTAGTATTGATTCACTGGTGTTAGTGAGTGATGAGAATAGCGAAATTGTGTATGCATCTCCATCAGTGGAGCGTATGTTAGGTTACTCTCAAGAAGAAGTATTAGGAAATGGTTGGTGGGAGAATACATATAATAGTTCCAGCGCTTCTAGAATTGAAAAAAACGATATTCACAACTTTGTTTTTTATGATAAACTATCGATCCGAGATATATCCAGAAGGAGGATTAAGACAAAATCTGGAGAATATAAATGGATAGAATGGTTTATTTCTAAAGGAATTAATAATACGTATATTTCTGTTGGAACCGACATATCTAAGAAGATAACATCTGATCATGCCCTTGAGTTGGCAAAGGAAGAGGCGGAAAAATCATTGAAAGTTAAAAATGAATTCCTGGCCAATATGAGTCACGAAATTCGTACACCATTAAATGCTTTACTTGGCTTTACCGAGTTGTTGTTAGAGACTAAATTAGATTCTGAACAACAAGAACATTTGGAGACCATGCGGAACTCGGGAGGGATTTTATTGTCTTTAATAAATAATGTATTGGACTTGTCTAAGCTAGATTCTAAAAAATTACATGCAGAAAAAATAGATTTTGACTTGTATAAATCGGTGTATGAAGTGGTGAAAATCATGAAGATTAATGCACAGGAAAAAGGGATTGCTCTGAATATTGATATTTATAAAGATACGCCTAGATATATTGTAAGTGATTCTACGCGTTTTGGCCAAATTATGCTAAACCTAATAGGAAATGCCATTAAGTTTACAGATAAAGGAATGGTAAACGTGCTTATTAGAATTGAAAAAAGAGGCTTAAAGTCTCCATATTTAGTTGTGGACATTCAAGATACTGGTATTGGAATTATGTCTAATAAGTTAGAGAATGTTTTTGGTGCTTTTACCCAAGCAAAAAGTGAAACCGCTAGGATTTATGGAGGAACTGGACTAGGTTTATGTATTGTGAAAAAATTAGTAACGCTTTTGGAAGGTGATATTTCTGTGGAGAGTACTTATGGTAAAGGAAGTGTTTTTAGTTTTGAATTTCCTGTAGAAGTTTCTCTTCGTGAAAATACTGAATCTAAGTTTGAAGTCAATTTAGAGGAAGAAAAAAAATTGAGTATTAATATTTTATTGGTAGAAGATAATAAAGCCAACCAGTTGTTAGCAAGTACGCGTTTGAAACGATGGGGCTGCACTGTGGAAATTGCTAATAACGGTATAGAAGCGGTTAAAAAGGTTCAAAAAAATAGTCCGTACGATTTAATTTTGATGGACATTCAAATGCCTATTATGGATGGTTTTGAAGCAACAAAAATTATAAAAACAGATCTAGAAGATACACGAAAAGTAATACCGATTATAGCGATGACAGCGCACGCATCTAAGGAAGATATTAAAGATGCCTTAAAAGTTGGGATGTGTGATTGCGTATTTAAACCTTTTGATTCTGATGTGTTGTATCAAAAATTAGTTCGATATACCCGAAAATAACCTTGTTTTTGTGTGTATGTGTTAAGTGAATGGTAAATATGTGCCTTAATCTATATTTAATTTAGCCATCTAAAAGATATATTTTATATTAGCTAAAATTGAAAGATTATGTTAGAATTGGCAGGAATTATTATCTTAGGAATCGTAGCGCAATGGTTTGCATGGCGATTTAAATTACCAGCTATATTACCCCTTATTTTAATAGGCTTATTTGTAGGGCCTATTGCTACATTGATTACCGAGGATGGAACCAAATGGATTCAGCCTGTATGGAATGGTACTCATGGGCTTTTTCCGGGGGAACGATTGTATAATTTTGTTTCCTTGTCTATTAGTATTATTTTGTTTGAAGGTGGACTGACCTTAAAGCGCAACGAAATCTTAACTGTAGGGCCAGCTATTATGAAATTAATATCATTGGGGGCTCTTGTTACATTTATTGGTGCGGGAATAGCGGTATATTATATTTTTGGACTAAGCTGGGAAATTTCTTTTCTTTTTTCGGCACTTATTATTGTTACAGGACCTACCGTAATAGCACCTATATTAAGGAATATACCTCTAAAGAAAGATGTGTCTGCTGTGTTAAAATGGGAAGGAATTTTGATTGATCCTATCGGAGCACTGGTAGCTGTATTGGTTTTTGGATTTATTGTGGCTGGAGATGGAGCGAACTATACGGGAGAAGCACTAGTTGAGTTTGGGAAAATTATGATTATTGGTTTTTCAATAGGTTTTACATCGGCGTATGCTTTGTATTATGCGATTAAAAACAGAATAATTCCGCATTATTTATTAAATGTTTTTGTGTTGGCAAGCGTGCTGGCAGTCTTTGTTATTTCTGACTTGTTTGCTCACGAATCCGGGTTACTAGCAGTCGTAGTTATGGGAATGGTGCTGGGGAATAAAAATATGCATGAATTAAAAGAAATCCTTTATTTTAAAGAGTCTTTGACTCTAATATTAATTTCCATTCTATTTATTTTACTGTCTGCAAATATTAATATTTCTGATTTAATGCTATTGTATAATTGGAATACACTGTGGCTGTTTCTTGTGGTGGTTTTTGTGTTAAGACCGTTGTCGGTTTTTTTAAGTACACGAAATTCTGGTTTGAAATTTAACGAGAAATTATTCATCAGTTGGGTCGGGCCACGTGGAATTGTTGCTGCAGGTATCGCATCGTTATTTGGACTAAAATTAACAATGCAAAATGTTGCTGGCGCTGAATATATAACACCATTGGTGTTTATGATAGTATTGGGGACAGTGCTGCTAAATGCTACAACAGCTCGGTTATTTGCAAAAGCCGTAGGTGTATTTTTAAAATCATCAAATGGTATTTTAATTGTTGGTGCTTCTCCGTTTTCAAGATTAATTGCGGCTTATTTAAAAGACAATGGGCGTCATGTTATATTAGTTGACAATAATCCAGCGCATGTAGAAAAGGCAATGGAAGATGGTTTAGAGGCTATTGAGGCAAATATATATTCCGATGATTTAACAGAAAATATCGAATTAAACGATGTTGGGTATCTGCTTTGTTTTACAGGGAGTACTTCTGTGAATAAATTTGCTTTGGATAAGTTGTCTGAAAGTTTTGGAGAACAAGGTGCTTATAGGTTTATCTCTGAAGAAGAGATGAAGAGTACTTCCTTTTTTGATACGAACGGGTTATTTTCATGTACGGATGATTTTTTAAATTTAAGCGAAGTTACAAGGGATTTTCCTGTGATAAATGAGTTTGAATTGTCTAATATGACGCAATATAAAAAAGTGATTGAAAAACTAAACGAAGAAATACATTCTGTTCCGTTGTTTATAAAAGACCATACGGGTTATTTGCACTTAATAGCACCGTCTATTCAGTTTGAGATACAAGAAGGAGATAAGCTTATGTATCTTGGGAAGCCTATAAAATTGTAATAATGTGAATTGAGTATATTTGAAGTATTATCAGCACTAAAAACGACTAACATTGAATATTAAAAAGATTTTTAAAAATAACGAAGACTGGATTTCAGAGAGAATCCAAAAAGATAAAAACTTTTTTAAGGATTTGTCCAAAGGTCAAACCCCTGAAGTATTATACATTGGTTGTTCGGACAGTCGCGTAAGTACGGAGGAAATGATGGGGGCGGAGCCAGGAGAGGTTTTTATTCACAGGAATATTGCGAATATGGTGCCCAATACTGATTTAAGTGCCATGTCAGTGATCAATTATGCTGTTTGTCATTTAAAGGTAAAGCATATTGTGGTCTGCGGACATTATTACTGTGGCGGTGTGAAATCTGCTATGCAGTCGGAAGATTTGGGTATTTTGAATCCTTGGTTGCGTAATATTCGTGATGTGTATCGTTTGTATCGTCATGAGTTGGATATAATTGATAACGAAGAAGATCGTTATAAACGATTGGTAGAACTAAATGTGATAGAACAATGTATGAATGTCGTGAAAACAGCGGATGTTCAACAAGCTTTTCGTGAACGTCAAATTAAAGTCCATGGTTGGGTGTTTGATATTCATTCTGGAAAACTCATCGATTTAAAAGTTGATTTTGCAAAAATGCTTAAAGATATTATGAAAATATATCATCTGAGTTAAGTCGTATACACATTGGTATGCTTATTGTTTATTATGAAAAAAATAGATATGAAAAATAATAGTATAGTATTAGTGCTAATGGTGAGTGTGTTTTTTTCTTGCGTAAGTAGTCAAGAAGCTTCAAATAATAATGATGTGTTTATATATTGGGTTGGAAGTCATACTGTCTCATGTTCTGGTGTTGCTCCTATGCAATGCATGTTGATTAAAAAAGGAGATGATTTTGATACTTTAAAATGGACGTATTTTTATGATCATATAAAAGGATTTGATTATCAACCTGGATATGTTTATAAGCTTAAAGTAAAAGAAGAAAAAATCCCTTTGGATCAAGTCCCTGCGGATGCGTCTTCCATTGAATATACCTTGATAGAAATGCTGGAAAAAACAATTCAAAAAGGAACGCAATTGAATGATATTTGGGTTTTAGAGAAGGTTAGAAACAAAGAATTTTCCAAACCAACTGCGGGGAGTAGAGTTCCTCAAATAGAAATTAACCTTTCTGAAAATAGATTTTTTGGGAATGATGGATGTAATAATATGATGGGGGGATTGAAGCTTGTAGATGATAAAAAATTAGAGTTTGGGATGATAGCTGGTACTAAAATGGCTTGTCCTGATATGCAAAATTCTTATAAGTTTACTCAGGCATTGGGTGAAACCAAAACATATAAAATTGAAGCGCTAAAATTATTCTTTTTTGATGTGGAAGGTAATGAGTTGTTACAGTTTAAAAAGGTAGATTAAGTTAAAGAAGGATATATTACAAAAGCGTTTCCAAATATTTGGAAACGCTTTTATTTTGTTTTTTTATTCTGAAATTTCGATAGAATAAGCTGCTTCAAAAGTATTGTTCGCTTCCAAAGTTAATAATCCTTCTTTGTTTTCAAATTGTCCATTGCTGTTCTCGTCGTCTGTAATCCCCAGCCATGGTTCTATACAGATAAAAGGGGCATTGGATTTTGCCCAAAGCCCTAAATAATTAAAATCGCTAAACTGAACACGGATTTCTTGGGTGTTTTTTACATTTTTCAATGTTGCGCCCCGTGATTTTAAGTTTTTGAAGATTAGTGCGTCGTTGTCAAAAATATGCGGAGTTAGGTTTAGTTGTTTGGTGTTGAAAAGTACGGGATGTGTGCCTCCGTTTGTTAAACCTGAATTGTTTAGTTCGTGAGTGACATCGGTTTCTTCTTGGTCAAATTCAATAAAATAATCACTGTAGTGTTCGCCTTCGTTTAAAGGACAATTAAATGCAGGATGTGCTCCAAGTGAAAATAACATAGTGTCGTCTCCGTTGTTTTTTACGGTATGGCTAATGTTTAGTTTAGTATCTTCAATACTATAAGTAATACTAAATTCAAACTCAAAAGGATATATTCTTAATGTTTCTTCAGACGATTTGTAACCTAAAGTTACTAAAGTAGCTGTTTTTTTAATTATTTCTAGAGACATGTTATGGCGTATAAAACCATGTTTTGGGACGGTATACGTTTTTCCTTTGTAGGTGTAGCTATTGTCTTTTAACGCTCCAATGATTGGGAATAGTACAGGAGCAGAACTTCCCCAGATTGCGGAGTCCGCTTGCCAAATATATTCTTGTGTTGTTTTTTTAGATTTTATACTGCTTATTTCTGCGCCTTTATGGTTTATATGTACAGATATGGAATTGTTTTCTAGTTGGTGTATCATGTTTAGTTTAAATATTGCTAACTGTAATGTTAAAAAGAGCCGTAAAAGTACTGAATAGAGATGAGCAGTACAAATTTCAAAAAAAACTTGCTGCTTTTTTGTTTGTAACATCCCCCGTAAAGACGCAATGCCTTGCGTCTCCATCATCGTATACCTATCTCACCAATATATCCCCGGTAAAGACGCAGTGCCTTGCGTCTCCATCATCGTATCCCTATCTCACCAATATATCCTCTGTAAAGACGCAATGCCTTGCGTCTCCATCATCGTATACCTATCTCACCAATATACCTCCCGTAAAGACGCAATGCCTTGCGTCTCCATCATCGTATACCTATCTCACCAATATATCCCC
>Ga0209292_1006736_pt1 | contig 11175 bp, 11 predicted proteins | sample GOMGulsemesocosm_2_FD_184634 | JGI IMG/M metagenome (GOLD analysis project Ga0209292, IMG submission 184634) | Methane-oxidizing microbial communities from mesocosms in the Gulf of Mexico - GOM9C Gulf of Mexico (SPAdes) (version 2) | ecosystem: Environmental > Aquatic > Marine > Cold seeps...
GAGCAGAAGAAACGTCAAGGTTATTTCTAGGTAGGAGCAGGGTAGATGAACACTCAAATAGCAAATGAATTAGCACAAACAGACATTGAAACCTACTTGCAGCAGCAGCAGCATAAAAGCCTATTGCGCTTTTTAACCTGTGGTAGTGTTGATGATGGTAAGAGTAGCCTTATTGGCCGTTTATTACATGACTCACACCAGATCTATGAAGATCAATTAGCTGCGTTGCATGTTGATAGCCAAAAGTCAGGTACAACTGGTGAAGCGATTGATTTAGCTTTATTAGTTGATGGTCTTGCTGCCGAACGTGAGCAGGGTATTACCATTGATGTGGCATACCGTTATTTCTCGACAGCAACACGTAAGTTTATTATTGCTGATACACCGGGACATGAAGAATACACCCGTAATATGGCGACAGGTGCTTCAACCTGTGATCTTGCTGTGATCTTAATTGATGCGCGTAAAGGTGTGTTAACGCAGACTAAACGCCATTCTTATATCGCGTCATTATTGGGAATTAAACATTTTGTTGTAGCCGTGAATAAAATGGACCTGGTTGATTTCTCTGAGCAGCGCTTTGAAGAGATCAAAGAAGAATACTTAGGTTTTACTGAAAAATTAAATGACATTACTATCGAGTTCACGCCGTTATCAGCATTACTTGGTGATAACGTAGTTGACCGTTCAGAGCGCACGCCTTGGTTCAAAGGTCGTACATTATTAGAATGTTTAGAAGCGGTTGATACGTCTGATGGCACACTTGATAAACCATTCCGATTACCTGTGCAATATGTAAATCGTCCTAATCTCGATTTCCGTGGTTTTGCTGGTACTATCGCAGCAGGCCAAATCAGTGTCGGTGATGAAGTTGTTGTACTGCCATCAGGCAAGTCAAGTACGGTTAAATCGATTGTTACTTTTGATGGTGAACTCGCCTCTGCGCATCAAGATCAAGCTATCACGTTAACACTGACTGATGAAATTGATGTTAGCCGCGGTGATATTCTGGTCGCAACTACACAGCAACCGACATTATCTGATTCACTTGTGGCAAACATTGTATGGATGTCTGACCAAGCACTTGAGCTCGGTCGTCAATACGATATTAAATTGGCAAGTAAGAAAACCACAGGTCAGTTCACGCTAATCCGTAATAAGGTTGATGTGAATACGTTGGAAGAGTCTGCGGCGACTGAACTTGCACTGAATGAAATTGGCTTATGTGAGTTAACATTGACTGAAGTGGTGCCTGCAGATAACTATCAAGATGTGGCTGATACGGGTAGTTTTATCGTTATCGACCGATTAACTAACGTCACTGTTGGTGCCGGTATGATTGACCAAATACTCGATGCGAAGGGAAGTACTCACTCACATGAATTTAGTGAGTTTGAAGTTGAATTGAATGCGCTCGTGCGTAAACATTTCCCGAAATGGCAAGCTATCGACATTAGCAAGCTGTAGGTGTTGTGATGAATGTGATACAGGGAAGTATTTTAGTCTCACTGGTGATCTTCATTGGTCTGCTTATCTCTGGTAAGTTTCGACCGTCGAGTTTATTTGGTGGCATGGTTATTTTAGCTTACTTGTCTGGCTCTATTGAGATGCCACAAGTTATGGCTGGATTTACCAATCCTTCTCTTATCACATTAATTTTATTATTACTTATTTCGATTAGCATTGAAAAAACGCGTCTGATCAGTTGGATTGGACGGCAGTTATCCACGGGTCGTTTTACCGTTGTGGTCGCTAAATTAGGCTTTTCTACTGCGTTATTATCCTCATTTACCAATAATACCGCTGTTGTCGCGTCGTTAATCGGTGCGGTGAAGCGCAACAATACCCATGCGCCCACTAAATTACTTATTCCACTTTCTTATGCTGCCATCTTCGGTGGTACGTTGACCTTAATTGGCACCTCTACAAACCTGATTGTAAACAGCTTTGTGGTTGATGCTGGGTTGCCATCATTAGGTTTTTTTGAATTTTCTATTATCGGTTTAGCGGGTTTTCTTGCCGGTATGGTTGTGCTTATTACCATGAGTCATCGATTACCCGACCATAGCCAGGATGATACTGAAGAATTAGTTTATTTTTTAGAAGCACATGTAAAACCCAATTCAGAGTTGGTTGGCAGAACCATAGCACAAAATAATTTACGTGCGTTAAAACAGTTATACCTTGCTGAAATACTGCGAGATGGCGACGTTATTTGTCCTGTATGTCCAGAAGAAGTATTACAAGCGAATGATCAACTGTTGTTTTGTGGTGACGTTGATTCTGTCGGTGTGCTGCAAGATATTAAAGGGCTGAAATTATTTGGTCAAGGTGAGTTGAATGGTCAACATCTTGTTGAAGTGATCGTCAGTCATTCATCAAAATTAAACGGCTTAACCCTAAAAGAAAGTAAATTCAGGGAACATTTTGATTCTGTTGTCGTGGCTATTCGTCGTGGGCATAGTCCGTTACGCGGAGGTTTAGGTAATGTGCGCCTACGTGCCGGAGATACCTTGTTATTAGCACCGGGTGCGGAATTTAAAAACAGTAAAGATCTGAGTCGTGATTTTGTTGTGGTCAGTGGTTTAGATGTTGCCACACGTTTAAGTGATAAGCGTAGTATTGGCGTATTAGCAGGATTTGTTGGCACAATTGCTTTGGCTCTCACTGGCACATTACCGTTATTAAAAGGCTTAGTTATATTCGTATTGCTGCTTTGTATGAGTGGTACTTTATCCCTGCAAGAGATCCGCAGACGTTTACCTGTTGATCTTTGGATCGTGGTTGGCAGTGCATTAGCGTTATCTAACATGCTACAAACCAGTGGCGTTTCAGACTTGTTAGCTAACTCTTTAATACAGGCTTTTAATGGTTGGGGGGTATTAGCCGCGTTTATTGCGACTTATTTTGCGACATTGTTATTAAGTGAATTAATCACTAATAATGCTGCTGCGGCGTTGGCGTTTCCAATTGCATTTAGTTTGGCACAAAGTTATGGGGTGAGTGAGTTACCTTTCATTATGGCGGTGATCTTCGGCGCCAGTGCCAGCTTCATTTCGCCTTACGGTTATCAAACTAATTTAATGGTTTATAGTGCGGGAAATTATGCGCTATCAGACTACCTTAAACTCGGTGTCCCGACATCGATTGCTTATTCCTCTGTGGTATTAGTAATGATCCCATATGTATTCCCATTTTATCTGTGAGCATGTAATGACTACAATTACCAATGAAACTAATGCTGATACAACAGCAACTGAAAATATCGTGTGGCACCAACATACTGTAGATAAAGCAGCAAGAGCAGCGAATAAACAACAGAAACCTTGTGTGTTGTGGTTTACTGGCTTAAGTGGCTCTGGTAAGTCGACAGTGGCGGGCGCATTAGAGAATGAATTACATAAAGCGGGCTATCATACCTATTTGTTAGACGGCGATAATGTGCGGTTCGGTTTATGTGGCGATCTTGGATTTAGCGATGATGATCGTAAAGAAAATATTCGTAGAGTGGGAGAAGTGGCAAAGTTAATGGTTGATGCCGGTGTTATTGTATTAACAGCATTTATTTCTCCACACCGCCAAGAGCGTGAATTAGTTCGTTCATTATTAGGTGATAGTGAGTTTATCGAAATACATGTTGATGCGGATCTTGCTACTTGTGAGCAGCGTGATCCTAAGGGACTTTATAAGAAAGCGCGGGCAGGTGAAATTAAGAATTTCACCGGTATTGATTCTGTTTATGAAGCGCCAAATGAACCTGAGTTGTATCTCGATAATGGCAATAACCCAGTATCAACCTCAGTTCAACAGATCATGACTTATCTTGCACAGCAAGGTCATATTAAGTAACTATTCTGTAGCATAAGTTTGTAAATAATAGTTTGTAAGCAAGGGAGTATGAGCGAATAAATGGATAGTTCAATAGAGAGTTCAATCGATCATTTAGTCAGTCAGGTTAATGATATCGCGGTGGCTGCGGGACAAGAAATATTAACGATTTATCAGCGCGATTTTAAGGTTGATACCAAAGATGATAACTCACCAGTCACTGAAGCTGATATCGCAGCCAATGACATTATTGTTGCCAGTTTGCGTACGATCACTCCTGATATCCCAATTTTGTCTGAGGAAGGTGCAAATATTCCTTGGGATGAACGAAAGCAATGGCAAACATTTTGGCTTGTTGATCCGCTCGATGGCACCAAGGAATTTATTAAACGTAACGGTGAGTTTACCGTGAATATCGCCTTGATCCATAATCAACAGCCAATATTAGGTGTTGTCTATGCACCGGTATTAGACCGACTCTATTATACCAATAGCGAAGGTGCGTTCTTATTGCATGATGGGGAGACTACTAAATTATCAGCACAACCGATTCCCGATGATGAAACGGTTAAAATTGTTGGCTCTCGATCGCATGCAAGTCCTGAAATGGCGTTGTATTTAACGCGCTTTAAAGATACTGAGGTTATTCCTGTTGGTAGTTCATTAAAGTTCTGTTTGATTGCTGAAGGTAATGCACATTGTTATCCACGCTTAGGCCCAACTTGTTGGTGGGATACGGGGGCTGGACATGCTGTGGCTTGTGCTGCAGGGGCTAATGTTGTGCAACTTGATGGTTCGCCTTTGTTATATAACCATCAAGAGTCGGTACTGAATCCATTTTTTGTTGTTGCTAAGTCGTGAGACTTAAAAGTAAATGGTAGCGTGACTTAAAAAGTAAATGCGTTATGTAAATGACTGGTTAATTCAGCGAAATACTCATTTTTGCTTTCGTGAGGAATGAGTTTAGCCAGTTCATCACCAATATTAGTGAAACGATAATATTTCATCCGTGATGAACGGTTTTTCACTTTCATTGTTAGCTTTTCTTCACCGTAGCTTATTGGCAAATCTCTATCTAACGGTAAGTTCACCATTTCTAATTCATTAGCATGGATAAGTCCGAGTTCTGATAATGTTAAAAAGCTACTATAAGGCAATTTATGTCGGCCTAAATTAATCGACTTAAATTGCGGCTTATTAAACAATAAGAAACTTTTATTGTTATTTTGGCAGTTGAGGATAATCTTACAATTCGTGTCGTAACCGACTTGAGAGCTTAGATTACAAGCGACCTGAAACATTTGCGCTTCACGTTGGGTCATTTGATTGAGTGTACGCAGTGATTTTACTGAGAAGCTACCAGAGTGACTTAATTCTAACGCAAAAATCTTCCCCCATAATGTTTGCATATGCGGGCCTGAAATGTCTTTTGCCATCGACATGAAAGCACTGAGCCAGTCGGGGTCAATATTTTCACTGGTTACGTCATCACAAAAATTATTGGCTCGCATGACAATACTTTCTAAGTTTTGCTGTTGCTTGATCTGTTCTTGATTAACACGCTGAATGGCCCTGTGTTCAAATGTCGTATGCTTATTTACCGTTAACATACCATCGATGCCTCTATCTTTGGCAACTTTACGTAGTTGTTGAATACTGTTTAAAATATTCGATTCGACTTTATTTATAGTGGTATCAGTAACGGACATGGTAAACCTAACAGCGCATTAAGAGGGAGTGAATATAAGCTTTATTTATACCTGATATGGACATGAAAGTATTGTATAGGTATAAAAAACTGTTGGATAACGAAGAATATTTTAATGCTGGTCTATATGAAAAGGATTTTAGACGAGTCATATGTGGGAAAAATAAATTGACTCGTCTATGAGTGTCGGTGCGATTGTTGAATATTAGCTATTAAATATTAGCGTTAATCAGTCCTATCACGTTATCAATCTCTGTCGGATTCATCTCACCATCTTTAACGTATAAGATTTTACCTGCTTGATCTAATAAGATGATTGTTGAACTTTTTTCGGTTAAACCCCATTGATTGCGTAGATCACCTTCTTCATCAAGAACGAAAATAGCATCAGGGAATTCTTCTTTGTTTGATTTGAGTTGGCTAGCGACAATTGCGCCAGTTCCCCAAATTGCTTCATCTAGGTTAACCAGTGTTGCGGTATTATATTTTTCAAACGGGAAATCTGATTTCTTTAATGCATCAATCATAGGTTCATTTAATTCTTTTGCCGATGTACGCCCTGCAATATGTTGGACTAGAATCACTTTATTTTTTAACTCATCAGTAGACCACTGGCGGTAGTCAAATTCACCTTCCACTAAATCAACATAACCTTTGTCAGCAATAGTGACTTGAGGTAACTGCTCTCCAACTGTCAAATTATGGCTTAAAGCAACAAAAGAGGTAAATGATAGGGCAATAGCCACCAGTAATTTATTCATTATGTTTATCCTTTTAAATATGAAGAAGAGCGAAACTTTTCAATTCGATAATCAGTTAATAGCAGGTATCGAATGCTATGATTTCACATTTTATTCTATTTGTGAGGATAACGTGGCAGTAAGATGTAAATATGTGGTCAATATAATGATTCACTAATTAATTCTGTGTTGGAGGAGAGGATTTTATCTAATTTTATTTTTGATCCTGATATCACCGTATATTGATTATGATTAATTATTATTTGTTGTCCCTCAACGCCACTCTTACTATCAATGGTTAACCAAACAGGGGATACACTACCGATACTGCTTGATGGATAAAGCATGAACAGCTCATATTCAGGTGCGAGCTGACTAATCAATGTCGCCAGTAGTAGCGCTTTTTCATCACTATCTGCTTCATTGGTTTTTAACACGCTAATCGGTGAGAAGAAACTATTGTCATGCTCCTCTCGGTCTGGGATCGCGTAGACCCAATGTCGTGCATTATCTACTGCCGTGCTGAATGACTGTTGTTTAGCTAACTGTGTTGCGATATCTTTTAGATATGCTCTATATTCATAAAATAGTTGCGAGTAGTTAGGTCTTACACAAGGTAACTCTTTATTATTTGGATGTACACAAGGGGTTATTTTAAGATGATAAAAGGCATCATTTTGATATTGATTATACGCCTGCCAAAATAGTTGTGATGCATTACTCTCGTCTTTATTGGTAAATGCGTATCTTATGTCTGTTATTTTATCTTGATCATCTGGAGTATAAAAATTAATACGTTCAATCGCAAATTCAAGTCTGGGGGTTAAATAGGTATGAATTGCTTTGATTGGATGGCTTAATGAAAATGAAAGCTTATAACTGTCTCGTAACGAGGTTTCGACAACATCGGTATCAAAGAATGATTTTACATTTAAGTTTTTACCTTCGTGATCTGTCCACTGCCAATTAATTGAAAATGAATTAACTTCACTATTAGGTAAGCTTATTTGCTCGGGAGAGGACAGTGTGTTGCGCTTATCTGTATCACCAGAAAGAGAGGCCATTACAGGTACAGACAGGTAAAACATTATGCTTGTGGTGATAGAGGACCACAAAGATGCTTTGTGCAATAAAGAGTAGGGCATTTCATGAATCTCAGATGTTCGTCGATTCACTAAGCTTGGTAGAAAATGTGATTGATATCAAAAAAAATATAGAATAATTTTTGTTACCAACCACACCTTATCGTAAATTTTTAACTGTTATGCGAACTTATTCACGAGTAAATAACCGATTACCAGCCTTTTACGATTGCATTGTTAAACAGTTTATTTGCTTCGTCATACACTTCTTGAGTTTGGAATGCAGCGATGAACTGTTTTACTTGTTCAGAATCTTTATTGTCGTTACGTGCAACAATCAAGTTTACGTATGGAGATTCTTTGTCTTCAACGAATACACCGTCTTTAGTTGGTGATAAACCAATTTTTGTTGCAAATGTTGTGTTGATAACAGCAAGTGTTACGTCTTGTAAGTTACGTGCTAATAACGCCGCTTCTAATTTTATGATCTCAACACCAAATGGATTTGCAGTAATGTCTAATTCTGTCGCTTTAATACCAACGCCAGCTTTAAGCGCAATGATACCTTGCTGTTCAAGTAGTAATAATGAACGGCCTAGGTTAGTTGGATCATTTGGAACTGCAATTTTATTACCTTCTTTTAGCTCATCAACGCTCTTGATTGATGTTGAGTAAGCGGCAATTGGATAAACAAATGTATTGGCAACAGCTGTGATATCGTAACCACGTTGTTCAATTTGTGCATCTAGATAAGGTTTATGTTGGAAAGCATTAACATCAATACTGCCTTCTTCTAGTGCGCGGTTTGGTGTTACATAATCCGTAAATGTTACAATTTCAATATCTAGATTGTATTTCTCTTTAGCAATTGTTTTTGCAATTTCAATTACTTCTGCTTCAGGGCCTGCCATTGCACCCACTTTTAATACTGTTGAGTCTTTGTCGCCACTACATGCACTTAATAGCACACTTGATGCAATTGCTGTAACTGATACTAATTTTTTTAGTGAGAATTCCATGATTATTATTTCCTTGAGTTGTTAAAATTTATTATCTGTGGTCGACTTTACTTACTAAACGCTCACCGATTGATTGAATAATCTGTACGATGATCACCAGTAAGATAACGGTAATTAGAATAATTGTCGGGTTAAAGCCAATATAACCATGTTGAATACCAACATCGCCTAAGCCGCCGCCTCCTACTGTACCCGCCATTGCTGAGTAGTTTACAAGTGTTACTAATGTGATGGTGATGCTATTGATAATACCTGGCATTGCTTCTGGAATTAACACTTTCATTATAATTTGTAGTGGTGTTGCGCCCATTGTCTGTGCTGCTTCGATTAGACCTGCTGGCACATCTAACAAAGCACCTTCAATTAATCGTGCAATAAAAGGGATTGACGCCACTGTTAGTGGAACTATCATTGCGCCAGTGCCGATTGACGAGCCGACAATCAGACGCGTAAAAGGAATGATTGCTACAAGTAGAATAATGAAAGGTACTGAACGACCTACATTTACTATCACACTTAATGCATTATTCAATTTTTTGTTTTCTAAAATGCCGTTCGTTTTTGTTATATGCAACAAGATCCCGGTTGGCATACCCAGTAAACATGCAATTGCCGCTGCAATACCAACCATTGTTGCGGTAAAAAGTAAATTAATCATTTGCTCAGTCGACATAACCGATAACCTCTACGTTAACTGCGTGTTGTTGGAAAAATGCTTTAGCTGCAATCGTGTTCTCTTTACTACCAATAAGTTCGGCAAGCATGTAACCAAACTTGATGCCGCCGGCAAATTCAATATCTGCGCTTAGAATGTTTACATCGACATTTAATGTGCGACTTACCTCTGAAATAACCGCTGAATCGACACTGTTGCCAGTGAAACCAAGGCGAACTAATGGCATTGAATTATCTGTTCGGTGTAACGAAAGACGTTGTTTGTATTCGTCCGGGACATCAAGATTAATTGTTGCTTCAATAAATGTTTTTGCCAATGCTGTCTCTGGGTTAGCAAAGAATTTGGCCACTGTATTTTGCTCTATCAATTCGCCTTTATCGATGATCGCAACTTTATGGCAAATATTTTTTACTACGTCCATTTCGTGGGTGATAAGTAGGATTGTGAGGCCAAGACGTTCATTGATATCTTTTAATAACGTTAAAATTGATTTTGTTGTTGTTGGATCAAGTGCTGATGTAGCTTCATCGCAGAGTAGTACTTTAGGCTCTGAAGCGAGTGCTCGGGCGATAGCTACACGTTGCTTTTGACCACCACTTAATTCAGCAGGGTAAGCGTTATGCTTTGTCTCTAAACCAACGAGTTCCAATAAGGGGGTGATCTTGTTACTTATCTCTGCTTTATCAATACCAGCTAATTCCAGTGGTAGTGCCACGTTATCAAAAACGGTACGTGATGATAATAAGTTGAAGTGTTGAAATATCATGCCGATTTGGCGTCGTGCAGAACATAACTCTGCTTTATTGAGCTGCGTTAGCTCAACGCCATCAAGCTTAATTGAACCCGATGTTGGAGTCTCAAGTAAGTTTACACAACGAATAAGGGTACTTTTACCTGCCCCAGACGAACCAATTACTCCGAAAATCTCACCTTTATCGACGTTTAAGTTAACGTCTTTTAAGGCATAAACAGGTTTTTCTGTAGTTTCAAATATTTTATTTATATTTGCTAATTTGATCATTTCAACGCCTAAAACGAAAAGTAAGAATTAACTTATAAGATTAGAGATTAATTCTTCATATATAAGTAACAACTGGATACATATGCTAGTTATTAAGTTACCTAAAGTCAATGGCCTTTTTTACATCTAGATGGCTAAACTGTGTTTTATATCTATTGGGGTAGTTTAAATAGCTTAGCTTTATGTAAAAGGTATGGATTGCGTAATTTTTATGACGTGAAATAATGTGTAATCAGAATGATCGATAATAAAGGTAATAAATAGTGGCAACTGCAGCTGTATTCTTAGACCGTGATGGTGTGATTAATAAAGATAAAGGTTATGTTTCAAAAATTGATGATTTTGAATTCATCGATGGCAGCATTGAAGCGATGCAACTATTGAAGGAGCATGGTTATCTATTAGTAGTAATAACAAATCAATCTGGTATCGCTCGAGGTTATTATACTGAAGATGAATTTATGACATTAACGGAGTGGATGGACTGGTCACTTGCCGATCGGGGTGTCGATCTTGATGGTATTTATTATTGTCCTCATCATCCTGAAAAAGGTATTGGAGATTATAAGCAAGATTGTTCATGCCGTAAGCCCAATACCGGCATGTTAGATAGTGCAGGTGAAGAGCTCGATATTGATTTTGCTAACTCGTATTTAGTTGGTGATAAATTATCTGATATTCAGGCAGGTCAAAAATCACAACTTAAAGCTAATTACTTAGTGTCCACTGGCAAGGTTCTATGTGAAAAAGGTGCAAAAGAAGCGGATGGTGTATTTACAGACCTATTATCTGCGGCTAAAGCGATAATTAACGATTAAATTAATACGAGTTGATTACTATTTGAGCTATTGTGTTTTTTTTAAGAAAAGAGCTTGCCAATAAAATCCAGATCTCTATAATCGCTCCCACTGACACGGCAACAGCCGCTCAGTATGCTCTTTAACAATTTATTCAAGCAATCTGTGTGAGCACTTACAGAGATATAATGACCAAAAATTATATCAATGTAATTGTGAACATTAAATTAAATCGAAAGATTTGGTTTTATAAACAACAAACCTCGGTTTGTTGTTGAAGTACAGAATTCATTGAGCCGACTTA
>Ga0209292_1006737_pt1 | contig 11175 bp, 10 predicted proteins | sample GOMGulsemesocosm_2_FD_184634 | JGI IMG/M metagenome (GOLD analysis project Ga0209292, IMG submission 184634) | Methane-oxidizing microbial communities from mesocosms in the Gulf of Mexico - GOM9C Gulf of Mexico (SPAdes) (version 2) | ecosystem: Environmental > Aquatic > Marine > Cold seeps...
AACCGGCCGCGCAGGACAAAGCTCTGGTTACGGCCTTGAACCTTGAGCTGGCAGACATGTGGCGCTCAGGTGAAATTGAACAGATAAATAAAGAGTTTGAAAATGAGTGCTTACTAGCTGCGCCTTAACTTGCAAGAGCCGGGGCCAAGCCTTACATATCTCAACTATCTACAGGCACCAGAACCCCCTTCTGAGCTGCCGAGCGACGGTGCGTAGAGCTCGCAGGCCAACGTGAAGGGATTCACTAATCCCGTGGGCACATGGATGCGCATGAACGGCCTTTTTCTGACGTTAAGATCAAAAGGTTTCTTTGGCGAAGCAAAGAAAGTACCTCGCCCAGCTGGGCGAAACCAGAAACACCAAAGCCCGCAACAATCAAACAGAGAAACCGACCCACCATGGCGCACGTCACACAAAACAGGTCCTCCAGCGAACCCAGTATTAACATCTCAAGTCGATCTGTCGGAAATCTTCAATAAATCCCACCCAACAAAACTTATGCTCCAACTTTAAATAGGAGCATACCAATGACACCACGACTGAACTACTTTGCTGCTGCCCCACGGGCGATGAAAATACTGCTTGAGCAGGAGCAATATTTGTCTCGTCAATTCAAAGAGAGCCAGTGCGGCATTACCACCATCACCTGGGAGCTGGTAAAGTTACGGGTATCGCAGCTCAACCAGTGCGCCTATTGCCTTGATATGCACAGTAAGGATGCGCTTAAGTTGGGAGAAAGCTTTGAGCGTATAGTCGGACTGAGCGCTTGGCGAGACGTGCCATTTTACTCGGCCGACGAGCGCGCCGCGCTGCAGTGGGCCGAGCAGATCCACTCACGCCAGCCGGTGAAGGACGCCGACTATCAGCAGGCGCTGACAGAGCTGGGTGAACAGGGGCTGGTGGATTTAACCCTCGCCATCAATGCAATAAACAGTTGGAACAACATCGCCAAAGTATTCAAACCCGAGGTAGGCCCTTATCAACCGAGCGACTGACAGCCACGATCAAGGTAATTTGGACTTTCAGCTGTGGCAACCCGGCGGGAAGCTGGCGAGTTATGTGCAGGGCATCTGGTCGGCGTCTGTTGCGGACGACTGCACAACGGAGGTTCAGCGTTGGCTGCAGGCGGATGCCTGCAGTGGTGTGGTGTTTAATCTGGGGAAGACCATCGAACTGAGTGGCGTGTCATATTCAGAGCCGATCATACTGCTGCCTACCTGTCAGGTGGCGCACAGCATCACCCTGCCGCCCGGCGTACAACTGGCGGGTATACGTTTTCAACCTGGGGTTTGCGCGGCGGTGTTCGGAAGCCAAACGGCGCAGCCGGTGGCAACCGAGGAACTAAGCCAGAACCTACAAGCCCTGGCGAACAGCTTGCGGCGTATGGGCGCCTCGGAGCCTTGCCTTCACACAGCCAGAATTAACGCGCTACGGACATGGGTCGACGACGGTTTTGATTTCACCCAGCGGGTGCCTAGCGCTTTAATAGAGGCGTCGCGAAGTCTGCAGCAACTCAACGCCTCGGATATCACCACATCCGAGCACTCAGTCAGCCCAAGGCAAATGGAACGTTTGTTCAAGCGCTGGCTGGGCATCTCCCCAAAACGCTATCAGCGTGTGCTGCGGGTTCAAAACTCGGTTGATGATTTAAAGAAAAACCCCGAACTAGCGCTGGTCGAATTGGCGCTACAGCAGGGTTTCTCCGACCAAGCCCACATGACCCGCGAGTTCAAGCAGATCGCCAAAACAACCCCCAAGCGTTACCGTCAATTACACTCGGACAGCAAGCCAAAGGGCTACTAGATCTGCCCGTATATTTTTACTCTACCCTCGAACTTCGATCCAATGTAAAAGCAACGTCGACGGTCGAAAAGTGTTCATTTAAAACCTCAAGCAAGTGCTAGAGTAGTGACGCACAACATGGCCGCAGGCGCCTGCATTCCCAAGCAAGGCGACAAACCCAACACTTCTCCCATTACACTGCACACTTTTAAAAATGAGAATCTCAATGCTCAGTAAAATCGTACTCTGGATTGCAGCCATCGGTTTCACCCCCTATGGCTTTTTGTGCTTGTTCGATCCCAGCACTGCCACTGACTACGCCGGCCTGTCGATGACCAATGGTGACGCCTTCGTTGAAATCAGTGCCATGTACGGTGGCTTGCAGGCGGGTCTTGGATTGCTGTGTTTACTCGGCGCCCTAAAACCCAATTTCACCCGCACTGGCCTAACCGCCGTGGCTTTTGTTATCGGTGGTTTGGTGATTGGCCGCAGCGTCGGCTTTTTTGTCGGCAGCGACCCGGTCACCAGCTACACCTATGGCGCGCTGGTGTTTGAATGGCTACTGACGACTTTATCAATCTTGGCACTGCGCCAAAGTCGCCCTCAAGATAGTTAATGTTAAGGGAGCAGAGGCGGGCAAGCCTTACAGCGTCCCCGCTTCTGGCACCAAGCCCCCAAACACTGGAGAAGCTATGAACACCGACCTATGGCGCCCATATTTCGGGCGCTGGCTGCAAGAAAAAAATGTTCACGGTTGGCGGCAACGGATGGACACCGACATCATCGACGGCATTTTTGAATGCGCAAGCCGAGCAGGTTATCACCGGTAGCTGCGTCAATATTTGGATGCATCTTGGAAGGACAATCGCGGGGGTTTTCAAACAATAAGCCAGCCGCGTGCTAATGCATATTCTTAAGTCCAAATCTGTGAGAGTCTAGGGCATGACAGCCTCAACTCATAAAGCATCGCTTCCAACCTAACATTTACACCAGAGTGGACCGTCACTCACCCACCCCTGAGAACTTGCCATGAATTTAGATAAGTCAAAAAAGAGGATCGCTAAAAAGATTAAGATGGGATTTCAGGGTTTCCCTGAAATAACCCTTACCTATTCTGGCGAGACGAGCGATACCGCCAATCAAGTGATCGTATCCTTTGTCAGTGAGGAAGGCGCGGCGCCAATGGAAGAACGCTTCGCAAGCAAGCTGGACGCCCGAGAAGATGAGGTTATTCAGTCCGCCATTGTTAAAATGATCGAGCGTTCTGGAGCCAGCACGGTTAAGCAATCTGCGGGCGTCGGCATCCTTAAAAAGTAGCCCTGCCTTTTGATCAGATTATCAACACCTAACCAACGACATCACCTTCATTGGGCTATAACCCCCTGTAATGTAAATACAGCTGAGTCCCTCAAAAGCCTTACCCTTTCACCTTGAACATAAAGCCACCTTCGTGGCTCTTTCTCTATAAAAAACCACAGAATGCAACATTTGTTGCATTCCCAAACGTGGCTGGCGCTTGATAATAGACAGACGTATGCTGAATCGATAAACATAACAATAAAATCAAGAGAGATGACCGGATGATGAATCCCTATGCCCTGAGTCTGTTGCTGGCAGCGACAACAGCGGTTGCCAACGCCGCGGAAGAACCCACCCAGCTGTTGTTCGGTGATACCCACCTGCATACGTCCTACTCTTTTGATGCCTACCTCAACAAGAACCAGAGTGCCGACCCGGACACCGCCTACCGCTGGGCCAAGGGCCTGCCGGTAATACACCCCTACAACCGTGCGCGGGTGCAAATTAACACGCCGCTGGACTTTTTGGTGGTGGCCGATCACGCCGAACTCATGGGCGTCATCCGCGCCGTGAATAACAACACCGCCGAGCTGGAAGACCTCGGTTGGTTCGGCAACGTCAAGCGTTGGCTTATTACTAAAGTACTGAACGATGCCATTGAGGGAGGTGCCGGTAGCGACGTGTTCGTCTCCATTCTGCCTAACAAAGCGCAGAATCCAGGCACTGACCCGGTGCAAGACCCCGTTAATATTATCCCCGACTCGGGCTTTGGCGACACCATACCCACGGAAACCACCGCCTGGCATGAAATTGTCGATGCCGCCGAACGACACAATGAGCCAGGCAAGTTCACCAGCTTGATCGGCTGGGAGTGGAGCTCCATACCCACCGGCGCCAACCTCCACCGCGTGGTACTGACGCCTGATGGCGCCGATAAGGCCAAACAATTCCTGCCCTACGGCTCAGATCAAAGCCAGTACCCGGAAGACCTGTGGCAGTGGCTGGAGGATACCCGCGACAGGACCGGCAGCCGCTTTGTCGCTATCCCCCACAACTCCAATATTTCCAAGGGCTACATGTACTCGGAAACGACACTGAAGGGCGAGCCGATTACAGCCCAATACGCCCGCCGCCGTATGAGCTGGGAGCCTGTGTCAGAAGTCACACAAATCAAGGGCGACTCGGAAACCCATCCGTCGCTTTCGCCAGAGGATGAGTTTGCCGATTTTGAAACCTACAACCATTACATCCAGCAGGAAGCCCAAGAGTACACACCCGGGGCGGGCGATTTCATTCGCTCCGGCCTCAAGCGCGGGCTGGCCATTGAAGAGCAGGTCGGTGTAAACCCTTATAAATTTGGCCTGATTGGCTCCACGGATGCTCACTCAGGGCTGGCTTCGGCGGAGGAGAACAACTTTTGGGGCAAGTTTGCCCGCGACTCGACGCCGCAAACCAAGCGCACCGATGACAGCATCGGTGAGAGCAACGTCAACGGTTGGAATATGTCGGCCTCTGGCCTCGCGGCGGTTTGGGCAAAAGACAATACCCGTGAAGAAATCTATGCGGCCTTTCTGCGCAAAGAGGTGTACGCCACAACGGGCACACGCTTAAAGGTGCGCCTTTTTGCGGGTTGGGACTTTAACCCCGACGCTGCCGATGCGAACAACCTGGCCGAGCTAGGGTATGCCCAGGGCGTGCCCATGGGCGGCGATCTAAGCCGAAACCCAGACCCCAGTGCCGCGCCGCAGCTGCTTATTCGTGCCGTCAAAGACCCTAAAGACGCCAACCTTGATCGCCTGCAGGTGGTTAAAGGCTGGGTAGATTCTACTGGCCAGCAGCAGGAAAACGTCTTTAATGTGGCTTGGTCAGACAACCGCGCACTCGACGCCAAGGGCAAGCTCACGCCGGTTGGCAACACCGTTGACCTCGCAACCGCACACTACGAAAACTCCATTGGCAGCGCTGAGCTGTCAACCCTCTGGACTGACCCGAGCTTCGACCCTGCGCAACGGGCCTTCTATTATGTGCGCGTGCTGCAAATACCCACCCCACGCCACTCCCTCTATGATGCCGTGGCACTGCAACAACCAGCACCTGAAGAGGGGCCGGCTACCATCCAAGAGCGGGCCTATACATCGCCTATCTGGTACACCCCATAAAAGGTTGTTGGGTAGCCCTTGTCAGTGGCTACCCAATACAGCCAATCCTATAGCTCACCTTACTAGCTCAAATACAGCATACACATCGGAGCATCGACAGATGACGTTATCTCGACTCGCCACAGCCGGACTTTTAGCCGCCGCCATCAGCAACGCCACAACGCTACAGGCCGAAGAACCCACGCAAGTGTTGTTTGGTGATACTCACCTGCACACCAACTACTCCTTCGATGCTTTTTTAAATCAAAACAAATCCGCAGACCCAGATACCGCCTACCGTTGGGCTAAGGGTCAGCCGGTGATCCACCCCTACAACCGAGCCAGGGTACAGATTGAGACACCGCTGGATTTTCTGGTTGTGGCCGATCACGCCGAGCTCATGGGGGTTATGCGCTCTATAGACAACAATACAGTGGAGCTTGAAGACCTAGGTGTTGTTGGCAATATCAAGCGCTGGTTTGCCATCTATTTCCTCCAGGACGCATTGGATTCTGGCTTCGAAGGCAGTGATTTCTTCGCCACGCTATTGCCCAGGTCCGCCCAAAACCCTGGCGGTGACCCGGTGCAAGACCCAACGAACACCGGCATAGGCAGCAGCGCCTTTGGTGATACCAGCAAGACCGAAACCCGCGCCTGGAATGAGATAGTGGATGCCGCCGAGCGTCACAATGACCCTGGCACCTTCACCAGCCTGATCGGCTGGGAGTGGAGCTCTATCCCCACCGGTGCCAACCTGCACAGAATCGTGTTCACCCCGGACGGCGCCGACAAAGCCAAGCAGTACCTGCCCTACGGCTCGGACCAGAGCGAATACCCAGAAGATCTATGGCAGTGGCTACAAACCACACAGGAAGACACCGGCAGTCGATTTGTGGCTATCCCCCACAACTCAAACATATCCAAGGGTTATATGTTTGCCGAGACCACCCTGAAAGGCCAGCCGATTACCGCTGAATACGCCCGTACTCGGGTGAGCTGGGAGCCGGTCGCCGAAGCCACCCAAATCAAGGGCGACTCTGAAACCCACCCAGCGGTATCCCCCGAAGATGAGTTTGCCGACTTTGAAACCTACGCCCACTACATCCAACAGGATGCCCAAGAATATGAGGCCAAACCCGGCGACTACATTCGTTCAGGCCTCAAGCGAGGTCTGGCCATTGAGGAAAAAGTGGGCGTCAACCCTTACAAATTTGGCTTGATCGGCTCCACCGATGCCCACACAGGTATCGCCTCCGCCGAAGAGAATAACTTCTGGGGCAAGCTGGCCATCGACTCCACGCCGGAAACCAAGAAAAGAGACGGCGAGTCGATTGGCGAAATGAAATCCAACGGCTGGAGCATGTCGGCCTCGGGCCTGGCAGCGGTTTGGGCCAAGGAGAACACCCGCGAAGAAATTTACGCGGCCTTTCAGCGCAAGGAAGTGTATGCCACCACGGGGCCGCGCTTAAAAGTACGATTGTTCGGCGGTTGGAATTTTGATAAAAATGCCTACGACGCAGATAATTTGGCCGAAATCGGTTATGCCCAGGGTGTGCCTATGGGTGGCGACTTAACCCGTAATCCGGACCCGAGCGCCACACCTCAGTTGCTCATTCGCGCGATAAAAGACCCCAAAGAAGCCAACCTTGATCGCGTGCAAGTGATTAAAGGTTGGGTCGACCGCGACGGCAAGCAGCACGAGCGTATTTTTAATGTAGCCTGGTCCGATGAACGAAGCCTGGACGACAATGGCAAGCTACTACCCGTGGGTAATACCGTCGATCTCGCCACCGGACACTATGACAACAGCATCGGCAGTGCCGAATTTTCCACCCTCTGGACAGACCCTAATTTCAACCCGACCGAACGCGCCTTCTACTATGTGCGCGTGCTGCAAATACCGACACCTCGTCACTCGCTTCTCGACGCCATCGCCTTGCAGATACCGGTACCGGAAGAGGGACCAGCCACCATTCAAGAGCGCGCTTACACCTCACCTATTTGGTATACGCCTTGATGCTTAGGGAATTTTCACAATCTCATCACTGCTGTATACGAGACAACCACCTATGAGAAAGCTGTTTGCCGAACCCTTGATACAATTTGTGAGCATAGGTCTGGCGCTGTTTATAGCCGCCCAGATGTTTGCACCTGAGCGGCTGCAAAGCGTGGATGAATTCGACATAGCGGTGGATAACAAAACACTGGTGCACTATCTGCAACTGCAAGCCAAGAGTTTCAGCGCCGCCGATGCCGAACAAAAATTCCTGCTGCTGTCAGAGCAAGAGAGGCAAACCCTGATCGATGACTATGTGCGCGATCAAGTGCTGTTTCGTGAAGCGATGGCGCTGGGCCTGGACGCTAATGACGAGGTAATTCGCCGACGCCTGATTCAAAAAATGGAGTACATCGCCCAAGGCTTCTATCAAGACATTGCGCCAATCGACGAGGCATCTTTATCTGAATTCTTCGCAGTGAATCGTGAAGATTATCAGGTAGCCGCTTCGGTGAGCTTTACCCACGTTTTCTTTGATGAAAAAAAACACGGTGTCGAAAAAGCTCAGCAGCTGGCAGCACAAAACCTTGCAGAACTGAACCACAAGAACATTGCCTTTAACGGCGCTTCGCAGTTCGGAGATCGCTTTCTCTTTAATCGTAATTACATTGAGCGCACCGCCGAATACATCCGCGGTCATTTCGGCAAGGGTTTTGAAACGCTTCTTTTTACACTGCCGCCACAAACTCAATGGCAAGGGCCTTTTCAATCCGATTACGGGTTTCACCTGCTTCTCATGACGGAGGCCACAGAATCTCGGCTACCAAACCTCGATGAGGTCTCAGGTATTGTGCTGGCCGACGCTCGCCGGCGCCAACAGCAAGATTTGAAAAAACAGGCGGTGGATACGCTTATAGAAAAATACAACGTTTCTCAAATGGCCAACGACTCATGAGGTACGCCGTTGCTTTATGGGCCCTACTGTTATGGAGCGGGCTGGCTGGCGCCCACGAAGGTCGCCCCGTGTACATAAAACTGACCCAATCAGCGCCGCTGGAATACGACCTGCAATGGAAGACACCGCCGGTCATGGCCGCAGGCCAAGAACCAACGGTGCGCTTACAGGCAAGCGGCTGCGAGCGCCTTGCTGGCGATCTCCGTCGCCGACTAACGGGTACGCATCAGTACCTTTGCGAGCAGCCAGCGCCCACCCTAACCGTTGAGCTGCAATACCCCAAAGACAACCCGGCACTGTCGACGCTGATCGTCTTTGAGCGCTTAAACGGCGAACAGAGCCAGCACTTCTCCGGCCCAGAAACCCTGCAGATAACGCTGCCGACGACGGTTAGCGTCAGCGACGTCATAAGTCAGTACATCATCGCCGGCGCTGAGCACATCCTGATTGGCTACGACCACCTGCTGTTTGTGCTCTGCTTGCTTGTCATTGCCGGTTCGACCCGTCGCCTGCTACTGACCATCACCGGATTCACCCTCGCCCACTCTGTAACCCTTGCGCTGGCCAGCTTTCAGATACTGCAACTGCCCATCGCCTTTGTAGAAATGTTAATCGCGCTGAGTATTGTGATACTGGCCGCGGAGATTATTAAAAACAAACGCCACACTTTTGCCTGGCGCTACCCAGTCGCGACGGCCACCGCCTTTGGCTTGTTACACGGTTTGGGGTTTGCCAGCGTCTTGGGGGAGTTCGGTCTGCCTCAGCAGATGAAGTTGACCGCCCTCGTATTTTTTAACCTGGGCATCGAGGCCGGGCAAATATTGTTTATTCTGGCCTGTTTACTGCTGAAGGTGCTGTTAGGCATGTTACGAGAAGCGCCGCGATTACAGCTGCCCCAGAGAATTCAACGACACGCCACAGCGATGCCTGTTTCGATCTCCGCTCTGGGAATTTATCTTGTTGGTTTCACCAGCGCTTATTGGTTGATCGAACGCAGCGCTGCCATCTATTTTTAACTTCTCGAAGTCCCCTTGTTATACTCACCTTACAAGCGCTTTTAGCAAAGATAAGGTGAGTAACACATGAACATAAAAGCTTTCTTTCGCGCCCCACTTTTACTGCTCAGCGTGCTGCTGAGCACAGCCTCTTACGCCGAAACCGTTTGGGTTGATGTACGCAGCGCGGTTGAGCACTCACTCGATCATATCGAAGGCGACCTGCGCATTGCCCATACCGATATTGTGCAGCGCATGCATCAGCTACACCCCGATCTCAATACGGACATTCGCCTGTATTGCCGCAGTGGTGGTCGAGCAGGTAAAGCCATGTCGGCGCTAAAAGCGGCTGGCTATAAACAGGTATCAAACGCTGGGGGTATCAACCATGCCCGTATAGAGCGAGGCCTAAACCAGTGATCTCGTCACCTGCTCGATAACCGTCAACATTCTTCAACGTTTAAGCGCTGATTTTGGAAGAGCGGATCCTGCTGGACTTGCTGATATTTCAACTCCAACTCCTTGATCAACTCCGTGTACCGCTTATCAATATGCAAATGCAGACGGATATCGTCATAGACGGTTTCACTGTGCAGCTTATCGCGACCGGTTTCGCGGTAGAGCTGGCTGGCCAATAGGCGGTAGCGGCTGATCAAGAAAAAACCATCAACACGACCTGCAGCCAACAACTTGACCATCTGCCCGATTGACTGCGCCTGCACCGAGCTGGGGGCGTAATAGCCGCTCGCCACCTGGCCGACAATCCGCCGATAGGCGGGCAGGTAGGCAATTCTACGGCCTCGAAAGTCCGCGGAGTCGCCTATCTCTTCCCCTGAGAAGAGCAAGGTTGCCTCTTTTATCAGGGAGCCTTTAATCCGTACCATATTCGCCATCTGCTGTGCGCTTCCCAGTTTGGCGGTGTAATAGAGACCATGGACCTCACCCATCTCTGCTGCCAGGGCGATGCGGCGCGCTGGGTAGTACTGCAATTCTATACGTTCATCCAGGTGACGATTCAGGGTATTGAGCAGCATCGAATCGCAGTCAAACACGTCGACAAATTCTTTGTATTCGACATTGGTGGCCAAGACAATCGGCCCATTGGGCTGCTGATCAAGCGCTGTGGCGGAGAGTGGCAACAGGGCCTGTAGAGGCAAAAAAAGGAGCAGCAGTTTGGAGCGGAAAGTAAGCAACATAGTCAGGCAGGGCAATATCAACGAAGTTCACATTTAACCATAAATCCGATCGGTCGGCAGCGCTTCTAGGCGCTTAACGTTTGACCGCAAGTGTTGAATTAGCTGGGGCTTGGCAAGGTGCGATTAAGCACAGCCTTTAAATTCAGGTCCTCTATTTCACACGAATTGAACTGCTCTCCCCTAACCCACCTCGAGTGAGGCACCACAATGCTTGCAGTGATCGGCGTCGGTCTCATGGCCCAAACGCTTGCAGCCACCACACTGTCGCTGACTGCGCTCACGCTGCATTTCGATTGCCAATTCGGCCGTCAAAATACCGGTGGGCACGGCTATAATGGAATAGCCTGTTAGCATCGCCGCAGCGGCGATGACCTGGCCGAGCGCCGTCTGCGGAATGATATCCCCATAGCCGACAGTGGTGATGGTGACAATGGTCCAGTAGATGCTTTTCGGAATGCTGGTAAAACCGTGCACAGGCCCTTCGACGACAAACATCAGTGAGCCGAACATGCTCGCGAGCACCAGTACCGTGGCAAAGAACACCAGAATCTTACGTCGCGACTGGAACATCGCACGCATGAGGATATTCATCTCCGAAAGATAACGCACCAGCTTTAAAATTCGGAAGATACGCAACACCCGCAGCAGGCGAATGATCATCAAATAGTTGGCATCGATGAAAAACAGCGCCAGATAACTGGGCATGATCGACAGCAGATCGACCAGCCCATAAAAGCTGCGCAGGTAGCGCCAGTGATAAGGTGAGCAATAGATACGCAGCGCGTACTCAATGGTAAAGGCGATGGTGAATATC
>Ga0209292_1006741_pt1 | contig 11169 bp, 3 predicted proteins | sample GOMGulsemesocosm_2_FD_184634 | JGI IMG/M metagenome (GOLD analysis project Ga0209292, IMG submission 184634) | Methane-oxidizing microbial communities from mesocosms in the Gulf of Mexico - GOM9C Gulf of Mexico (SPAdes) (version 2) | ecosystem: Environmental > Aquatic > Marine > Cold seeps...
TGTTCAAGATAATATTGATAGTGTTGAGCGTGCACTTTATTTGGGTAAGAGCCTAGGAAAAAGCTTATCTAAAAGTTTAACGAAAGGTCAAGGTGCTACAGTAGAAAGCACCCTTGAACTTAGCTGTTCAGCTGCCGTTGAGCGTATGGCGCTTGCTAACCAAGTGCCATACGCTGATATCAAGGTTATAGTCATCGCTAAGAACGCCACTAATCAAGCAAAGCCAACAATCGATATTGATAATGCTGTGGTGGTTAGCTCATTAGCCAAGGCCATGTTACAACTTGATTTGTTTATTGCGCAAAATGCTTTAGTGGCATTAGTTGGTGTTAACTTAGCTAAAAGCTTTCCTTCAAATGAATTAGCTGAAAATGATTTAGCTGAAGATACACTAGCGACTAACAGTTTTGATGAATGCTTTACTGGCTATCAAAACTGTCATGGTTTGGCTGCATTGTTATTTTCATCGGTAAGTTTTGCGCAAAGTAATAACAGTTATGTTTACTCATGGTTAAAAGGCTTTGCCGTTGGTGATGAAATCACTAATTTTACTGAGGTGAGCGAGGTAACTGCATCAGCACTGGATAATGCTCAAGTTAATGCTAATGATATTGGTCTGTTAGAAGTTTCAGCTTTGGCGGCTAGCAAGCTTGCCATGGCAGAGTCTACTGGTTTAATTGCCAGTTATGCTCATAAAGACAAATTAACTACGGCAGTTTCCTGTGCGCGTAGTGTTACCGGTGAGGGCGAAGGTTTTTCACAAGTATTCGGTTTATTGCGCAGCGTTATTGCCTTGCAGCAACGTTATATTCCGGCCATTAGTGATTGGCAGCAGCCATTAGCAAGTAAACTACAAAATTGGCAGGATTCAGTTTTTTATCTTGCGACTGAGGCAAGGCCTTGGTATCCACAGCCAAATGGCAGTGCTCACTTGGCAGCTTATAGTTGCTTGGCTGCTAATGATGAATATTGTCATTTAATCCTTGAAGAAAACAAACTTAACTGCGGCAGTGAAAAGCATCCTAGCCAAGATATCCGTCACAATGGCTTTATTGCTTGTAGTGAGCTGAAAATGGTTTTAGTGGCCGCTGACTCCGAGCAAGCTTTACTGGTAAAGCTTGCTGAAATAGAAAGTGCCAGCGAATCGCTAAAAGAAATAGCTTTAAGCGGTTATAACCAAGCTCAATCAGCAACTAGTCGGCTCACTATTCGATACACTATTGTGTTGTTAGCGGAATCTAAAGAAGAGCTATTAAAAGAAGTCGATTCAGCTAAGTTAGGCATTGTTACAGCCTTTGAAAACGATAAAGAATGGCGTACGCCAAAAGGTAGTTATTTTACCCCCACGCCTGTAAATAGAGATTTACCTTTAAGCGAAGGCACTAACAATGTCTCATTTTTATATCCGGGCATTGGCGCAACATATGTGGGTTTAGGACGTGATTTATTTCATTTGTTTCCTGAAATACATCAAGATGTTGCCGATTTAGCGGATGATATTGGCGCTAGTTTAAAAGATAAATTGCTAAACCCGCGCACGATTATTCGTCCTAGTTTTAAAGAATTAAAACAACTAGATTTAAACTTGCGCGGTAACTTAGCTGATATCGCAGAAGCTGGTGTTGGTTTCGCGTGTGTTTTTACCAAGGTATTCGAAAACGTCTTTAAGGTCAAAGCCGATTATGCGACTGGTTATAGCATGGGCGAAGTCAGTATGTATGCAGCACTTGGTGCATGGCAACAACCAGGTCTAATGAGCGCACGACTTGCCAATTCTAGCACTTTCAATGAGCGCCTTTGTGGTGACTTATTAACCTTGCGTGAGCATTGGGGTTTACCTAAATCCACTGATCTTGCTGAAACTAATAACCAAACTGAAAAAGCTAATGAACTGATTTGGGAAACTTATACCATCAAGGCAACACTTGATGAAGTTATCAAAGCCAGTGAAGGTGAAGATCGAGTTTATTGCACCATCATCAATACCCCAGACAGTTTGCTACTGGCAGGTTATCCCGCAGACTGTTTACGCGTGATTAAAAAACTGGGTGTGCGCGCCATGGCATTAAATATGGCCAATGCCATTCATAGTGCTCCAGCCCAAAAAGAATACCAAGACATGGTTGAGCTATACACCATGGATGTTAACCCACGTTTGAAAACCAAGATGTATTCAAGTTCGTGTTATTTACCAGTGCCACAGCTAAGTAAAGCTATCGCCCACAGCGTCGCTAAATGTTTATGTGACCGAGTAGATTTTCCTCGTTTGATTAATACCATGCATGACAAAGGTGCACGGATATTTATTGAAATGGGACCTGGCCGTTCATTGTGTAGTTGGACGGATAAAATTTTGGACTTTGGTGTTCAAGGTGGAGCGAAAGATAAACCACGCGTTGCTGTACCAGTAAATGCTAAAGGTACCAGTGACGAGTTAACGTATTTAAGAGCTTTGGCTAAGTTGATCAGCCATGGCGTGAGACTTGATATCAAGACTTTATTTAAAGGCTCGATAATCGTAACAAAAGCTAAAAAAGAATTATAAAACTTTTCGAGGAAAGTATGGAAAATATTGCCGTAGTAGGTATTGCTAATTTATTCCCAGGATCTTCTGCACCAGAAGAATTTTGGCAGCAGTTACTGAAGAAACAAGATTGCCGCAGCAAAGCCACTAAAGAACAAATGGGTGTTGATCCGGCCAAGTACGCTGGAAAAAAAGGCGATACCGATAAATTTTACTGTGTGCACGGTGGTTATATCCGTGATTTCAATTTTGATGCCACAGCGTTTGTTAATAACGATGCTCAAAGCCACTTTCAAAAGAAAAGCGGCTTAACCGCAGATTATTTAAATCAATTAGATGATTTAAATCAATGGGCGCTTTACGTTACCCAACAAGCATTAACCGATGCTGGTTATTGGGGCAGTGATAAATTAGAATATTGTGGCGTTATTTTAGGGAATTTATCATTTCCAACCAAATCATCTAACCACTTATTTATGCCCTTGTATCATCAAGTAGTTAATGATGCGTTAAAAGCCAGTGTTGATAAAGGTTTTCAGTTAAGTCACTTTTCTGATACTGACATTGCCGATAAAAATGTACATGCAGATAATGCTTTAGTTGCCGGCTACCCAGCGGCATTACTAGCGAAAGCTGCAGGCTTAGGCGGTACACATTTTGCCCTCGATGCTGCTTGTGCCTCAAGTTGTTATTCAGTAAAACTGGCTTGTGATTATTTACACACTGGCAAGGCTGATATGATGTTAGCTGGTGCAGTCTCTGGCGCTGATCCTATGTTTGTAAATATGGGCTTCTCAATTTTCCAAGCTTATCCTGCAAACAATATTCACGCGCCGTTTGATAAAAATTCACAAGGTTTATTTGCTGGCGAAGGTGCTGGCATGATGGTATTAAAACGTCATAGTGATGCGGTACGTGATGGTGATAAAATTCACGCTATTATCAAAGGCGGCGCTTTATCTAATGATGGTAAAGGCGAGTTTGTCTTAAGCCCAAATACCAAAGGGCAGGTTTTAGTTTATGAACGTGCCTATGACAATGCTGGTGTTGATCCTCGTGATGTGGATTACATTGAATGTCATGCAACGGGTACCCCCAAAGGTGACAACGTTGAACTTGGCTCAATGGATACTTTTTTTAGTCGCTTTCCAAGAGAAAAGGGCAATAAACCGCTACTTGGCTCAGTAAAGTCTAACTTAGGTCATTTGCTTACCGCTGCAGGTATGCCGGGCATGACCAAGGCTATTTGGGCACTTAATGAAGCGAAAATTCCCGCGACAATCAACTTAAATGAGCCATTAACGTCGAAAAAAGGCTATTTAGGCGGTGCACAAATGCCAACGGACACTATTGATTGGCCAAGCTCCCAAAGTAGTAACTCCAACGGTAAAGTGAATAGCAAGCCAAGAACTGCTGGCGTCAGTGTTTTCGGTTTTGGTGGCTCTAATGCCCATTTGGTTTTACAACAACCAACACAAACGCTAGCGCCAGTAACTAGTTCTCCTAAAGCACGTGAGCCGTTAGCGATTATTGGTATGGACGCGCACTTTGGCGTGGCTAAAGATTTGGCAAGTTTCAACGCGCTTATTCAACGTAATGGCAATACCTTTAGAGAGTTGCCAACTAAGCGCTGGAAAGGCATGGAAAATAACACCGAAGTGATGAATGCCTTATCTTTAGCTAAAGCGCCCGTAGGCGGTTATGTTGAAGATTTTGATATTGATTTTTTACGCTTTAAAGTACCGCCAAACGAGCAAGACTGTTTAATTCCACAGCAATTGATGATGATGAAGGTAGCTGATAATGCCGCCAAAGATGCAGGCCTTAAAGAAGGCAGTAATGTTGCAGTATTAGTGGCAATGGGCATTGAGTTAGAACTGCATCAATACCGTGGTCGAGTGAATTTAAGCACGCAAATTGAAGAGAGTTTATTACAACAAGGGGTAAGCTTAAGTGATGAGCAACGTGAAACCTTAACTAATATCGCCAAAGATGGTGTTGCTCACGCCGCGCAGCTTAACCAATATACCTCGTTTATTGGTAATATTATGGCGTCGCGTATTTCAGCTTTATGGGACTTTACTGGTCCAGCTATTACTTTATCGGCAGAAGAAAATTCAGTTTATCGCTGTGTTGAATTAGCAGATAACCTCTTTCAAACCTCAGATATTGATGCGGTAATTATTGCTTCGGTAGACTTAGCGGGTTCGATAGAAAACATCACTTTGAGACAGCACTATGGTTCGGTGGCAAGTGGACTAGTAGGAAATGCTAACGGCACAGCTAATGTACTTGATGACAATACTTGGTTAGTAGGTGAGGGCGCAGCTGCTTTTGTTGTTAAACCAAGATCTACAGTAAATGAACAAAGTATCTATGCCACTATCGACGCGGTCAGTTTTGCCAACGGCAAAGATGCAAGTGCTATCACTAAAGCGGCAACGAACGCCTTGGCAATCGCAGGACTTAGCGCTGAAGATATCAACAGTGTTGAAGCACATGCTAGTGGCTTTATTGCTGAGAATGCTGCAGAAAAACAAGCGCTACCAAAACTTTATTCAGGTAAAGCGATCAGCTCGGTTAAAAGTAATGTTGGTCATACCTTTAATGCCTCAGGTGTTGCAAGTATTGTTAAGTCTGCGCTGATTCTCGATATAAATACCTCGGATCATACTGCCTCTCATATAGCAATTAACGGTTTAGGCAAAGATGAAAGCTGTGCTCACTTGATACTTTCTTCAAGCAAAAAAGTGCATCAAGCAGCTCCTGCCCCGACAGGAAAGCAGCGCCCTAAGTTAATAAAAACTATTAGCTTAGGCGGCAAAGCGATTTTCGATGACATTATCGAAAAAGCGAAAACAAGTGACATGGCAGATATCAAACAAGCATTTGCTAAACAGTCATTAGCTAATGTTAAGCAGGCGATTACGCTGAAAAATTTAGAACCTAAGTTGTTAGCCGCATCAGCAGCCGAAGCTGAGCAAGTTAATACCGCTCAACAAGCTAACCAATCTATTCAAGCAAAAACACGGTCAACCGTCGTTACTGGAGTACAAGTGAAAAAGACTACTCATGCGAATATACGTACTGATGTTAAACATCAAGCAAGTAAAGAAATTTTCCAAGAATCGGCCACCCATCAAGCCTTTTTGACCACTCGTCAGGTAGCAGGTCAGCAGATTTCTAAGCTTATTGAAATGCAAGCTAATGCTAGTGCAGGTTTACCAGCTTATACCGCTGAAACACAAGCGGTAAATACAAGTCATACAGCTCATGCACCTAAGCTTTCAGTTGTTAGTTCAAATGAACTAACGGATGACTTAATTGAGGCAAATAAATATTGGGCAGCACAATCGGGTTTTCAAATAAAGGGACCTGCAGGTTATAACTATCCACCATTACAGCTTGAAGAGCGTTTTAATCAACCTAAAGATATTATTTGGGATACTGCTGATTTAGTTGAATTTGCTGAAGGTGATATTGCTAAAGTATTTGGTGATGAGTTTAAAATAATTGATAGCTATTCGCGCCGTGTACGTCTACCAACCACAGATTATTTATTGGTTTCGCGTGTTACCGAACTTGAAGCAACAGTGAATGAATATAAAAAATCATATATGTGCACCGAGTATGACATTCCGGTTGATGCACCGTTTTTAATTGATGGTCAAATTCCATGGTCAGTATCGGTTGAATCAGGCCAATGTGACTTATTATTGATTTCTTATATTGGTATTGATTTTCAAGCCAAAGGTGAGCGTGTTTACCGCTTACTTGATTGCGAATTAACCTTCTTAGAAGAAATGGCCTTTGGTGGTGAAACACTACGCTATGAAATTCACATCGACTCATATGCAAGAAATGGTGAGCAGTTATTATTCTTCTTCCACTACGATTGTTATGTAGGTGATAAAAAAGTATTAATCATGCGCAATGGTTGTGCTGGTTTCTTTACTGATGAAGAGCTTGCTGACGGCAAGGGCGTTATCTTAAATGATAAAGATAAAGCGGAATTGGCTAATGCCGTTAAAAGTGATTTCACACCATTAATCACCAATATCGATGCAGCTAAACAAGCGAAACAGCATTTCGATTATGACGACATGATGAAGCTGGTTGATGGCGATGTTGCGGGCTGTTTTGGTGAAGAATATAACCAGCAAGGTCGTAATCCGTCATTAAAGTTCTCATCTAAAAAGTTCTTAATGATTGAGCGCATAACTAAAATTGATGCCAAAGGCGGTCATTGGGGCTTAGGTTTATTGGAAGGTCAAAAAGATCTTGATCCAGAGCATTGGTACTTTCCATGTCACTTTAAAGGTGACCAAGTAATGGCTGGCTCTTTAATGAGTGAAGGCTGTGGGCAAATGGCGATGTTCTTAATGCTTAAGCTTGGCATGCACGCTAATGTAAATAATGCTCGTTTTCAGCCTATGCCGGGCGAATCGCAAACGGTTCGTTGTCGTGGTCAAGTTATTCCACAGCATAATACGCTAACGTATCGCATGGAAGTAACAGAAATGGGCATGAAACCTTACCCATTCTTAAAAGCGAATATTGAAATTATTCTCGATGGTAAAGCTGTTGTTGATTTTAAAAACCTCTGTGTGATGATCACCGAGCAAGATGAGAGCTCTCCTTATCCAGTAACTTTGCCTGATAACGTAACACGCATTAAAGACATTACTGATGAGTCGTCAAGCGAACGGGCAGCAAGCACTCAAATACTAGGTCAGGATGTCAATACAGAGTTAGATGAGCGTGGTATTGAACCATTTAAACATGCACATCGTCCATTAATGAAAGTCATGTCTGATTTTACTGCGCCAAAAGAAAAGGGCGTAACCCCGATTAAGCATTTTGAAGCGCCTATGCTAGCCGGACAAAATCGTGTGCCAAACCAAGCACCATTTACTCCTTGGCATATGTTTGAATTTGCTACCGGTAATATCTCAAAGTGTTTTGGTCCTGACTTTGATGTTTATAAAGGCCGTATTCCACCGCGCACGCCATGTGGTGACTTACAAGTAGTTACTCAAGTAGTTGAAGTTCAAGGCACACGTTTAGACTTGAAAAAGCCATCAAGCTGTATTGCTGAGTATCAGGTACCAGAAGATGCTTGGTACTTTACTAAAAACAGCGTTGATAACTGGATGCCATATTCGTTAATCATGGAGATTGCTTTACAACCGAACGGCTTCATCTCTGGTTATATGGGCACTACCTTAGTTTACCCAGAAAAAGATTTATTTTTCCGTAACCTAGATGGCAGTGGTGACTTGCTCAAACAAGTTGATTTACGCGGTAAAACTATCGTCAATAAATCCGTATTGGTAAGCACTACCATGGCTGGCGGTATGATCATTCAAAGCTTCACCTTTGAGTTATACGTTAAAGATGAAAGCCAAGCAGCACAAGCGCTTGATAGCCATGACTTGTTTTACAAAGGTACGGCAGTATTTGGTTACTTTGGCGCAGACGCACTAACTAACCAGTTAGGTATAGACAATGGTAGAGTCACTTATCCATGGTTTGAAGATAACAATACGCCGAAATCAGCCATTGAACTGATTGATTTAAGTGATACTTCATTGGCCTTATATCAAGCACCAGCAAATAAACCGCATTATAAACTTGCCGGCGGTCAAATGAACTTTATCGATACCGTCTCTATTGTTGAAGGTGGTGGTAAAGCGGGCGTGGCTTATGTACATGGTGAACGCACTATTGATGCCACTGATTGGTTCTTCCGTTACCACTTCCATCAAGACCCGGTAATGCCAGGCTCATTAGGTGTTGAAGCGATTATTGAGTTAATGCAAACCTACGCCTTGAAAAATGACTTAGGCAAAGCTTTTACTAACCCTAGATTTATCGCACCAGCAACCTTAGTTAAATGGAAATACCGTGGCCAAATCACGCCATTAAATAAACAAATGTCACTTGATGTGCATATCACCGATATTATTCGTAAAGATGGTGAAGTGCGTTTAGTCGGTGATGCTAATTTATCGAAAGATGGTTTGAGAATATACGAAGTGAAAGATATTGTGCTGAGTCTTGTAGAAGCATAATTAATAGTTAATAAAAGCTGGATACTCGATCAGACACTTCGAGTATGACCTAAGGTAAGTAGACTCTCTACTTGCTGGTAGGTACTTGCCTTGCAGTCGTCATCCTCGAGTTCACTTAATCGAGGATCCATTGTATTGCTGTATTGTAAGTCGTACTTTAAAAGTCAGTTATCAAGGAAGATAATATGAAAAATCCTGCGATATATATACTCGCAAGCAAAAGGAATGGCACTTTATACATCGGTGTTACCAGTAATCTAGTAAAACGTGTTTGGCAGCATAAGAATAAAGCTGTCAGTGGTTTTACAGAGGGTTATCGAGTTAATACACTCGTTTATTTTGAACAATTTGATGATATGTATACAGCGATAACGCGTGAAAAACAATTGAAAACTTGGGGTAGGGCATGGAAAATTAGCTTGATAGAAAAGGCTAACCCCAATTGGAATGATCTTTACGATGACATTGTATAGCTAGAGAATGGATACTCGATCAGACACTTCGAGTATGACGGTAGATGTAAAGTGATAGCTAACTGTGTCATGTCAAGTTTGAACAACTAACCAAGCAGCCGTCATCTTCGAGTTCACTTAATCGAGGATCCAGCACTTTGTATCAATTTAAGAATAATACTAAATAAAAGAATTAGGAAACAGCATGTCAAATATCGATTTTAATAACACCAGAGCCATTGATTGGGCATGGAAAGTTAACGCGAATGACGTTAGCAGTAACAATACGCAGATTAAGTCAGCGTTAATGGATTTAACCAAGCCAGTGTATGTTGCAAACACATCTAACGGTTTGGGGGTGGTAAACACTACCGCAGCACAAGGTGAAGCAGATGTTTTAGCTTTTGCACAAAAGCTTACCCCACAAGATTTAGGTGATGACGCCTATAAAAAGCAACATGGCGTTAAGTACGCTTATCATGGCGGCGCTATGGCTAATGGCATAGCCTCAGTAGAATTAGTAGTGGCTTTAGGTAAGGCAGGCTTCTTATGTTCATTTGGCGCAGCCGGTTTAGTACCAGATGCAGTAGAAGATGCAATTAAACGTATTCAAGCAGAATTACCTAACGGACCTTACGCGGTGAACTTGATTCATGCACCAGCGGAAGAAGCCTTAGAGCGAGGCGCTGTTGAACGATTTTTAAAGCTTGGCGTTAAAACCGTTGAAGCTTCAGCATATTTAGGTTTAACCGAGCATATTGTTTGGTACCGTTTAGCTGGATTGTCTAAAAATGCTGATGGCACAGTCAATATTGGTAACAAGGTTATTGCTAAAGTTTCACGTACCGAAGTAGGGCGCCGCTTTATGGAGCCGGCACCACAAAAGTTAATTGATAAGTTATTAGCCCAAGGTAAAGTTACTCAAGAGCAAGCAGAACTTTCTAAGCTTGTGCCTATGGCTGATGATATTACTGCAGAGGCAGATTCAGGCGGTCATACTGATAACCGTCCATTCTTAACGTTATTACCAACTATTATTGCCCTTCGTGATGAAGTTCAAGCACAATACAACTTCTCTCCAGCATTACGTGTTGGTGCAGGTGGTGGTATTGGTACCCCAGAATCAGCCTTAGCTGCATTTAATATGGGCGCAGCCTATATTGTACTTGGCTCAGTAAACCAAGCCTGTGTCGAAGCGGGTGCTTCAGAGCATACTCGTAAGTTATTAGCTGATGTTGAAATGGCCGATGTAACTATGGCTCCTGCAGCAGATATGTTTGAAATGGGCGTAAAGTTGCAAGTAGTTAAACGTGGTTCAATGTTCGCTATGCGCGCGAAAAAGCTTTATGAGTTATATATTACCTATGACTCAATTGAAGATATTCCAGCAGATGAGCGACTTAAGATTGAAAAACAAATATTTAGGTCTAATCTTGATGATGTATGGGCAGGTACAGAAGCCTTCTTTACGGAGCGAGATCCTGATATGTTAGCTAGAGCACAATCTAGCCCTAAGCGTAAAATGGCGTTAATTTTCCGTTGGTATTTAGGTTTAAGTTCGCGTTGGTCCAATACCGGTGAAAAAGGCCGTGAAATGGATTATCAAATTTGGGCAGGCCCAAGTTTAGGTGCATTTAATAGCTGGGTAAAAGATACGTATTTAGAAGATTATACTCGTCGTTATGCTGTCGATGTAGCGTTGCATATGTTAAAAGGTGCGGCTTACTTACAGCGTGTGAATCAATTGAAATTACAAGGTGTTACTTTAACAACGGCTTTGGCGAGTTATCATAGTGAAGACTAACGTTAGCCGATTTCATCGTTAAAACTGATTAGGAAACTATATGCCAACATGTACCGAATTTGCAGTGTTTGAGGTTAAACAAGCTAACTTAGCGCGCGTTCTTGCGTTAAGTGAGTCACTATTTCTTGAAATTAATGCTGATAATAAAAATATTATTGCGCATAAGATACTAGTGAAAACCGATAATGCTGAAGAGGTCTGCTGGCATCTTACTTGGGCCAATATTGAAGCCGTAGAAGCAAGCTCATACAAATGGTCAACTTACCCAAGTGCAGCCGAAATAGAAAGTTTAGTAGGTAAAAAACTCTATTACGG
>Ga0209292_1006742_pt1 | contig 11169 bp, 4 predicted proteins | sample GOMGulsemesocosm_2_FD_184634 | JGI IMG/M metagenome (GOLD analysis project Ga0209292, IMG submission 184634) | Methane-oxidizing microbial communities from mesocosms in the Gulf of Mexico - GOM9C Gulf of Mexico (SPAdes) (version 2) | ecosystem: Environmental > Aquatic > Marine > Cold seeps...
ATCCTGTTCCTTTTTGAGTATAACCTTCTCCTACTTTTACGGTTCCTGTTGAACGGATATGACCACTCATCCAATTCGCATATAAATCTGGTTGATTTACATATTTAAATACCCAATAATCAGCTAATGTAATTGGGGCACCTGATGCTCCATTATATCCTGAAGTATCAAACGTTATTGTTTGTGGTGTAGCTGCTGCAGTACCATCTTTTAAAACTCCAGCTATTGAATAATCCGTATTATTTGATGTTATATTTATTGGGTTTACCGGACTTGACCAAAAGTTGTAGTTGTATATACTAGTTTGCCCTTGCTGATCACGTTCTAAATACCCAGAACTTGTTACATCTAAGTCAGAGTTTACAGTTTGAATTAATTGAGATTCGTCTACAAGATCTAACTGCCCATCTAGTTTTAAATAACTCGTGTTTTCTAATAACTGATCATTCTGAACCTCTAATTCTGACCCTGTATTTACCAATAACCCTAAATGTTTATGACTTGTAGTAGTGGTTACTTTAGCATTGTCAGTTACCTGTACTATTGCCCAATCTTTATTGGGTAAATTTTCAATATCCCACATAGTTCCATATTCCCATGTTCCTGTAGTTGTCCAAGCTCCTGATACGTTAGCTACATAAGGAATTGGGGCAGTTTGTACTTGAACTGATGTTATGTTGTGTATTTTACCATTTTTTACACTTGGGGACCCATCTAATAAGGTAACATCAAAAACAGAGTTCATATTATAATATAATATTAAATCATTCCATGATAATGATCCGCCATCTATCGGCTTTGGAATTGCAGATCCAGATACTTTTCCCCCTACATTTTCTATTTCTTGATATATTTGTTCTCTTATTTGTGCATTAGTAAGTTTTTTATCATATACCTTAACTTCATCTATTGCTCCTTGAAAATACTTATCTTCATCTTCAGAGTTTCTTCCAATAGCAAAGTCGATTATATCATCCCGTTTCCCAAAATTTAAACCTAAACCTGAATCTTGCCATACTTTATCACCATTTAAGTAAAGCGCTAAAGTTCCTGTACTTCCTTCATATCTAGTAGTTGCATGATACCATTGGTCGTTCAATAGCACTGGAGCACTTGCATTTGGTGTTTCTAATTCTACTATAGGAGCGCATTCTGTACATATTCCTCCATAAGCATTACTTGTATCACCAGTTAATGTGTTAGTCCATGTTTGATGAATTACTGAGCCATTCTCTCCAAATAATTGAAATAGCGTACTATCCATTTCAGGTTGTAATGCTCCATTCTGGAAATACTCAATTAAAATTGGATCACCTGGTGCCACTTCAAAAGAATAAGTTGCTGACCAACTTGGACCAATTGGTCTTATTTCGTTAGTCATTAATCCTCCAACATCAAACTGAAGTACTGTTCCATCAAGAGTAATTTGTACATACCCAGTCAATCCAGCATATGTATAATCATTAACAGAAATTACATAAGATGTAGTAAGTTGTCCAGTTTTTGCATACGCTTTAAGTCGATTATTGCCATCTACAAATAATTTAAAATTTGATTGACCACATACGACTCCTTCATTAGTAAAACTTCCGTCAGTTTTTAACCAAGACATCATAGTACTTTCCGTTTTTTCCGCCAAGAATCCTTTTGTGTCAATATAATCGTTAACACCATCAAAATCAATATCTGATGTTGGAGGCAAATCAAAAATTTGTATTGGTTTAATATATACTGCCGAATCATAACTTCTATCTACAACATCACCAATAGCTAATTTCATATGATAAGTAATCCCTGGTCTTAATATTGTATACGCTCTTAACTCTTCTGTAAATCCATTATACACCATTTGATGAGTGGACACTAATGCAGGTACTGCATTCCAGAAAACTGCATTTGAAACATATAAATCTGAATTACCTAACTCACACGGGTTTAATAGAGCACTCCCTGCTCCCCCAACAGCTCCTGAATTTATGTAATTTACCGCTACATTTGTTCCACCAATTGTTGCTAAATTAGAAGTTCCTGTTAAATCCCCACCAGAAATAAAAAAACCAAAAATGTCATTATATTGCGAACAAACCCAATAATCATATTCTTTTGAAGCAAACTGATAATCTAAAGCAAAAACTTTCGGTTCAGTACCTACTATTGTAAAGTCAAATTCAAATATTGCAACGTCTCTAGTTGCCTTTGATTCAATAGAAACAAGATCTGAATCTGCATATGTTGTTTCAACTGCAGGAGTCCCTTGCATTTTTAAATCACTTGCGGTACTTGCATAATTATCTAATGAATGACTTACTGATCCTGTTGTCAATAATATACCTTCATCAACCGTTAAACCAACATTTGTTCCATTAGCAAAAGTACCTAACTGTTTTGGATCGGTTGAAGGATTTGTTATTGTTGGATTTGTTATTGTGAATCCACCATTTGACGCCAGTTGAGTTGCTAATTGAGCTGCAGTGACGCTTTCTACATACGTTGCTTGTGAGAATACTACATTCGTATAAAAAACAAACAATAACCAAATAAAAATGCTAAAATATTTTTTTTTCATTTTGATTAATTTAAAAGATTAACGATTAACACTTTACATGTTAATTTATAGTTAGCAAAAAACAATAAAATATCAAGTACAGAACACTCTAGGATAAAATAGTATGTAAGTTTATTAGTTTTATATTATTACACTTACATAACACTAAATATTTAAGATATTTAAACAAAAAGGTCAGCTCCCCAGCTGACCTTTTCTACTCAAATTAATATGTAATTACCCGAATAACATATTAAATTTTATTCTTTTTCTTACTTATTCCATAGTATCTAAGAATTTTCTGTTTTTCATACTCTTTAATTACTGCTCTAATTACTAGAATTAATGACAAACTACTCAAACCAATACAGACATAACTCACTGTTAACATATCGTAATTATTTAATTATTAACTTTTTAGTTATCTGCTTTCCTTTATTGTAATCAAAAGTTATCAGGTAGGTCCCTGTAGCAACTGATACTGGAATTGATATAGCTTTTGTGTTGGTATATTTATTAGCAACTTTTACTACCAATTGTCCTACTACATTATACATCCTAATGTTTTTAGCTGAAAAATCTAATGGATTACTAATATCAATACTTTGCGTAGCTGTATTGTAAAACACTACCAAATCATCAGAAATTATTTCCTCGTCTTCAATCCCTAATACTTCCGTGTCCTTAAATACCACATAAAAACGATCGTTATATTCACCCGATGCTAAGTTAAATTCAACTGGTATTCCTGTTTCTAAATGGACTCTAGTGTTTAATTCCTTATCTAAAAAATATACCTCTAGTGATGAATCTAAATCTGATAAATCTCCAACCTCAAATTTACAAATCCCTTCTGCTCCTACTTTTATATGCAATGGTAATTCTAAAGCTTCATACACAGCTCCAATTCCTTGGATAACAAGTTTTTCATCAACTTGCTCTGCCTCTGCTTTTAAAACCCACGCACAATCTGTAACTTGATCATCTAGCATTCTAGCATCATATCCGTAATTCATCCCATCTGCCAAACCATCTTTTACAGCCAATAACAACTCACGTTGTGGTCCTTCTGGTGTTGTAAACTTAAAATACATACGTTGAAGATCAACAGTATTACTTGATGTTGATGAAGTAGCTTCTGCTGAAGAAGTTTTAGTAAATACTGAATCATCTGCTACAATCGCTTCTCGTTTATAGGCACGTTGACCATTATTAAACTCTATTGTTCCTCCTGCTGGACTTCCTTGTACAAAGAATCCTTGAGCTACTGGCACATATCGACCTGGGCGGATAGTTCCTGTTCCACTTGATGATACATCAGGATCTGGAATGGCTATAACCCCACCTGCTAAATTATAAGTAGCATAACCTCCTTCATAGGCTGCAAAAACATGACTGTTATTCGTTGAAAAATGTTCCCAGAAATATAAGGCTCCTGTTGAAGACCCTGTTCCTATTACATCACCAGTATTTTCTACACTAACCAAATTATCATTGATAAACTGATCAGCATCCAATGCACTAGCATATGGATTTCCAACTAAATAAACATTGTTTGCTCCTATAGTATGTTGAATTATTCCATTATTCGGCTTTCCGCTAAATACATAATTTTGTGTTGCTGCAGCTGATCCTGTTCCTTTTTGAGTATAACCCTCTCCTACTTTTACGGTTCCTGTTGAACGGATATGACCACTCATCCAATTCGCATATAAATCTGGTTGATTTACATATTTAAATATCCAATAATCAGCTAATGTAATTGGTGCACCTGATGCTCCATTATATCCTGAAGTATCAAACGTTATTGTTTGTGGTGTAGCTGCTGTAGTACCATCTTTTAAAATTCCAGCTATTGAATAATCCGTATTATTTGATGTAGCGTTTACAGGATTTACAGGACTTGACCAAAAGTTGTAGTTGTATATACTAGTTTGCCCTTGCTGATCACGTTCTAAATATCCAGAACTTGTTACATCTAAGTCAGAGTTTACAGTTTGAATTAATTGAGATTCGTCTACAAGATCTAACTGCCCATCTAGTTTTAAATAACTTGTATTTTCTAATAACTGATCATTCTGAACCTCTAATTCTGACCCTGTATCTACCAATAATCCTAAATGACTATGGCTAGCTGTTGTCGTTACTTTAGCATTGTCAGTTACCTGTACTATTGCCCAATCCTTATTTGGTAGACTTGTAATGTCCCAAACACTACCATATTCCCATGTTCCTGCAGTTGTCCAAGCTCCTGATGCGTTAGCTACATATGGAATTGGGGCAGATTGAACTATAACTGATGTAATATTATTAATAAAACCATTTTTTACGGCTCCTGAATTATCTATTAAAGTAATGTCGTAAATTAAATCCATGTCATAATACAATTTCAAGTCATTCCATGAAAGCGCACCTCCATCTATAGCTTTAGGAATCGTAGACCCTGTAACCAATCCTCCTACATTTTCTACTTCCTGATAAATTTGTTCTTGAATTTGAGTATCAGTAAGTGCTTTATTAAATACCTTTACTTCATCAATACTCCCTTTAAAATATCTATTTGTTCCAGCCGAATTTCTTCCTACAGCAAAATCTGCAATATCATCTTTTACATTTAAATTAGCTCCTAAACCAGAACCTTGCCATACTTGAGTTCCATTTAAGTATAAAGTCAAAGTACCTGAAGTCCCATCAAATTTTGCCGTTGCATTGTACCATAAATCATTTGTTAGCACCGGTGCACTCGCGTTAGGCGTTTGAACAGTTACTACTGGAGAACAACCTGCACAAGCTGCAGTATAAGAATTGTTTGTGTTTCCAATCAATGTATTAAAAGGCGTGTCATGAACCAAAGTTAAATCCTCGCTATATAATTGAAAAGAAGTTTCATCCATATCTGCAGAACTAGCCCATCCATCATCTCTATATTGAATCTGAATAGTATCTCCAGGATTAACTTCAAATGTATAAGATCCTGATGGATGACCAAATTCAGGCTGTATCCGATCAGTCGGAAACCCTCCTATGTTAAACATTAACCATGCACCTCCATTAATGCGAATCCTTACATAGCCCATTAAACCATCAATTGGTGTACTATCTTTAACAGTAACTGTATATGTATATGTGCTAGATCCTGTTTTAGCATAAGCCTTAAGCCTATTGCTTCCATCAACAAATATTTTAAAATTGTCTTGGCCACACACATCGCCAGTACTTGAAAAAGTATTGTCTAATTTCAACCAAGACATCATAGTACCCTCAGTAAATCCTCCAAAAAATGGTTTTGTATTCACGTAATCGTCAACTCCATCAAAATCAATATCTGATTTAGGAGGTAAATCAAAAATTTGTATAGGCGCTACAAATATTCCAGAATCATAAACATCATCACTGGTATCAGCAATTGCCATTTTCATATGATATGTAATTCCTGGTCTTAAAATAGTATAGGCTCTTAAAATAGTAGTAAACCCATTATACATCATATGATGAGGTCCATCAGTTAATGTATCCAAGAAATCATCTGTAGTATCTGCAGGTGTACCTGCATTATCTAATACATAATTTATATTAAAACTAGAGCTATTAGATAAGACACAAGGATCTGTGGCCGAAGAACCGCTAACCCCAACTCGGCCTTCGTTAATATTATTTACAGCAACATTATCACCTCCAACAGATGCGATATTTGCTGTACCAGTTAAATCTCCTCCAGAAACAAAAAAACCGAAAATATCATTTACTTGAGCACATACATAATCAGGATATTCCTCAGATGCAAACTGATAATCTAATGCAAAAACTTTAGGTTCAGTACCTGCAATGGTAAAATCAAATTCATAAATTACAGTATCATAATTTGAACTTGAATTAATTGCTACAAGATCAGGATCGTCATAAGTAACACCCCCTTGTTCACTATCATCTCCTTGTGTAGAACTTTGATTATTGATTGATCTATTAACCCTACCTGTAGTTAATAGTATTCCTGAATCCATAGTTAAACCAGCTCCAGCTATACCATTAGAAAAAGTACCACGCTGTCTATTTCCTCCATTTGTAATTACTGGATTAGTAATAGTAAATCCAGGACTTGTTAATTCTGTTGCTAATTGAGTGGCATTAGAGCCTTGGACAAATGTTGCTTGTGAATAACCACTTAAATGAGTGATTAAAACTGATAGAAACAATAACATCCCAATGTAATTTGTTTTCATATTTTAATAAGTTATTTTAAAGGATTCAACTTAATGTTGAAGTAATATTCCTCAAAACTAGCTTAGATTAACAAATGTTATTCAGTATTTCACTCATATAATTCTCATGTTTTTTTATTTTCAACTCATTTTTTTCTAATATTACAACCAACTTAACCCCTTAATACCAACTACTTATGCCTGTCAACCTCATAAAAACAGCACTAAACCTCATGTTTACCTTTATATTTTGCACTAGTTTTGCACAAAATGAAGAATTGAAAATAAAAATAGATAGCTTAAAATCTATTATTACAACAAGAGGAATTACTGACCTAAATAAATTGAATACATTAATTGCATTAAGTGATAGTTATATCATTACTAATGAATTTCATAAATCGGAATTAAACTATAATAAAGCTGAGGATATTGCTCTAAAGATTAAAGACACGTTATTCTTAGCTATTATAAATAAAAAAAGAGCACGCCTATTTATGGACAGTAGTAACTACTCTAAAGCTCTAAAGGGGTTCAAAAACAGCATTAATTTTTTTAAAAACACTCCTAGTCCTGAAAAATACTATAAAGAATTATTTAGCTGCTATATAAATATTTCTAATATATATATCAACACCAATAGAAGCGGGAAAGGGCTTAAATATGTTTATAAAGCTAAAAATTATATTCCGAAAAAAGAAGATAGCCTATCTAAACAACTCAATATTTATGTCTTAAACAATTTAGCTTATATTCATACTGAAACAGATAATTACATTGAAGCTATAAAATATTTAAAAAAAGCGTTACTGATAGAAAATGAAATTAATGACTTGTTTAGCAAAGCTGACACATACAATGCTTTTGCGATAATTTATGCGAAACAAGGAGAAAACGATAAAGCCATAGAATATTACAATTACTCAAAAAAGGCATACGAAAAACTTAAAATCCCAAGAGGTATATCAGTTATATTAAACAATAAAGGGGTATCCTATTATGATTTAAAAAACTACAGTAAAGCTGAAGAAACATTATTGGAAGCTATTAATACTGCAAAAAAAGGTAATTATAAAGATATACTTTCTGAGAGTCATTTATATTTAGGAAAAGTATATATCGCTTTGAATAAAACAGATGTGGGTTTATATAATGTTAATAAGTCATTACGTATTGCTGAAGAAATAAATGGTCTTGAAGTCATCATTAATTGTTTATTAGAAAAAGTACAACACGCAAAAAAAATAGGGAATTCTTCCGAAGCAATACACTTCCTTGATTTAGCCTTAAAAAAATCTCACAAAGCTGATTTAGCTCTTTTAACAAAAGATATATATAAAGAACTATATATATATTATAAAAACAAAGACAGTAAAAAAGCTTTAGCATATCACGAAAAATACACATCACTTAATGATAGTATTTATTCCATAAAAAAGATAAACCAAACAGAAGCTCTGAAAACAGAATTCACCTATTTAAAACTTCAATCTGATATTAAAAATAAAGATATTGCTCTTGATCTTGCAAATGAAAAGGAAAAAGCTTCTAAAATTCAGTTTTTTTTAATTGTCAGTTTAGGGATTGTACTCATTATATCATTAACAGCCATAATATTTAGACAAAAAAAACTTAATAAAACACGGAAAAAGATGTGGGCTACTAAAAAAGATTTAATGGCTTTAAAGCAAGATACTTCTGACAAAATAATTGAGTTTAAAAATCAGCAAATAACCGAATTTGCTATCCATATTACTGAAAAAAATGACCTTCTTGAAGGTATCAAACAAAAAATAAAAAAACTACCTACTCTGAATAAACAAATCAATGATATAATCGTATTTATTAACGATGATATTAGTCAGAATAAAGAAAAAGTTCAATTATACTCGGAAATTGATGAAACTACCAATTCGTTCAATCATAACTTGGCTAATTTGTACCCACAGTTGACCGAGAGAGAAGGAAGAATTGCCACCCTAGTAAGACTAAACCATACCTCAAAGCAAATTTCACTTCAACTAAACATCACCCCTGCTAGTGTGGACAACTATAGATCAATACTTAGAAAGAAAATGAATGTTCCTAAAGGAGCATCAATCGTTAAATTTATTAAAAACATTTAATGGGCAAACAAAAAAACAGTACATTAATAATATTAGAAACTCATTATTTCCATAAAAAAACCTTAACTTCTTCTTATATCACCTTTAACTAACCAGATAAAAAATCAGTTACACACCCTCGACCACATGTTAAATAAATTCCCACTATACCTTTTATTTTTTATATTCTTTAATTCTATCATTGCTCAAAACGATGATTCTGATAAGCACCTAATTAATAAAAAAATTGACAGTATTAATTCTATATTAAAAAACAAAAAACTTTCTGCAAAAGAGCGAATTGACAAACTGAGTGTTTTAATAGAAGTTTACATTCAAAAACAAGATTTGGATAGTACTCTAAAAACAATCAAGGAAATCCAAAAACTTGCTGTTAAAGCCAAAGACACTTTTACATTAGCTAGAACTCATAAAGCAATCGCTTCTTTTTCTGACATAAATTCTAAAGAAAATATTGATGAGTTAAAAAAAGCAATTGTATTATTCAAATCTTTAAAGAAGCATTCTGAAAAAAACAATTATTTATATTCATCTTATTACTTATTGGCTGATTTACATACCATCAATAATAATTATGGTGAGGCCCATAAAGCCGTTTTAAGAGCCTATGATTATATCCCTACCGAGAATGATAGTATAGCAAAATACTCAAAAATAGATCTTCTCAATATGCAAGGTTACATTAACAGTGAAATTGAAAATAATTCAGAAGCTTTAGAAAACTTAAAAGAAGCCTTAATTTTAGAAACTGAAATAAATGATGACTACGGAAAGGCGAATACGTATAATGCATTGGCTATTATACATAGTAAACAAAAAAATGAAACAAAAGCACTAGAATACTACCAATTAGCTTTTGACATCTATGAAAACTTAGGAGATGTAGGGGCTAAAGCCTTATCTTACAATAATATTGGAATTTCATATTATGAGTTAAAAGATTATGCAAAAGCTGAAGAATTACTGCTAAAATCTATTGAAATTTGTAAAAAACAAGGCATTAAAAATATTCAATCAGATAGTTACCTCTACTTAGGTAAATGCTATGTTGCTAAAGATAATATTGACTTAGGATTACATAATATTTCTAAATCACTACAACTTGCACTAAACATTAACTCACCATCACTTATTATTGATAACTTATTAGTGAAAGCTGAGGTAGCTAATAAACATCAAAATACTACTCAAGCTATTGCATATTTGAATGAATCATTATTATATACTGACAAGTCAGAAACTATAGACATAAAAAAGAGAGTTTACAAAGCGCTTGCAAAAACGTATGAAAAAGTAAATAGTGATAAGTCTAGCTTTTACAATAAAAAATTCATTCAAATTAAAGATAGTATAGAACGAATTCAACAAATTAATAAAACCGAAATTTTAAAAGCTGAATTTGATAATTTAAAAATAAAGGCTGATTTAAAAAATAAAGAAGCTCATTTATTATTAGTAAAAGAGCGAGAAGAGGCTTCGAAAACAAAATTTACATTACTATTTGCATTAGCAGCTATATGTATATTAGCTTTAGTTATAATTACATTAAGACAATTTAAATTAAGTAAAACTCAAAAAGAAATGTGGGCTGCCAAAAATGATTTATTGGCTCTAAAACAAGAAACTAGTAATAAAGAAATTGAATACAAAAATCAACAAATAACAGAGTTTGCTATTCATATTTCCGAGAAAAATGAATTATTAGAACATATTAAACAAAAAGTAAAGAAATTACCTATCATTAACAAAACAACGGCTTCACAAATAAACGATGTAATTGTATTTATTAATGATGATATTAATCAAAATAAGGAAAAAGTTCAGTTATACTCAGAAATTGATGAAACTACAAACTCATTTAATCATAACTTGTCTAACCTATATCCAGAATTAACTGATAAAGAAAGAAGAATTGCAACTTTAGTTAGATTAAGCCATACTTCAAAACAAATATCATTACAACTAAATATAACCCCTGCAAGTGTAGATAACTACAGATCAATACTTAGAAAGAAAATGAATATAACTAAAGGTGTTTCTTTATCAAAATTCATAAAAAACATTTAACCTTACAGTTCCTTCAATTTTGAAACTTGCCTAGAACGAATACGAAGAATAGACATTATTAGATTTAATGTAAATCAAAAAAAGCCAGCTCATAATGAGCTGGCTTTTTTTTGATTACACTTGTATTAAATTTTACTAGTCCTTCTTAAAAGTTTCATCTAAATTTACAATAATAAACTCAGAACGTCTGTTAGCTTGATGTTCCTCTTTTGAACATTTCACTCCGTTAGAA
>Ga0209292_1006747_pt1 | contig 11167 bp, 10 predicted proteins | sample GOMGulsemesocosm_2_FD_184634 | JGI IMG/M metagenome (GOLD analysis project Ga0209292, IMG submission 184634) | Methane-oxidizing microbial communities from mesocosms in the Gulf of Mexico - GOM9C Gulf of Mexico (SPAdes) (version 2) | ecosystem: Environmental > Aquatic > Marine > Cold seeps...
CGAGATGAACGGTACGCCGCAGTGCCATGGATGGCAAGGAGCGGCGAAGTTCAGCATGCACAGGGATGTGCTAGGTAGGGCAATGCCGGGAGCATATTGCCGAGATGAACGGTCAGACTTTTTGTTCCCGACAAAGTCTAAGTACGTGCATCCCTGCACGCACAGAGTTTTTGTTCCAGACAAACTCTAAGTACCGCCGTCCCTGGCGGCACAGAGTTTTTGTTCCAGACAAACTCTAAGTACCGCCGTCCCTGGCGGCACAGAGTTTTTGTTCCAGACAAACTCTAAGTACCGCCGTCCCTGGCGGCAATGCCGTGGTGCCATGTTTGCACAGGGATGTGCACATTAGGATAGCGCAGGAGCAGTTATCGAGCAGGAAATTAGTTCCAGACATTTCCTAAGTACTGCCATCCTTGGCAGCAATGGCAAGGAGCGGCGATGTAAACGCTAATTCGTTGTTAATATATACAAAATATAATAAGCCTATCGTTCAATAAACTACACGGATGTATGCTTTGAAATATATGAAATATATGAAATATTTGGCGCTATGGTGTTGCGCAGTTTTTCCATCATCACAGGTGATGGCACAGGCACAACAAAATCACCCGCCAATAAAAATAGCATTGGCCTATGCGCCAAGTGTTACCAGTAAATTGTCAGACCCTTTCCCTACTTATTTTAAAAAAATGGCCGAATTAGCGGGCAAAGAGGCGAGCATACGAATTTCACCCTTAATGCGCACCTTGATGGCGGTCGCAGATGGTAGTGCGGATTTACAGGCTCCCTATATTCATAACCCTGCGATCACTACGTTGAGTCATCCTTTTGAGATATCCTCTGCAACCTTTTGGAAACTCAACTTTGTGCTTTACACCCATAAAGGTAAAGTTTTCGATAACAACAATTTGGCGCGAATGAAGTTGGTTACTAATCGAGGCTGGACCGATATTATCGGTTTTAAGGTGGGCAGCTTAACCAAAGTAGAAGCGTCTTTAAGAATGGTTAATGCTGGTCGAATCGATGGGGTTATTTATGCCGATGTGGTGGTCGACCCAATGATTAAGCGCCTGGGGCTCAAGAACGTCCGGCGCACATTTTTTGGTACCTTCGATGTTAAAGCCGCTATTGCCAAAAATAGTCGTAGCAAGGAGATAGATGCGATGATTTCTAACGCGGTGGAAAAGCTACAAGGCTCTAAAGAGATTAAGGCGCTCACGAGTAATCTTTCATCTTACGATAACTGGCAGCCGTATGAGCTGTTAAAATAGTGATGAGGTTGGTTGTGTGACATTTTCGAGCCTATGTTGGCGCGAATACGATAACGCAGCTCGTTTTTTTTGCGGCTATATATCAATGTATTAGAATTCTTTTCGGATGTTTTGTCGCTTTCGTTACTGTTACTTTGCCAAACACCTGATAAATCTTAGCTATTGTCTTGCTTAATTGATTATTCTCTCTTATAATTGCGCTCCAAATTCGGCTATCCATAGTTCCTTGCCCTCAGACTGGTCCAGCCGTGCCACGTTAGGGCTAACAAACCGTAAGGAATAATAAATGCGTCATTATGAAATCGTATTTATGGTTCACCCTGACCAGAGTGAACAAGTACCTGCAATGATTGAGCGTTACAGTGCGTCTATCAAAGATTCTGGTGGTGAAATTCACCGTCTAGAAGATTGGGGCCGTCGTCAATTAGCATACCCAATCGAAAAGCTTCATAAAGCTCATTACGTTCTTTTGAACGTTGAAGCTGGCCAAGAAGTAATGGACGAGTTAGAGCATAACTTCCGTTACAACGATGCTGTGATCCGTAGCCTGATACTTCGTACTAAAGGCGCGATCACTGAAGCTTCTGACATTGCTAAGGCAAAAGAAGAACGTCGTGAAAGCAAGCGTCGCGAAGCACCTGTTGCTAGCGAAGAAGCTAAAACTGAGCAACCAGCTGCAGAGTAATCTGTAAAAGGCAATTTGACTATTGAAGACAGAAAATTCAACGGTATTAAGTGGCACATTGTGCTCTAGCCCGAGAACGAAAGTCAGTCCAGCCGGTGTCCCACATACTTATTTAGTAATGGACCACCGTTCACAACAGGTTGAAGCAGGTTTCCCCCGGGAAATATATTGCCGAATGACCATAGTGTTAGCTGGAAAAGATAAGCAAGTTTCCGATAAAAAGTTGGTTAAAGGCAGTAATATTAAGGCAAGTGGTTATCTTGTCTGGCATCAAGGCCGAAATGGTTCGCCAAAAATAGTATTACATGCCAATTCGATTGAATTGATGAATTAGGAGAATACTCCATGGCACGTTTTTTTAGACGTCGTAAGTTTTGTCGTTTCACCGCTGAAGGTGTTTCACAAATTGATTATAAAGATATCGCTACTTTGAAAAATTATATCACTGAAAGTGGTAAAATTGTTCCTAGCCGTATCACTGGTACTCGCGCTAAATATCAGCGTCAGCTTGCTGTTGCAATCAAGCGCGCTCGTTACCTAGCTTTACTTCCATACACAGATTTACACCAGTAAATCGGTTATTGAATTTTTAGGAGAAAGGTAATGCAAGTTATTTTACTTGATAAAATTGCTAAACTTGGTGGTTTAGGCGATGCAGTTTCTGTAAAGTCTGGTTACGCACGTAACTACTTACTACCACAAAAGAAAGCAGTTTTTGCTAGCAAAGAAAATGTAGCAAAATTTGAAGAGCGTCGCGCTGAATTAGAAGCTGGTCTAGCTGCTAAATTAGCAACTGCTCAAGCTCGCGCTGAAGCTGTTAACGCGTTAGACAACGTTGTTATCGCTTCTTCAGCTGGTGACGAAGGTAAATTGTTCGGTTCTATCGGTACTCGCGATATTGCTGATGCAGTGACTAAAGCTGGTGTTGAACTAGCTAAAAGCGAAGTTCGTTTATCAGAAGGCGCATTGCGTCACACTGGTGAATTCGAAATCGTTGTTCACCTTCACGCTGAAGTTGATGCGACTGTTACTATCGAAATCGTTGCTGAATAATTTCAGCCGATTAAGCTAGCAACACAAAAACCGCTCAAGCAATTGAGCGGTTTTTTACGTTTATGGCCCTAATTAAATTAGCGGCGAATACTATCTCCTGCCAAAACATTTTCGCGTAATTACTCATTCTTTCTGCAACTCAATAAATATCATCTAAACTTATAGTTAGTGAACTAATTAATAGATCACTTGTGCGAGCCAAAACCAAGCTAGACAGCGTTGCTTCCTAACTATTGGACAATGTTCTCCAGGCATTGCTCTACTATAGACATTACCGTCACAGATGGTGGTAGCTTAAGCTGAGCTCAGGTTGGTTAGAGTTTGCCGGGAACTAAAACTCTACTCTGTCGAAATCAATCGACCATCTTGCCTAGTATAATGTTGGTGATGCACAAAAATCTTAAATTTAATCCACTTGGTATTATATTTAATTGACATTTTTTCTAAAAATGCTTTATGTTTTAAACTAGCTAAAGCAACAAATAATGGATCGTTATGCTAAATGAAATTGTAGGGATATTGCAAAGCTGTTTGCAGATTGAAGATTGTAGTGACTGGAACGAACAAACGTTACTCTTGGGTGCGATTGCAGAGTTCGATTCGATGGCAGTGGTCACTGTATTGACACAACTCGAAGAGAATTATGGGATGAGTGTCGATGACGACGAAATAAGTGCCGAAATATTTGAATCTGTCGGTAGTTTAACCTCATTTGTTCAAGCGCGATGCTGACCGATAATGAAACCAAGGATGTGGTTCTTACCGAGTAATAATCAACAACTGCTGGTCACTGGCTTCGAGCCTGCTCTTCCTGTCACGCAAAGTGTGATTGTGGTACCACCCTTTGCCGAGGAAATGAACAAGAGTCGCAAGTTGATGAGTGATTTTTGCCGTAGTGTGGTGGGGGCGGATGGTTCAAGTACTGCGGTTTATATGATCGATCTATTTGGTTGTGGTGATAGTGAAGGGGTGCTTAGCCAAGCCAGTTGGCCGATGTGGCGTCATAACATCGCCGATCTTTTAGCTGATCTCAAGCAACAGCATCCTTTGGCCAATCACCATTTACTTGGCATTAGACTTGGCGCTGCACTCGCCTTGGATTGCTGCATTAATGAACTGCATAACCAATCGTTGTCACTTATTTTTTGGCAACCGGCATTAAATGGCGCACAATTTATTAATCAATTTATGCGTCTAAAGATTGCCGCCGCCATGGCGCAAGGAACAACGATAACTACCGCACAATTACGCGAAGAATTAGCCGACAAGCAGCTGATTGAAATTAGTGGCTATGAAGTATCTCGTGCCATGGTTAATGCAATTGATGGAATAGCCTTGCATCAACTTGACCGTTTACCGTCGGCGGTAAGATTGGCTTGGTTTGAAGTGTCACCAGATCAACAATTATCGATGTTACCGATTAGCAAGAAAATCATTGAGCGCTGGTCTACCCACTCGCAAGCTGTTGGCGATGCTTGTCACGGTGAGCGTTTTTGGCAAACGGCGGTTACGGTGACAGCGCCCTGTTTAATAACACGCACTGGTGAGTATTTAACGGAGGGGGGAGATGCATGAGTTACCAGTCACTTTTATGAGTGATGGTCAGTGGTTGAGCGGTATCATTCACCGGCCAACAATTGAACCCATCGGCATGGGAGTGCTAATAGTCGTCGGCGGTCCACAGACCCGTGTCGGTAGTCATCGTCAGTTTTTATTGCTCGCCCGTCGCCTTGTAAGTGAAGGCTATCACGTGATGCGCTTCGATTATCATGGCATGGGGGATAGCGAAGGGAAAATTGATACATTTTTGAATGTTACAACAGACATCGATAGCGCCATTTCGCAGTTTAAAGAGACCTGCCCTGACGTCAAAGAACTTGCCTTGTGGGGGCTATGTGATGCGGCATCGGCAATTCTACTATATTGTCAGCGCTATTCACCGAAAAATGTTAAGCAGCTGATTTTATTAAACCCTTGGGTGACCAGCGAGCAGCTAAAAGCCAAAGCGCTACTCAAGCATTATTATATTGATAAAGTATTAAGCAAGCAGTTTTGGAAAAACCTATTACACTTAAATGTCGACATTAAGCAGTCGATTATTGACCTGAGCAGTAATATTAAGGCGATGGTTGCGGTAAAGCCAAAAGAGCCTACAGGGCAAGATCAAGTAGTTATTGCCAATAACGACAACTATGTCGAGTTAATGCAGCGAGGCTGGCGACACTTTGAGGGCTGTACTCAGATCATATTAAGCGGTAACGACTTGGTGGCTGCACAATTTGAACAACTACTGATTGATAGTCAGCAATGGTCGCAGTTAATGATCGATCAACAAGTACTAAAGACGACTATCGAAGGGGCTAACCATACCTTTGCCAGTGCTCGATGGCGAAAAATGGTTGAGGATATTACAATAGATGCGCTTTGCGCGGGTGTCAGTAATCATAAAGATAAACATAATATGGATTTTAAAGGCTAACTTATGAATAACAAATTACTTAAATCTTCACTCATTGTTGTCGCTTTGTCCGCTGCACTAGTTGGCTGTGGTGATGATACAACCAGTGAGCAACACCTTATATCGGGTAATAAATATTTGGGTAGCGGTGATGACAAAGCGGCAGTGATTGAATATAAGAACGCGCTTAAAAAAGATCCACAGAATGTTCTAGCGAGACTGGCTCTGGGCAAAATATATCAAGCGCGGGGAGATTTACCTGCTGCGGCTAAAGAGCTGTCTCGGGCGATGGACAAGGATGCCACTCGTCGTGACGCGATCATCCCTTATGCCATGGTATTAAACCGAATGGGTGACTCCCAAGAAGTACTAGATCTTGCGCTATTGAGCAGCAGATTATCTAATGAAGATATGGCGCATGCGCACTATTTGCGCGCGCAGTCATTTTTGCGTTTAGAGAAAGAAGGTAAAGGGCGTATTGAACTGAGTCAGTGTAGTAAAATTGACGGTGTAGGGGATTACCAGCGTTTATGTGCAGCGCATCTCGCATTATTTGAACAAAAATTCGAACCCGCCTTGGTGATTGTCGAACAACTATTGAAGCAGTCGCCTAATATGGCCGAGGCATTGTATCTTTCAGGCGCGATCTACACGCAACAGAAACGTTATACTCAGGCGGTAGCGAGTTACCGAACCTATATCGAGCATCATAATAATAGTGGCTCGGCCGTTGCTGCGGTCAATTTATTGTTAGCTGAAGCGTTGGTTAATAATAATCAAATGGATGAGGCTAAAGCCGAGATCGATATTATCTTCAAGCGTGCGCCACTACAGCCGATAGCAAATTTTTTGATGGCGCGGATGTTGTTTGCCGAAGAGTCATTTAAATTGACCTTATTTCATGCTCAGATCACCACAAAGTCAATCCCTAGCCATTTTTCGGCTAATTTACTCGGCGGTGTGTCGGCTTTTCGTCTCGGCGATTATAGCGAATCATACCATATGCTGACTAAAATAGAGCGCCAGCTAAGTGGTCGCACGCTGCCTATCATCATGAATGTGATTAATAATATTAAACGTGGCGAAGTCGAGCATTCTCGTCAATTACTCAGTCAAGCTGGCGCAATCGATAGCAAAAGCGCTCGACTCTATATGCTGGCGGCCAATGAATTTCGCTTAGCGCAAGATTACGAAACCGCATTGTCTATTCTAGAACGTGTGCAAAGCGTCATGCCGCATTCTATGGCGCTTAAATTCCAGCTTGGTCGATTGAAGTTACAGATGAATGACCAGAGTGGTCTGGCAGATCTACGCCGCGCGGTATTTGACCCTGCGTATTCTGATCAAGCTTTACCTATTCTCGCGCAAGGTTATTTCCGAGCCAGTAAAGAGTCTGAACTCAAGGATATAGCGCAGCAGCTCAAACGTAAAATGCCCAACCATAAAAGTGGTTGGCTGTTAGCTAGTATGCTTGCGCTCAAAGAAAATAAGCTTGGTGTTGCCAAGAACGAGCTTGAACACATCTTGAGTCTCAACGATAAGGATGTTGGCGCGTTAACCCATTTGACCAAGATCCATGCCCAAGAGAAAGACTACCAGGCGGGCCTTGCTTACATCGAAAGAGCGCTAGCACAAAAGCCTATGAGTGTGGAGCTGTTGACCCTTAAGGCGCGCCTGATATACGTTACCACCGATGATAAAGCCCAGGCAGATGCGGTATTAAAGCAAGCCTATGAGCAATACAGCGACGATAACGACCTAATTGTCGAGCGCGCTATCATTCATGCGCGCGACAATGAACTAAAGCAGGGCATTTTACTGTTAGCATCGATATCTGATAAACCCGGTCTATCGGATAAGTACTGGAACAGTTACGGTAATTTATTGGTCAAAGATAAGCGTAATGGTGAAGCGCTAAGCATCTTTGAGAAATGGGCGGTCCAAAATCCCAGTGCCCCAGCGCCATTACTCAAACAGCTTGTCTTAACCGAGCAGTTGGGCTTATACGATCAAGGCTTAACCGTGATCGCGGTCGCTAAGAAAAATTTCGCTCATATTCTTCAGTTTCACTTGCTTGAAGTGAGCTTTAATTTGATGGCCGGTAAAGGTGACATTGCCCGCAGTGTGTTCAACCGGTTAAAGCCCGATCAGCACAACGAGGATGCTTATCGGTTAGTCCAAGGTGAACTGCTAATCACAGAGAAAAAATACCAAGCTGGCATAGATATTTTACTACCGCTCTATAAGAAGAACCCTATACTTCGTACGCTAAAGCAGGTCGCGGTCGGTTACTCGAAGCTTAAGCAACCGAAAAAACTAGTGGCGCTGTTAGAACAACACCTAAAAACCTCACCTAATGCAAACCAGGTTAAACCTATTTTAGCTAACGCTTACACGCAAATAGGCGCCAATGATAAAGCACAAGAAACGTATCTTGAGCTGGTTGATAAGTATCCTAAGAGTGCGATTATTCTCAACAATTTAGCGTGGGTGCTGTACACCTCTGGTGACTATAAGCAGGCATTGGAATACGCTGATAAGGCCATTGAAATTAACGACGATAACGCGCAAATACTCGATACACATGGCATGATCTTGATTAAGTTGAAGCAAATGGACAAGGCGAAGATAAGCCTCACTAAAGCCTTATCTTTACAGCCGAGAAATTTTGCGATTAATGCTCACAATGCTCAGTTGTCATTAGCAATGGGTAACAAGGATAAAGCGAAGTTATTACTCAACTCGGTCAACGCCGAGACACAAGAAGATAAAAAACTGTACCAAGAAATAGCGCAACAGCTTTAATGAGGTAATCCTTCAAATAGCAACGCTTGCTAAACGCTATCAATGAGATGTTGCATTTATTGATAACGTTTAGCTCAGTTATTTTAGCGATTCATTGGAAAAAGAGAGACTTTTCACCTTTACTTTATATGAGCTGTTTTTTATATGAGGGTTGTTCATGAAAATGCCAAAGTCGAAGCTACTAAATCTGCCGTTTATCCAGCCGATAGTTAGGAAGTACGTTAACTATCGCGTGACCCAAGAATCAATTAACATCGCCAATCACTACGATAAATTTCTTAATAGCATTCTCGCTTTGTCGGCGTCGCAACGGGACGAGGTACATCGCATTCGATACGATGTTTATTGCACTGAGCTGTCTTTTGAACCGCCCAATGAGCATGAGCGCGAGAAGGATGAGTTTGACTCGTTTTCAGACTTTTGCATGGTGCAACATCGTAGCAGTGACGTTTTCGCTGGTTGTGTACGCATAGTGACCCCTCGAGAGAGCGAAGATCAATTACCGATAGAGAAGTTTTGCTTAGATTCGATCACCGATCAGGCGCTATCGCCCACCAATTTTGAGCGGGATAATATTTGTGAAGTGTCGCGCTTGGCTGTGCCGGAGGTCTTTAGGCGTCGTAATTCAGATAAGTTTGAGGGTGCTGCAACCGGTGCGTTTAATGAAGAGGTCTATTCAGAAACGGAAATGCGCTGCTTTCCATTTATTGCGATAGGTCTGTACATTAATGCCTGTCATACGATTAAACTACGCGGCATAAAGCACGTTTATGTCATGATGGAACCTCGTTTGGCCCGTAGTTTAAGAATGGTTGGCGGGAAATTTAAGAAAATTGGTCCCGTGGTTGAATATCATGGCAAGCGCGCTCCCTATTATGTGACGCCTGATGAGTTTCTGGCAGGGTTATCGCCTGGCTTTAAGGTGCTTAGCAATAATATCGCGCGTTCGCTGGCACAGCAAAGAGACAGCGAACAATAAAGCGACTGAAATTACAACAATATCTCCATCACATTGGGGTGGCCTAAAAACTGTTGTGGGCTGGCGCAGGCCCCATAGGCGCCCGATTGAAATATACACACTAAGTCACCAACGACCAGACTTGGTAATTCAACTTTGTTGGCCAAAATATCGAGCGGGGTGCATAGTGGTCCAACGATGGATACCTTTTCGCTGGTCTGGTTGTTCATTTTGTTAGCAATGGCGACCGGATAGTTCTTACGAATGACCTGACCAAAATTACCGGAATTTGACAGATGATGGTGCAACCCGCCATCGGTCACGACAAACGTTTCGCCACGGGAGCTTTTAACATCGATTACCTTGCTGATATAAACACCAGCGGGACCGACGAGATAACGGCCTAATTCAATGACAATTTCACCATGTTCCACCATCTCTTGGTATTGATTGATTAATGCGGTTAGATTGTCGCATATCGGGGTGATATCCAGATGCTGTTCACCCGGGAAATAGGGGATACCAAAGCCGCCACCGATATTAATACTGGCTGCTTTAATACCACTTTGCTGTTGTAACTCAAAGGCTAGGGCAAAGGTGTTATTGTGGGTTTCAATTAAAGCGTCGCTGTTGAGATTTTGCGAGCCACTAAAAATGTGCAAACCCCGGTAGGTCATCTCAGAGGTGTCAATGTATTGAATTAAGCTGGCCACCTCTTCGCTATCGATACCAAAAGGCTTGGCACCACCGGTCATCTTCATCCCTGATGATTTTAATTCAAAAGCGGGATTTACCCGGATCGCAACAAGAGCTGTGATGGACAGGCTATTGGCGATTTTCTCGATCCGAACTAATTCATTCTTCGATTCGATGTTTAATGTCACGCCACTGATGATTGCGCTAGTTAACTCGACATCGGTTTTACCTGGCCCGGCAAAGCTGATTTCACTATTGGGCATCGCGCTTTGTATCGCGTGCAGCATCTCCCCTTTAGAGGCGACGTCGAAACCATCGACCAAGGTGGCCATAAAATGGATTAGCGGCACAAATGGGTTTGCCTTTATCGCATAATGTAGTTTAATTGCCGCTGGAAGTTGCTGTTTAAGCCTTTGCACCGTGTCGCTAATGATTCGCTTGTCGTAGGCGTAAAAAGGGGTCTGGCCTAACATGGTGCCAATTTGAGACATCGACAGTTTGTTGATCAATAACTGACTCTCTGTGATGTTAAATAGAGTATTTGGTGCGTGCTGCGGTTTGCTATTGCTCATAATTGATCCGTGATGAAGGTATTTTTATAGTGGCTGGCGAGCGATGAACGATCGATTTTACCATTGGCATTATGCGGCATGTTATCGAGTCTAAGATAACGATGAGGTTGCATAAAGTTGGCTAAATTACTGCGGCAAGCGTTGATCAATATTTTCTCTAAATCTTGATTTTGTTCACTCTGATAGATAATCAATATACCGTGTCCTAGTTCATCGTGCGGCAGACCTAAGGCTGCCGCCTCAATGATTTGAGGCTGTTGGTAGATAGCCTCTTCAATTTCGCTTGGACTGATACGATAGCCAGAGGACTTAATCATGTCGTCTTTGCGGCCAACAAAATAGAGAAAACCATCTTGGTCACGAGTCACCCAGTCGCCAGAAAATACAGCATATTGTGTTAGACACAGGGCTGAGTCTGTTTGCGGTAGTGGTTTAAAACGCTGCGCCGTTTTTTCCGGCGCATTCCAATAACCTAAACTTACTAACGGGCCACTATGGACGAGTTCGCCAACCTCACCATCTTTAGCGAGGTTACCTGCCTGGGTGATCACCGAGATCTGCGCATTGGGAATAGCTTTACCGATTGAACCCGCGTGAGAGTCAATAAACTGTGGGCTTAAATATGTCGAACGAAAAGCCTCCGTTAGCCCATACATTAGATAAGGACTG
>Ga0209292_1006748_pt1 | contig 11166 bp, 10 predicted proteins | sample GOMGulsemesocosm_2_FD_184634 | JGI IMG/M metagenome (GOLD analysis project Ga0209292, IMG submission 184634) | Methane-oxidizing microbial communities from mesocosms in the Gulf of Mexico - GOM9C Gulf of Mexico (SPAdes) (version 2) | ecosystem: Environmental > Aquatic > Marine > Cold seeps...
TGTTTTTAATTTTTAATGTTGACTAAAATACATTTTCTGTTTGTATTTTACAATATGTAAAGAGTCATAAATTATACATATTGCTTACATTTACATTAATAGTTTTTAAAGATAAAATGATGGATAAGAATATAGTAAAAACCTATTGGAAAGGTGACATGACTTTTAATGCAACTAACCCAGGAGGAAACTTAGTTATGGATGCTTCAAAAGAAATAGGAGGTAACGATAACGGTTTAAGGCCAAAAGCAATGATGTTGGCTTCTTTGGCTGGCTGTTCAGGAATTGATATTGCTATGTTAGTAAAGAAAATGAAAGTAGAAATTGATACTTTTGATATTGAAATTGAAGCAGAATTAACTGATGAACACCCAAGGTTTTACCATAAAGTTGATTGTATATATAATTTTTATGGAACGGATATAAACGAAAAGAAAGTACAAAAAATTGTAGACTTATCCGTAGATAAATACTGTGGGGTGATGGAAATGTTCCGTCAATTCGCTGAAGTTAGTATTGCTATTAAATACCATAATTCTTAATTTATGTCTGCAGAAAATTATCTAGAACTGAATAAAGAATCTTGGAATGAAAGAACAGCATATCATGTTACGTCTGATTTCTATGAAATGGATGCCTTTAAAGCAGGAAAATCTTCATTGATGGATATAGAACTAGGCCTATTAGGAGATGTAAAAGAGAAGCGTATTTTGCATTTACAATGTCATTTTGGACAGGATAGTTTGTCTTTAGTGAGAATGGGCGCAAAAGTTACCGGAATTGATTTATCTGATAAAGCCATTGCAGCAGCAAAGAAATTAAATACGGAGTTGAAACTTGATGCTGAATTCATCGTTTCTGATGTATATGACTTACCTAACAACTTAAAAGGAGAATTTGATATTGTATATACGTCCTATGGTACCATTGGTTGGTTGCCTGATATGAATAAATGGGGAAGTGTAATTGAACACTTTTTAAAACCAGAAGGAAAGTTTGTGTTTGTAGAATTTCACCCTAATATTTGGATGTATGATGATGATTTTACTCATGTGAAGTATAATTATTTTAAAGACGATGCCATTGTAGAGGAGGAGGAAGGAACCTATGCGGATAAAGATGCTGATATTAAATTAAAGTACGTCGTTTGGAATCACGGATTGAGTGAAGTAATGTCCGGACTATTATCCAACGGACTTACAGTAAATGATTTTAAGGAATATAATTACTCTCCTTATGACTGCTTTTCACATACAGAAAAAATAGGAGAGCGTAAATACCAGATAAAACCGTTTGGGAATAAAATGCCATTATGTTATTCCATTGTTGCGAATAAAAGTAAATAATATTTTACCATGCGTTGGACCATAAAACCAAAACCAGATTCTAATAAAATTGCTCATTTACAAGAAGTATTAGGCGTTAATGAAATTATCGCGACACTTTTGGTACAACGTGGTATTGAAACTTTTGAGCTAGCAAAAGCATTTTTCAGGCCTTCACTAGAAGGGTTGCATGACCCATTTCTGATGAAGGATATGGATAAAGCGGTAGTACGTATTGAACATGCTATTGCTAATAATGAAAACATTATGGTTTTTGGTGATTATGATGTTGATGGTACTACCGCAGTTTCTTTAGTAGCGTCTTATCTAAAAACTTTTTACCCAAATGTAGCTACATATATTCCAGATCGTTATGCTGAAGGATATGGGGTTTCTTATATGGGAATTGATTATGCTGAAGACAATGACATTCCGTTAATTATAGCCTTGGATTGTGGTATAAAAGCCATTGACAAAGTAGCTTATGCAGCAGCAAAAGGGATTGATTTTATTATTTGTGATCATCACCGTCCAGGAAAAGAATTACCTAAGGCAGTTGCCGTTTTAGATCCTAAAAGAGCGGATTGTAATTATCCATATGATGAGTTGAGCGGTTGTGGAGTAGGGTTTAAATTAATTCAGGCATTAGGGGTAAGTAGAAATGAAACTATTGATGATTTTATTCCGTATTTAGATTTGGTAGCTACCAGTATTGCAGCTGATATTGTTCCAATAACAGGAGAAAATAGAATATTAGCACATTACGGACTTAGAGTCATTAATGAAAACCCACGACCAGGAATAAAAGCGTTTACTAAAAATGCTAAAAAGAAGGAACTATCCATCACAGATGTGGTGTTTCAAATAGCACCAAAAATTAATGCTGCAGGGCGTATAAAACATGGAATTCATGCGGTAAGTCTGCTGTCGGAATTAGATTATACAACTGCTGTTCAATTTGCTTCTGAAATAGATACGTATAATACGGAACGAAAGGAATTAGACAAACAAATAACCAAAGAAGCACTTCAGCAAATTAAAGTAAATAAGGAAGAAGAACGATTTACTTCTGTGGTGTTTGATGAAACTTGGCATAAAGGAGTTATAGGTATTGTTGCCTCTCGATTGATAGAAAATTATTACCGCCCAACTTTAGTGTTTACAAAAAGTGGCGACAAATTAGCAGCATCAGCACGATCTGTAAAAGGATTTGATGTGTACAATGCCCTAGAGCAATGTTCGGAACATATAGAGCAGTTTGGAGGACATATGTATGCCGCTGGATTGACTTTATTACCCGAGAATTATGACAAGTTCAAAGCAAAGTTTGAAGAGGTTGTGGCCACTACAATTGATAAACGCTTATTAACTCCAGAAATAACAGTCGATTTAAAAATATCGCTTCAAGATATTGACACCAAATTAATGCGCTTATTAAAGCAAATTGGTCCGTTTGGTCCACAAAACATGCATCCGGTTTTTATATCGGAAAATATGCAAGACACCGGTTATGGTAAATGCGTTGGTGAAGATGATAAACACTTGAGGTTTACTGCTAAACAAGAAAACTCTAACGCTATTGTTGGTATTGGTTTTGGTTTAGGAGATAAACTGAGTAGTATTACCAATAAAAAACCATTTAGCACCGCTTATGTAGTAGATGAAAATGAGTGGCAAGGGAACGTCAGTTTACAATTGATGGTGAAAGATATTAAGTAAAAAACAGCTTGTAATATTCATAGTTTAAGGAGTATGTCTTTCTTATTGTTTTTATTTAGAACAATTAAAAATAATAATTATATTTGTATGACTTAAATTGTACAAATGCAAGATATACATAGAATTTACCACAACAGTATAGGGATAGCTTTTCAATGGAAAAGAGACATCCAAAACGAAAATACTGACATCATCCAAATGGTATTTAGAAACACAGGCTTTTATTTAACATATGCTGAAATAAAAGAATTTTATAACAAAGTAAAAGTAGCCTACAAATTAAACCAATGTGAGGGCTGTACTCATAAAACTAAATGCACTAATTATTTACTACAAACACCTTCCGAAAAGATAGACTTATCAGTAAATTCAGAGGAGCTAAATTTAATTAGTGATTTGATAAAAGGAACCTTGTTTCAAATTGAATTGGATAGGTATTTGAAAGGAGTTGGTTTGAATTGAGCAGTTTATTATAGATTATTTTTTACATATTAAGCGCAACCATTTTTAATTATTTGCATCTATTTAAATGTATAACTAACTTAAACTTAAAATGGGAAAACTAATTTATCTTTTAATTATTGCATTAATATGTCATTCCTGTCAAGATGATGATTTTGAATCAACACCACTTCCAAATACAGGTGTGTCACTTGCAAATGATACTACTTTTATAGAAAATTTTGGAGCAAGTACTACTAGTAATTTTATTGGTAGAGTAGTAAACGAAAATGGAGGAGCGGTAAAAGATGTTCAAATTACTATAGGTAATAGTATTACAAGTACTGACCATAATGGGGTGTTTGTACTAAATAACGCTAGTGTGTATGAAAAGTTTGGCTATGTAAAAGCTAGTAAATCTGGATATATAAACGGTTCAAGAGCTGTAGTCCCTTCAGTAAATGGAACTAATGACATTCAAATTACCTTATTAAAGAAAAATACGATTGCCACAGTAGCTTCAGGAATAGTATCTGAAGTTTCTTTACCTAACGGTTCAAAAGTGGCTTTTCAAGGGGATTATATAAACTCAAACGGAAGTGCATATACGGGACAAGTTGAGGTGTCGATGCATTATTTACAACCCAATCAAGAGGCAACATTTACACAAATGCCTGGGATGTTATTTGCACAGGATGTAAGTAATAATGCTAGAAGCTTGGAGACTTATGGAATGCTTGGTGTTAATTTATATTCGCCAAGTGGAGAGCAATTAAATATAGCAGAAACTTCACCTGCAAGTTTAACTTTTCCAGTAGATATAAGTACACCAAATGCCCCGGAAACTATTACACTATGGTATTTTGATGAATTAGTAGGGTACTGGAAAGAACAAGGTGTTGCCACAAAAATGGGAAACGAATATATAGCAGAAGTAACACATTTTACGTGGTGGAATTGTGATTTACCATTAGAGTATGTTACTATATGTTTTTCTGTGGAAAATGCAACAGCTAGCAAAGTTTCTAATAAAAGGATTGAAATAGTACGTAATTTAACTGGCCAAGTTATTTTTTCAGGGTTTACAAATGAAAACGGTGAAGAATGCGGGATGTTTCCTGCCAATGAAGAAGTAACTATTAATGTATTTTCGGAATGTTCAAATACAGCTATATATTCTCAAACTATTGGGCCATTTTCTTCTGATACCTCGGTTTCAATAACAATACCTGATTTTCCATCAGATACCTTGAATACTAACATTATAGGTAGTTTTACAAGTTGTACAGGAACCCCTATTAATGATGGGTATCTATTTATTTTTAGTGATAATGATTCAAATTTTTCTGAATCGATTCAAATACCTATTGTAAACGGAACTATAAATTATTCTTTTTTCTATTGCAGTGGAGATAACTATAATTATTTAGTGTTTGATGTTGATAACGGTCAGTCTACTATTATAGAAGCATTAAACTTGAATGTTGGCATAACTAACTTAGGAACAGTAAGTACCTGTCAAGAAAATGGAGGGGTTTATGTTGGTGATATTAAGCTATATACGCAAGTTGAAGTTGATAGTTTTGGTTTGTATGGGTACTCAATTATTGAAGGAAATTTAGATATTCGTTGGGGAAATATTACGTCAGTTGAAAGTTTACAAAATTTGAATGGTATAACGTTGAATTTAAGCATTAGAAATACTCAATTGAGTTCTTTAAGTGGTTTAGATAACATAGAAAGCGTAGGGAAATTATCTATTCATCATAATAATTCTTTGATTTCTCTTCAAGGATTAAATGGAATAACTGAATTACCCAATTATGGAAATTTAATATATCGGAATAATAACTTATTATCGTTATCAGGATTAAATAGTTTAACTAAATGTAATCATATGAGGGTTTTTGGAAATAATTCTTTAGAGTCATTATCTGGTTTAGAAAATTTAAATGAAGTTGAACAAGGTTTGGATATGGGGTCTGACTATCCTAATCAAGGAAACCCTGTTTTATCTGATTTTTGTGCTTTAACGAATTTAATTACCAATGGAACTTATAGTTACATTAATATCGCTAATAATTTATATAACCCAACTGTTCAAGATATCATAGATGGGAATTGTGCTCAATAATATTATATAAAGTGGGATGAAAAGGGAGCTAATTAGCTCCCTTTTTTATTTAAATGTCTTTTCGACTAAAGTAGAAATCTCATCCTGAGAATAACATTCACTTATTCATATAAGATTTCCCCTATCGTCAAAACGACATTAATATTCTTTTAGTTTCAATTGCGCTCCATCAAACTCTCCGTAGGTGTAGTAATTAATCCAATCCCCTAGGTTAATATATTGTGAGTTTTTGGCAATGTCTATGGTCATTGGTAAATGACGATGTCCAAACACAAAGTAGTCGTAGTGTTTTTGGCTTTGCTTCAGTTTGCAGTATTGAACCAACCATTCATCATCTTCTCCTAGAAAAGTAACATCCTCATCACCGGAAATTAGTTTGTTTTTAACAGATAAATATTGCGCTAGTTTCACTCCTAAGTCGGGGTGTAGCCATCGGAAAAACCATTTAGAAACAGGATTGGTAAACACTTTTTTCATGCGTTTGTATCCTTTATCTCCAGGGCCTAATCCGTCACCATGACCAATTAAAAACGTCTTATTATTAATTAGAAACTCTTGTGGTTTATGAAAAACAGGAATATTTAGCTCTTTTTCGAAGTAGTCATTCATCCAAAGATCATGATTACCTACAAAAAAGTAAATAGGTATTCCGCTATCTCTAATCTCTGCAAGCTTCCCTAAGGTACGTACAAAGCCTTTTGGGACTACGGTTTTATATTCAAACCAAAAATCAAACAAGTCGCCTAATAAAAATATAGCAGCAGCATCTTGTTTCACTTCGTCTAACCAGGCTACAAATTTTTTCTCACGAGGTTTGCTCGCTTCAAAATCTGGCGCACCTAAATGATTGTCTGATGAAAAATAGACTTTCTTTCCTTCTCCGGTATGTATAGTAAAATTAGGCATTGTCACTAGCATACCATTCCGCGAAAGAGGTTTCTGTTTCAGATAACTTTAAAGAATGTAATTTGATGTTTTCAGGCAAACGATCTTTAATTTTTGCAGCAAAATCAATCACCATGTTTTCACTGGTAGGCTGATAATCTACTAAAATAACATTATGCCCTCTATCTAGTAATTCCTTTGCCAGTTCTAAGTGAGGTGTATTTTTATTAAATACAGTAGCGTGATCAAAATCGTCAACAATTTCTTCTTTGACCACTTTTTTTAAATCTCCAAAATCAATCACCATTCCTAGCTTTACTTCACCTTTTTTAGTAATGGGAGAGCCTATTACAGTTACAGATAATTTATAGCTATGCCCGTGAACATTTTTGCATTTCCCGTCGTAACCATATAAGGCATGACCGGTTTCAAATGTAAATAGTTTGGTGATTCGTATATTACTCATAAAAGAAATTTGTATTACAAAACTACACAATTTAAAATTGCTATTTTATTCCGCTAGTGGTTTATTTCTTTAGGTTTAATTTGAATGAAAAACATCCAAAGAAGGAATGAAATATAAACGCATAAAAAAGCAGAAACTTTTGGTTTCTGCTTTTTTACTTTTAGTAAGTTTTTTAAAGGAAATTAAATTGATTTGGGGTCAAATCCTTTAAGAGTTTCAGAATTACTTTTGGGAAATAATCCTTTTGTTCTCTGAAGTAAATATAGGTTCTATTTTTGGTTATTTTACATGTTTTGTTGTGAAAGCGTCGTTTTTTGTTGTGTAGCAAAACAGCTGTTTTTATGAGGATATCCACTTGTTAATAACTATAATAATATTGAATTGTAGGTTAGCGTATATGATTATTGAGTTTTTGTTAATTTTAAGGTGTATCTTTAATGCTAAGATGTAATGTTATTAACAATGTTGAAGCTACTCCTTAATTTATTTTTTCCTAAGTTATGTGTTGGATGTAAAAATGTATTAGTGCATCAGGAACATATTGTATGTGTAACATGTTTACATAATCTTCCGTTAACTAATTTACATCATAATGATTCAAAGGTTATTTCTAATGTTTTTTATGGAACGGCTGTATTGGAACACGCAACGGCATTATTTTATTTTCCTAAAAAGGGAACAGTTAGGCAATTAATTCATCAATTGAAATATAAAAATCAACATGAAATCAGCACCTATTTAGGTAAGTGGTTAGGGGTTGAATTAAAAGAAAGCAGTTACTATAATAGTGTTGATGTTATTGTTCCAGTACCACTTCATAAAAATAGAATGAAAACTAGGGGATATAATCAAGTAGAAGGATTTGGTAAAGAATTGGCCTTAAACCTAAACGCACAATATAATGACTCCACTTTGGTGAAAATTAAAAACACAAGTACTCAAACTGTAAAAGACAGGTTAACGAGATGGAAAAATGTGGAAACCATTTTTGAGGTATCTGAATTGAATAAGCTTCAAGGAAAGCATATTTTATTAGTTGATGATGTTATTACTACAGGTGCGACAATTAAAGCCTGTGTTACAGAATTAAACAAAATACCGGACGTAAAATTGAGTTTAGCGGTAATGGCGTATACTGACCAGTAGGTTTAACAATTTATTAAATGAGATATCATTAATATGTTGTTAATTTGTAGCTCTTTTATAGGTTTCTCAAATGAAAAAAATACTTGTTATCATATCAATTATTTGCATTACAGTTTTTAGTTGTGCAAAGAAAGGAAGGCCTTCAGGAGGGGAAAAAGACATAGAACCACCTGTAATGCTTAAAGCTACACCAGAAAATTATAGTACTAATTTTACCGGACAAGAAATTAAAATATACTTTAACGAGTATGTTAAGCTAAATGATTTAACCAAGCAACTAATTATTTCACCTCCGTTAAATATCCGTCCGCTAATTACACCACAAGGAGGGGCGAGTAAGTATGTAAAAATTAAAATTTACGACACGCTGCAGCCAAATACGACGTATTCATTTAACTTCGGAAAAAGTATTGTGGATAATAATGAGAGCAACCCATATCCGTATTTTAAATATGTTTTCTCAACAGGTAAAAGTATTGATTCATTAGAGTTAAAAGGAAGTATAAGAGACGCTATATCAAAAACTGCAGATGATTTTGTGTCTGTTATGCTTTATGAAGTAGATTCTACGTTTACGGACTCTGTAGTATACACTAAAACACCAAGATATATTACCAATACTTTAGACAGTACTACGAACTTTAAATTTGAAAATTTAAAAGCAGGGAAGTATTTGTTAACGGCTTTAAAAGAAAAATCTGATAACTATAAATTCAATCAGATAACAGATAAAATTGGGTTTAAAGAAGAATTTATCACTATTCCAAATGAGGAATCTCATGAATTAATATTATTTAAAGAAATACAAGATTATAAAGCCTTAAAACCAAAGCATGAACGAAAAAATAGAATTAAATTTCGTTATGAAGGTGAAGCTACGGATGAGATTACTATAAATCTTTTTTCTAATGAAAAAATAGAGTCTAAAGTAACTAAAGAAGTAGATAATGATACCTTACAGTATTGGTTTAAGCCTAGTGTTGATTTAGATACGTTAAATTTCACGATGGTACATCAGCAAAAAATAGACTCCTTTACGGTTCGTTTAAGAAAGAAGGTAAAAGTTGATTCCTTGTCTTTTAAGCCAATTTCGAATAGTTTGACATTAGATGAGAATTATAAAATTGTTCCATCAATACCAGTAACAACTATTGATGATTCAAAAATTAAAATTTTAGACAAAGATTCTGTTATAGTTCCTTTTAAAACTACAATTGATAAACTAACAAGTATTATTAATTTAGAATTCAAAAAAGAAGAAAGTCAGAAATACGCTATAAGCATTTTACCAGAAGCATTTACGGATTTCTTTGATGCTACAAATGATACTTTAAGTTACCGTGCTAGTACAAAAGCATTGTCGGCATACGCAACTTTTAAAATTACACTGATCAATGCGCCAAGTACACCATTAATAGTACAATTAGTAAGTAAATCAGGGAAAGTGAAGTATGAGAAATCAGGAACAGGAGTTCACATGTTCGATTTCCCAAATGTTAAGCCAGAAACTTATAATATACGTGTGGTGTTTGATGATAACAATAACAAGAAGTACGATACTGGTAATTACTTGAAAAAATTACAACCTGAGCGTATTGCCTACCATCCAGAAGATCATAAAGTTAAAGCAAATTGGGATGTAGATGAACAGTTTACGTTGAAATAGCATTATTTTATTTCAAATACATCTTGATCATTCAAGAAATTAAATTTGTTTCTAGAGGCAAGTAGTTCTTTTTTAGATAATGAAGTTGTTAGTATAGCTTCTTTGTTTTCTGACAGAGGAGTCATTTCATTACCCAATTCATCTAAAACAATAGAGTTTCCAGTGTATTCATGTCCATTAGCATCTGTTCCCACTCGGTTTGCACCAACAACATAACTCATATTTTCAATTGCACGTGCCTTTAGAAGCGTACTCCATGCTGTTACACGAGGTTTTGGCCAATTGGCAACATAGATTAACACATCATAATTAGAAGTGTTCCTAGACCATACAGGGAAGCGTAAATCATAACAGATAAGCGGACAAATTCTCCACCCTTTATAGTCAATTATAACTTGTTTGTTATCATTTTGATAGCGTTCATGTTCTCCAGCTAAGGAGAATAAATGACGTTTGTTATAGAACTGAATTTCTCCAGATGGATTTACGAATAAAAACCTGTTGTAATATTGCTTATTTTCAGAGATAATGATACTACCACAAATGGCGCTGTTGGTTGCTTTGGCTAGTTTAAGCATCCAATGTACCGTAGCACCATCCATTGTTTCAGCTAAATGCTCAGGTTGCATAGCAAAACCAGTAGTAAACATTTCGGGGAGTACAATAATATCTGTTGGTATTGTTATCGCATTAATTTTTGTTTCAAAATTTTTGCGATTTTCAGAAGCGTTCTCCCAAACTAAATCAGATTGTAGTATCGTAATGTTTAACTCATTTTCCATGATATAAATTTAGATAAAATTGTATTATTGTTATTGAATTAACTCATTTTTTAAAATGAAAAAGACAAAATTACTCATTTTTGATATTGATGGTACTTTAATTGATAGCGTTTCTGGCTATCATGAAGTAATTATAAAAGCCATGACGGATTTAGGAATTGAAAATATTGACACTGATTTCAATGCGTTAAAACATCACACGGATAGTTATGCCTTAAAATACAATTATGAGAACTTTTTTAAGAAAGAATTTCCTGTAACGTTGTTGGATCAGTTTGAAAGTTTAATTGTAAAATACTTACAGCAAGAATCTAGAACCATTGCAATAAACGGGGTAGATAAAATATTAAATCAATTAAAAAATAGTGAGTACGCAATTGCTTTTGCTACTGGCTCTTTACCAAAATCAGCTATTTTAAAAATGAATTCAGCAGGTTTGGAAATGGAAGCAGCATTATTAGCTACTTCAAAAACAAGCTTTAGTCGTGAAGGTTTTGTTTTAGAAGCTATTGATAAAGCAAAAAGCTATTATAATGTTACTGAATTTGAGCAAATAATTTCAGTAGGTGATGGAATTTGGGATTTAAAAACGGCTCAGAATT
>Ga0209292_1006752_pt1 | contig 11159 bp, 10 predicted proteins | sample GOMGulsemesocosm_2_FD_184634 | JGI IMG/M metagenome (GOLD analysis project Ga0209292, IMG submission 184634) | Methane-oxidizing microbial communities from mesocosms in the Gulf of Mexico - GOM9C Gulf of Mexico (SPAdes) (version 2) | ecosystem: Environmental > Aquatic > Marine > Cold seeps...
GTGGCTTTGCGTCATGCGGTACAGATTAACTCTGTATCAGGTATTTGCTTAACTAAGCTTGATGTACTTGATGGCTCTGAAACGATTAAAGTGTGTGTTTCATATGCTGATGAAAATGGACAGCCAGTGGCAGGTTCTTTGGTAGACAGTGAAGGTTACGAAAAAGCCAAACCTGTTTATGTTGAGATGCCAGGTTGGACTGAATCAACGGTTGGTGCGCCTGACTTTGATTCTTTGCCAGCTAATGCACAAGCCTATATTCGCTTTGTCGAAGAGCAAGTAGGTATTCCTGTTGATATCATCTCAACGGGGCCGGATCGTAAGGAAACAATTGTTCTGCGCGACCCATTTAAAGTTTAATTTAAGCTTTAAACTAAAAAAGCCGACTTGTCGGCTTTTTTATTGCCTAAAATTTATTAAGCTCCAGTGTAAATAAATTGAAAATGCCACAGGTATTGTGCGACTGCTGGGGTAGAATTTTGTCAGAGTTATCGTGCTGCACCTAGTGTGGTGCTGATTTTTTTTAAAGATTTGAGGGGTATTAAATGGTTAAACTTCTTCTGGCGGACGATGATGCGCGTCTATCTGACCTAATTAAAGAGTATTTTACAGGTGAAGGTTATGAGGTGTTGCATGCCTGGAATGGTGTAGAGGCCTTGGATCTTTTGGTTAAGCAGTCTCCAGATTTAGTTATTCTAGATGTGATGATGCCTGAGTTGGATGGTTTTGAGGCGTTAAAGTTGATTAGAGCGAAAAGCAAGGTCCCTGTAATAATGCTGACCGCAAAGGGGGATGATATTGACCGTATTTTAGGGTTGGAAATGGGGGCGGATGATTACTTGTCAAAGCCTTTTAATCCAAGGGAGTTGTTAGCAAGAATTAAGGCTATTTTGCGCCGCGCTGTCAATGATAAGGATGAGGATCTGGCTGCAGATTTAGTCTCGGGTAACTTGCTGTTACAGCGCAAAGATAGAAGTGTTTATTTGGAGGGTGAGTTGATTGAATTGACGACATCTGAATATACCTTGTTGGAGTGTATGTTGAGTTTACCGGGTCAAGTACTGACTAAGCAGGAGCTGTCAGAAAAGGCATTAGGTAGAAAGTTAACTATGTATGACCGTAGTTTGGATATGCATATTAGTAATTTACGTAAAAAGGTTGGTGTTTTGCCCAATGGTGAGCCAAGAATTAAGACAGTGCGTGGCGTAGGTTATATTTTTGTTGATCAAGATACGCGTAAGTAGCTGAAATGCGAAGTACCTTTTTAAAAGTATTTTTAGTCATCCTATTGTCTAATTTACTTGTAGTTACTCTTGGTGCAGGGGTTATTAAATTGACTCAAAAGCGCGGAGATCTGTCGCGTCAAGAGTTGAGTGATACAGGGCATCTATTAGTGTCTCAGTATGAATCTTCTGGTATGAGGGTTTTGAGGCGCTCTGCAGAGCAGCAAGAAAAGAAATTAAATGGCCGTTTGTTTTTATATGAAGAAAATGGTCGGGCTTTACTGCTTCCTTTACCAAAAGATTTTGGAATGGAGGACTTGTTAGAAGATGAAACAGGCGAGCTATCTTCTTATCCTGCTCCCGACTTTCATCGTAGTCAATTTTCTCAAATTCGCAGTGCCTCAGATCGAGGTTATATGCTGATCTTTAGGCCGAATGCGGATATGCGTCCTCCCAATGCCAATATATTGATGGTCATGTCTTTATTTGGTCTTTTGTTTTCAAGCGCGGTTTTGGCGTATTGGTTGTTGGGTCCCTTGGTGAGCCTGCAGAAAATGGCGCGTGCCTTCGGGCAAGGTAACATGGATGCTAGGTTGGATTATAAATTGGCTGAAAGGTCTGATGCCATAGGTAGGTTGGCGTTAGAGTTTAATGAGATGGCCTCTCGAGTGGAGGGTGTTCTTATGTCAAAAGAGCGCTTAATGCGGGATGTCTCTCATGAGCTTAGGACGCCTTTAGCGAGAATTGAAGTGGCACTTGTTTTGGCTGAAGATAAGCATGGTCAAGCGTCTCAATTCGGTTATCTGGATAGGATTCGAGATGAGCTGCATGAGTTGGACGCTCTAATTGGTAATGTGCTTTTGTTAAGTCGCTTGGAGGAGGGGGCATTAGATAAACAAGAAGTTGATGTTAACGCCTGGTTAACAACTATTGTTGATGATGTTGTATTTGAATCCCAACTGAAAAATATTGATATTATTCAGACTGGACATTTGTCTCGTAAGCTTCTTATTGATCCTATCCAGTTACGTCATGCTCTTGAAAATGTATTGCGTAATGCCTGTTTTTATTCCGGTAATGATTCGGTTGTGACTGTCTCGGTGTCAGAGCAGGGGGAGAGTGTCGTTATTCTGGTTAGAGATAGTGGTGCTGGCGTTGATGAGGTGCAATTAGAGAAGATTTTTCATGCATTTTATCGGTCTTCTGAGGCGCGTGAGACTAATAGTGGTGGTTTTGGTGTGGGTTTAACGATTGCTCAACGTATTCTTGCTGCGCACAAGGGGCAAATAAAAGCCAGAAACCATGAATTGGGCGGTTTGGAAGTGTGTCTTCGTCTACCTATTGCTTAGTCTTTCTTGCAGGGCTGGCTGCTTATTTTATGGTGCATTTTATATAATAGAGGGTTGTTTTCTAGCTGTTTTGGTTCGCCCTTTGCATTAATTTCTTTTCTCTCATAGTTTTTGCTTGTTATTTTTTTTGAGGATAAGTATTATCCGCGTCGCAAGTTGGCCAGGCAGTCGCTGTAATGCTGTTTCAGTGTTATGGAGGAAAGTCCGGGCTTCGCAGGGTAAGATGCCAGGTAACGCCTGGGGGGCGTGAGCCTACGGAAAGTGCAACAGAAAATAAACCGCCTAAGTAGTTTACTACCGGTAAGGTTGAAATGGTGCGGTAAGAGCGCACCGCGCATCTGGCAACAGTTTGTGGCAAGGTAAACCCCATCTGAAGCAAGACCAAATAGGAATCCATTGGTGTGACCCGCGCTGGATTCGGGTAGGTCGCTAGAGGCATGTAGTGATGCATGTTCGAGAGGAATGACTGTCCACGACAGAACCCGGCTTATCGGCCAACTTGCAAACTTCCTTCCTTGTTATTTTGTTTTTTAATCATCCTTTGTACTTATAAATCCATTCTTGCTATTTCGATCTGTGTTCTTAATTCCTTGTTTTGTCGTAACTTTAAAAATGAGGTTCTTAATTGCCGTATTTTGCTTGTTGCTGGTATTCGTTTGCCCTTTTTTTTAGGTTTATTCACAATAATTAATATTTATTTTTCGAAAAGTGTTAATTTGTGGGGAAATGTGTCGATAAGTGGGTATGAGAATGTTTCGTGGTATTCATCAGGTGAGTGTAGATGCTAAGGGGCGACTGTCCCTGCCTGCACGTTTACGTGATGAATTGCTGCAATATGATGAGTCTAGTGTGGTGGTGACAATCGATCCCTCGACACGTTGTTTGCTTATGTATCCATTGGCTGAGTGGGAAATCATTCAAGCTAAACTGGATAAGCTGCCAAGCTTTCAGCCTCAGGCGAGGCGTTTGCAGAGGTTGCTGGTTGGGCATGCAACAGATTTAGACATTGATAAGGCAGGAAGAGTCTTGCTGCCTGCCCCCCTTAGAGAGTTTGCGCTTTTAGATAAAAAGGTTGCGTTGCTAGGGCAAGGGAAAAAAATTGAGATTTGGAGTCAAGCCGAATGGCAGGCCCAAAGAGATGAATATTTAACGCTTGATATACAAGAACCAATGACACTAGAGAATTTAACGGATATTTCATTATGACAGAGTCTATCCCTGTACATATCAGTGTAATGCTGAATGAGTCAGTCAACGATTTAATTACTGACCCTAACGGCTGTTACATTGACGGCACTTTTGGTCGTGGCGGGCATTCTCGTCTTGTGCTGGCACAATTGGAACAAGGTAAACTGTTAGGTTTTGATAAAGACCCAGTTGCCATTGAATTTGGCGAGGCGCTTGCACAAGAAGATGGCCGTTTTCAAATTGTACAAGACTCATTTGCGACTATGGATGAGTACATTACAAGTCACTTAGATGAAAGTGGGAGACTTGATGGTGTGCTGATGGATTTGGGTGTGTCCTCGCCTCAGATTGATGATGCTGAGCGTGGTTTTAGTTTTATGAATGACGGTCCCTTGGATATGCGTATGAATCCAGGTGTTGGATTAAGTGCGGCCCAATGGATTGCCAATGCGAAAGAAAAAGAAATTGCAGATGTTATGTATCAATACGGTGAAGAGCGCTTTTCTCGCCGTATCGCAAAAGCCATTTGTGAGCATAGAGCGCACACGGAAATTCTAACTACCTTACAGTTAGCTAATATCGTTAAAGATGCGAACCCTGCTTGGGAAAAAGGTAAAAACCCTGCAACACGTGCTTTTCAAGGGATTCGTATTTTTATCAATAATGAGCTTGGTGACCTTGAGACAGGGTTAGAGTCCGCTGCCAAGGCATTAAAAGTGGGTGGTCGTCTGGTGGTAATTAGTTTCCACTCGTTGGAAGATCGTATCGTTAAGCGCTTTATGAGAACTATGTCTAAGGGGCCTGAGTTACCAAGGCACTTACCTATTAGAAATGCAGAGTTGGCGATTAAATTTAAAACGATTGGTAAAGCTAATAAACCTTCGAAACAAGAAGTTGATGATAATGTTCGCTCCCGTAGTGCGGTAATGCGTGTTTTGGAGCGCGTAAGTGACTAGATCGACATCGCCATTAGTGATTCTGTTCTGGTTGGTATTAGTTGGCAGTGTTGCTGTGGGGTTGGTGATTCAAGTTTATCAATTTAGGAAAGAATTTTCATATTTACAGTCACTTAAACGTGATGAAGTGAATTATGAGGTGGTATGGGGGCAGTTGCTGTTAGAGCAAAGTGCCCTTACTCAACCAAGCCGATTAGAGCAAGCCGCAGTAAAGGAATTAAATATGCATGCACCAAATTCATCTGAAATGGTAATTGTTAAGCCATGAATGTATTGAGCCAGTTCTTAAAACCCGCCCAGTGGCGCTTTTACTTTGTGTATGGCATTGCCATCACTTTGTTTGCGGTGATTGCAGGGCGTCTGTTTTATTTGACTGTGGTGGAGAAGGATTTTCTTCAAAATCAAGGTGAAATGCGTGCGGTTCGTACTGAGGTGATACCTGCCACACGGGGTATGATTTTAGATCGGCGTGGTGAGCCTCTTGCTGTTAGTACGCCTACCAGAACTTTGGTGGCTAATCCTAAGCGTTTGTGGGCTATGCCTATTGATCCTGTTAAAGGGACTGGGCCTAAGTCTGAAATAGCGCGACTGGCTAAGGTGTTGGGCGAAGGGCGAGCGTCCTTAACGAAACGCTTTGAGCAAAAGCGAAAAAGTTCTTTTATGTATTTGAAGCGACAAATTCCGCCTCAGGTTGCTGATGAAATAATGCAAGCTAAAGTGGTAGGTGTCAGTCAGACTAAAGAATATAAGCGCTTTTATCCAGCAGGTGAAGTGGCTTCTCATGTGGTTGGCTTTACTGGGATTGATGATCAAGGGCAAGAAGGGTTAGAGCTTGCTTATGATGGTTCCTTGGTTGGCAAACCGGGTAAAAGACAATATGTAAAAGATTTGACGGGGAATATTATTCGTCAAATTGGTCAAGAAACCCATGCAAAACCAGGTCAAAATATTGAGTTGAGTATTGACTTAAGGTTGCAATATCTTGCCTATAGAGAGCTTAAGGCAGCGGTTACTGAGCATAGGGCAGCATCGGCATCAGCCGTTATCCTTGATATTAAAACGGGTGAAGTGTTGGCCATGGTCAATCAACCTTCCTATAACCCTAATGATAGATCTCAGCTGAATTATGATCAGATGCGAAATCGCGCCGTCATTGATTTGTTTGAGCCTGGGTCTACTATGAAGCCTTTTACCATTAGCGCAGCATTGGGGAGTGGTCAATATACGACAGAATCTATTGTCGATACTTCTCCAGGTTATATTCGCTTTGGTAAGCAAACCATTCGAGATTCGGGTAACTACGGTAAGCTTGATCTTGAAACTGTGATGGTTAAATCTAGTAACGTAGCGACCTCCAAAATTGCGTTATCATTGCCTCAGGATGCGGTTTGGAATTTATATTATCAATTGGGGATAGGATCTCCTCTTGATACTGGTTTTCCGGGTGAATCTACGGGCTCTTTACCGACTCATCCTAAATGGCACCCTGCTGAAATAGCAACCTTGTCTTATGGATATGGTCTATCCGTATCGACGCTGCAGTTGGCCCATGCCTATGCTACTTTGGCAAACAGGGGTTATAAGGTGCCGGTTACCATGTTTAAGCAAGATGTAATGCCAGAAGGTGAGCAGGTTATTCAAAGGGGCGTTGCCAAAGATGTTTTGAAAATGATGCAGCAGGTTGTTAATAAATCTGCCAAATCAGCGAAGGTGCCAGGTTATATGGTGGCTGGCAAAACAGGTACTGTGCATAAAGTCGGCACTAAGGGTTATGAGTATGACCAGTATGTTTCATTATTTGCGGGTGTGGCACCAGCAACTAACCCAAGATTAGCCATGGTGGTTATGGTTAATGATCCAAAGGGTCGAGAATATTATGGTAGTGAAGTTTCTGCACCCGTATTTTCAAGGGTGATGGATGGGGCTATGACAATTTTAAATATTTCACCGGATTTACCAGAAGGGCTAAGAGAGGTTCGGCTAGGTAAAAAGGTGCCTTACAGAGTGGTGTTAAAATAGTGTCTATTTTTCCCATGCCAATTAAGTCTCACTTTGTTGAGACTTTTTTTGGTTTAGAAGTCGGTCAATTATCCGCCTTTGATGCGTTTGAAAAGATTACAACGGACAGTCGGAAAGTACCTAATAATCACCTCTTTTTTGCCTTGCCTGGTGTAAGCTCGAATGGCTGGGACTACCTTAAAGGTATTGCTGAGCAGGGGTGTCGTGCGGTCGTTGTGCCAAAGGGTATTGAGTTGGATGAAAGTCTAAATTTGGTTTTTATTTGGGTCGATGATACGCGGGCAAGTATGGTGGATTATATTGCTCGATTTGCTACGCCTTATCCTTCTTGCTTATGCGCTGTAACAGGTACAAACGGTAAGTCCTCAATTAGTTTTTACAATGCGCAAATTGCTCAAAATATGGGGCTTTCTTCGGCCATTGTCGGTACTTTTGGTGTGGGTTTATTGGGTGACTTGAAAGCTTCTGATCAAACGACCCCTGATTTACTGTCTATGCACGCTTTAGCAATCGAGTTTGCTTCTCAAAGCGTTGCTCATTTGACATTTGAGGCGTCTTCTCATGCACTGGATCAGAAGCGGATTCAGGGTTTGCCGATTGATACGGCTATTTATTCAAACCTAAGTCGGGATCATTTGGATTATCATGGGTCAATGTTGGAATATGCTAGGGCTAAAGCGCGTTTGTTTGCCTTTTCTAGTTTAAAAAGGGCTGTGATTTGTTTAGATGATGAATATTCTGATTTAATGCTGAAGTCTGCAAAGTGTCCGGTTTATAGTTACAGCTTAAAATATAAAGAAGCTGATTTTGTTGGAAAGAATTTACACTTCAAGGCATCGGGCGTTACGTTTGATTTATGTGTAATGGGAATAGAGTATTCTATTAACTTGCCGTTATTAGGTGAGTTTAATGTGGCAAATGCCATAGCGGCATTGGCTGCAAATTGGGATGTTTTTGATGATAAAGATGCCTTGATTGACACCTTGACTGTTTTAGAGGGGGCGCCTGGAAGGATGCAGATGGTTAGTATTCCTAATGCACCCTTAGTTGTGGTGGACTATGCGCATACACCTGCGGCTATTGAGGTGGCATTAAAAGCATTACGATTACATAACCGTGGAAGGTTAACCTGTATTTATGGTTGTGGTGGCGATAGGGATAGGGGGAAACGTCCTCTTATGACGCAGGCAGCTTTAAAAAATTCAGATCTTATCTGTTTGACCTCTGATAACCCTAGGACTGAGCCTGTCCAGCAAATCTTAGATGATGCAGTGCTTGATCAGTTGGATGCTATGAGTGTTATGGAGCAGGAACGTCTGATGGTTGTTGCTGATAGGCGAAAAGCTATTTTTGATGTTATTGCTAATGCAGATGTTGATGATGTGATCTTAATTGCAGGTAAAGGCCATGAAAATTATCAGGACATTGAAGGGGTTAAGCATCATTTTGATGATACAGAGGTCGCTTTGGAAGGGTTGAAAAAATGCTGGTCAAATTAACGTTAAGTGACATTGCACGTATTTGTGGTGGTGAGTTATTTGGTGAGGATAATACGTTTAGTTTGACATTGCACGTATTTGTGGTGGTGAGTTATTTGGTGAGGATAATACGTTTAGTGAAATTAAAACAGATACTCGTGCCGTTTTAGAGGGTGCTTTATTTGTGGCGATAAAGGGTGACAGTTTTGATGGGCATACTTACTTGGAGGCGGCTATAAACCAAGGCGCTTCAGGAGTGTTATCTGAAAATCAGGTGCAAATCAGGCCTCTGGTTTTAGTGAATGATACGCGGCAAGCTTATGCCGATATTGCCCATTACCTACGGACTCAGTTTTCAGGGCGCTTAGTTGCTATCACAGGTAGTAACGGTAAAACGACAGTAAAAGAATGGCTGTCACAATGCTTGCAGTTAAGCTGTAACGTATTGAAAACTGAAAAAAATAACAATAATCAAATCGGCGTGCCACTTACTCTATTGGGCCTTAAAGCGGAGCATGATGTTGCAGTGATAGAAGCTGGCACAAGTTTTGTAGGTGAAATAGAGAAGTTGGCGCAAGTTACCTGCCCTGATATTGCGGTTATTACTAATGCAAGTGGTAGTCATTTTGCAGGTTTTGGCTCAATTGAGGGGATAGCGAAAGAAAAGGGTGCCTTGTTGATGGGGTTGAGGCGTGATGGTTTAGCGATTCTTAACTTTGATGATCCTTGGTTCTCATATTGGCAGTCTCTGCTTCAAGGTAAGCGCGTATTGAGTTTTGGTTTTAATCAAGGTGCAGATATACAGGCTAAAGAGATCTCTTTATCTCATCAGTCATCTGTATCGAGTGTGTATTATCAAGGTCATGTAGGTGCTTTGAGTTTATCTGTACCTGGTAAACATCAGATAGCAAATGCCATGGCTGTCTTGTTAGTTATGTTGGAACTTGGCGTCGAATTTGTTGAAGCGTGTCAGCGTTTGTCTGCGCCATTGATTATTGATAAACGTTTACAGTTTCAATATTCAAATAGCCAAGCTCTTGTTTTAAATGACTGTTATAATGCCAGCCCAAAATCTGTTGAAGCGGCGATTGATGTTTTGGTTGCTCAAGTGCAGTGTCAAAAGTGGCTGCTTCTGGGAGAGTTAGGTGAATTAGGTGAGTTGCAAACTGAGATACACTCGCAACTCGGTGAATATGCCTTTTCAGCAGGTGTTACTGGGTTAATAAGTGTTGGGCCAATTGCCGCGATAGCAGCAAAGGCGTATGAGAAAAGAGGTGGTCGTGCTGTCTATTGTGAGACTAATTCGCAAGCAGCTCAGTTTATTAAGCCACTCGGTCAAGAGAATGCCATCTTGGTGAAAGGGTCTCGATCAGCCCAGATGGAACACATTATAAAAGAAATAGAAAATTAGGATAAATCCTGCCCATGTTATTGTTGTTAACTGACTACTTGAGTCAATCGTATACATTTTTTTCGGTCTTCCAGTATCTCTCTTTACGAGCGATTTTAGGTGTTTTAACTGCGTTTGTTATTGCTCTAATAATTGGTGGTCCTGTTATCCGTTTGCTGCAAACGTTACAGATTGGTCAAGCCATTCGTAGTGATGGACCGCAATCACATTTAAGCAAAGCCGGTACGCCTACTATGGGTGGGGCCATGATTATTTTCTCTATAGCAGTAAGTACCTTGTTATGGGGGGATCTTACTAATCGTTATGTTTGGGTTGTTCTTCTTGTGATGTTGGCCTTTGGTGCTGTTGGTTGGGTTGATGATTATCGTAAAGTGGTTGAAAAAAACCCAAGAGGTTTGCCTGCTAAGTGGAAATATTTATGGCAAAGTCTATTTGGGCTAGTGGCTGCTATTTATTTGTATATGAATGCTTCTACGCCTGCTGAGACGTCTTTAATTGTGCCTATTTTTAAAGATATTATTCTGCCAATGGGTATTTTTTATGTGGTGCTCACTTACTTTGTGATTGTTGGTACGAGTAATGCGGTTAATTTGACAGATGGCTTGGATGGCTTGGCAATTCTACCGACGGTTTTGGTGGGTGGCGCACTGGGTGTATTTGCTTATTTGGCCGGTAATGTTCAGTTTGCAGACTATTTGTTGATTCCATATATTGATGGGGCGGGCGAAATTCTTGTTTTTTGTGCTGCACTAGTCGGCGCTGGGTTGGGCTTTCTTTGGTTTAATACTTACCCAGCTCAGGTATTTATGGGTGATGTTGGCTCTTTGGCATTAGGTGCCGCCTTAGGTGTTATTGCTGTCATAGTGCGCCAAGAAATCGTGCTATTTATTATGGGTGGTGTGTTTGTAATGGAAACCGTGTCAGTCATATTACAGGTTGGCTCTTATAAACTGACAAAACGAAGGATTTTTCGCATGGCTCCCATTCACCATCACTTTGAGCTTAAAGGTTGGGCTGAGCCAAAGGTGATAGTGCGTTTTTGGATAATCACAGTTTGCCTTGTTTTGGTCGGCTTCGCGACATTAAAAGTTCGATAATAGGAAAGCAGAATGTCTTTAATTGGATCAGATAGAATTCGCGCTGTGGTTGGGTTAGGTGTATCAGGCTTATCTTGTGCCAAGTTTTTAGCTTCGAAAGGCTTGGACTTTTATGTGGTTGACTCACGAGAGTCGCCGCCGGGTTTGGACGAAATTAAATCCATTGTGCCGGCTGATCGTATATTTACCGGTAGTTTGGATAAATTGCTAACATTGCCAGTTACTGAGCTGTTTGTGAGTCCCGGTGTTGCTTTGGCTGAACCTGTATTGCAGGCATTGAAGCAACAGGGTGCTTTGATGCGGGGGGATGTGGACCTTTTTTGTGAGCATATCGATGCGCCTTTGATTGCAATTACCGGATCTAATGCTAAAAGCACAGTGACGACTATGGTTGCTGACATCTTGCTTGCACTTGGGAAGAATGTCCAAGTGGGTGGT
>Ga0209292_1006758_pt1 | contig 11155 bp, 11 predicted proteins | sample GOMGulsemesocosm_2_FD_184634 | JGI IMG/M metagenome (GOLD analysis project Ga0209292, IMG submission 184634) | Methane-oxidizing microbial communities from mesocosms in the Gulf of Mexico - GOM9C Gulf of Mexico (SPAdes) (version 2) | ecosystem: Environmental > Aquatic > Marine > Cold seeps...
TGGGTTGTTAGTATGCAACATGAGAGTTACCTTTTTTGAGTTTTGATTAAAGATTCGACACCTTTATCAAAACGGGTAACTCTCAACTTATCAAGTCGATGTGTCAGATTAAATCGGAACTAATACAGATGAGGCTATGGCTAGCCTATCAACTATAATTAATGGGATTTGAATTACGGGTATTGACTTCGAGAAACACATTTACTATTTTCATCGTCTGAGCCATAACTCAGCCACTTCATAATCTTTGAATGTTTCATCTTTATCGTTATAGATAAAACTGACATCAAAGTAAGGTCTTACATAGCTAATTAAAGTTACTACGCCCTTTGAAACTTCAATATCCACAAATATCTTGTGAAGTTCATCTTTATTTTCCAGGTAATCAGTCTCTGGGATATCAATTTCAATGGTCACTCTCCTCAAGTTATATCTATAGCTTATGTAGATATCGTTACCATTTAGCTTTGTTGTATGCATAAATTCAGGATCTTCAAGTCCTTCCCAAACATCTGTTCGAATATCTAATATTTCCTTTACTTTTGAATCAAAAATAGGATCTTCATAATAATTAGAAAGGTCTTTATGTGACATGTTTTCAATGTACTCTGTACCACTTTCTTCTACAAAATTCTCAAATATTTCTTCTGAATTAAATTTGTCTACAGCATGTTCATTAATATCAATAGTACTATTCACAAAATCGAATAGTGATGTGAATGCCTTAATTTCAGATTTCAGTTCCTTTTTATGAATATCTTTTTCCAAATCAGCATTAAATTTAACAACTTTATTTTTTATATTAAAAAAATCAGATTTGTTTGCTGTAATAAATACAATATCGTCATTATCTTGCTTTGTATGTTCAATATGCTTTAAAAATGACAACCATATCAAAGTATCTCTGTATCCTTTTTCCCCTTCCAAAAAAGGCTTCTTATTTCTCAGTGCTCTATTTACAACCTCGCTATGAGAAATCTCCTCATAATCAAATACTTTAACGATATCAACCTTTTCCTTAATCAGAGGGAGCAATTCATACACTCCAATCCCTAAATCTTTTTCAGAATAAACTAGTTTTTGACCATTTAATTTTTGTGCTTTTTTTACTTGTTTATTGATTTCTGTCAAACAGCTATCAATATCTCTGCGTCTAATATTCTCAACTTCCTGAATAACAAGCTTCGATAAAATAAGCTCATGACCTTCGTTGTTTAAGAAATGAAATAGATACTTAAAATTCGCATTATTCATAAACCAGTCGTTATAGAATACATTTGTGTCTAGAAATATTTTCATTTACTACCCTCTGTTGTTTGTTCTTATTGATGGGAGTTACTATGCATACAGGGCAATTTAACGACTGTTCATGTGCTAGGGGAATAGTTTATTCTGGTATCGCACTTACCTGCTTTTTCCAAACTTTATTAAATAAAGTATTGTTCTCATCTAACTTAATGACAGAATTGCTAAGTAAACATTCAGAAGCATTAGACCCATATTTTACTATTTCATCTATCGCAATAAAGGATTGTTTATTCAAAGTATTATATTGTGAGATCATGCTTGAAACCGCAGAATTCTCAATGTTTTTAAATAATAATGAATCATGTATCACAAAAGGTAAATTAGATGTTTTTAATATTGATAAATCAAGAATAACTAGATTTGAGTAAGCTTTCCCTGTGCCAGTATCTTCATCAACATCATATCGGTAATTGTTGCCATTAATAAATAACCTCGGACTTTGACTAGACTCATCGTAAATTTCAGTTACTAATTCAAAAGCTTTCTTGTTAATAATGCTCTGAACAAAGTTAGAAGCACTTTCTTTAACAATTTTAAGTTCGGCTTTAATTGTTTTAATCGATTCTTTTAATGTAGACGAAATATCATAATATTCATTTGCTAATGCTGCATCTTTAAGTTTATTTGATACTTTACAAACTCTATCAACAACAGCGTCTGGAGCTTTAACATCTTTAGTTAATTCACTAACTTTGCTATCAATTCTTAATAATTCAATTTTAAGTTCAGTGAGTTGTTGCTCAATTGATTTCTCAGCTTCTTTAATTTCAGATGCCAAAATTGTACTAATACCTTTATGGAATGACTCTATTTCTGCAAGTTTATTGATATTGGCTTGAGGAAAAAAAGAACCTAATTCCTGTAAATTTTTACTTTTAAAATGTTTACTAGTAGTCAGATTCGCTCTTAACTGCTCTAACTGTGCCTTTAGGATAATTTCATCACTTAACAAAACATCTTTATCCGCTTTGAGTTCAAGCAGTTCATAACTTATTATCTCGTTCAAATTACTTGCATACTTAGCTAAATGGTCTTTTATTTCGGCTAACTCAATTTGAGCAGTTTCAATTACTTTCTTATTATCATTGTATTGAGCTTTAAGTATCTGAGGAATCAATTTGGATTTCCAGGCAGCTTTTAAAGCGCTGTTATCTTTTGATACTCCATCTAAGTCGTTTTCTAATCCTTCCAAATGTTCATATTGACCATAGACTTTTAATAGCTGGTCTATAGCTAGTTTAGCGCTTTGTTGAGAAAAGTTGTGTAATGGTCGTTCTGTATCAACATTTCCTTTACCCCAAATCCTAGAGTAAACACCAACTATTTGTCTAAAAGATGCCATTAAACCGGATAAACTGTATTTTTCAAGTAAAAAGTCTTTGTATTGTTCTAGTGATATAGTATCTATACGTTTGAAATTAGCATCGCAAATTTCTATGATGTTTGGAGAAATAGTCGCTCTTTCAAAATAATACTTTTTATCAAACAAAAATATGAACTGATAAGTATGATGCCCTATTTCCTTTACAGTATCGCTATTGTGTGTAAGAAATGTTTCCCCTCCATAGATAAAATCTATTATCATCAAAAGTGTTGATTTGCCGATTGAATTTGATGCCTTTTCATCACCTAAAACAACATTTAGCCCAGAATCAAAGTTAATTGTTTTTTCTCTAAATTTTGTGCAGCTAATTTGTTTCAACATATTTAACAATCCTTGTATCAAAATCAATTCTAATGGTATTAATGGCAAACAATAAATCGAGGGTTAAAATGAATTCATCGATACCTGAAAATTTATTTGCCAATTTATTGTAAAGGTGCGAAATCTCTATACCACCACCGATAGTTTTGATTACTAGCGGAACCTTACTTAACGTTGAATCATCGTAGGGTAAAAATTTATTAGGTAATATCATTAAAATATCTCGCAGTTTTGCACAAAATACGAGGTCACTATATCGGCAGCCTCTTTACTTTGGCTAAAAGTTTGTACTTTAATCCACTCGACCATATTGTCGTAAATAATCTGTTGATTAGATTCAGTTGTTTTTTGAATTAAATAAAATGTATTTATCTGCTGTGCAATGATTACAGATGTCGATGGATTGGATTTTTCTATCGTTGCAAGCTTATTCCTAATGAATGGGAAAAAATCCCTAACATTATTTTTAATTCTATTTTTTGTTAATGGATTCAGAGTTTCATCAGCTTTTTCATCTATTTTTTTCGGATCATAATTAGTCTCACCATCATTTGTATCTAAAGCACCACTTGCTAATGAATCTATCAGCCCATTGATATCTGACTGTATAGTATGATTTTTCCATAGTTCTGCTTGTTTAGACTTACTGATAATGCCTTTTTTTATTTGATACAACTTATTATATTCTGGAACTGTTCTCGGCTTGTCAAACTTAGTATGACAGTCAACACATAGAGGGATTAAGTTATGATCATGGTCTGGATCATCGTGTAGCATTTTAACACCAGTTAAAAGCGAAGACTCTTCAGTAGTGGGGTTTAAAGGATAAATATGAGCAATTTCATAAAACTTATATTTACTACCATTTTTGTCATAAAAGAGCGGGGTTTGTGATAAAGGGCATAACCCGTTAACTTGACTCACCAAAATCTCTTTTCTATTTGGTGAAATACTTTTTCGATGATTTGGCATACAACTTCAAATACTACTTAACAGATGCTTATAAAAGATCCCTATCAGTTAAGTAATTCCTTTTTGATTTTAAGTTATTCTTATAACAATGCCTTTTAAGACATAACAGCATGATCTTGTTAAACTAATATAACTTTACTCTTAATAAAAGTTTAAGCAAGAAAAAACTAAGATTACTCTTCTATGATTAGCTTAGTCTTAAGACAAAAACCTAATTTTAAAGTCCATTAATTATATCAACATAATCGTTATGTTTAATCATCAACAAACTATATCACCCTCTATTTTCAATTAGTCATCAAAAGCCGAAATTAACTTTGCTTTGTTTGTATTTTGACGCATAGACAAAATTTGAGATAATTTGAAAGAGTTTATTCGCATTAGTAAAAATTCAGCACATGATACTTCAGTAACGCTAGGAGAATTATTAGTTTCAAATAAATCTCCTTCTTTAGTTAAAAAAATATCTCCACCACACAATTCAAGTTCTAATGTTATTAGTGATTTCCCAACTTGATATCGATTCGTTTTATCATGAATCACTTTGCCTGTAAGAAATTTTGCATTACACTGTTTTTGACCACTTATGCTGTCGAGTACAGAGATCAAAACGCCATCATCTATATAAGTTCTTTCCATCATAATTACCTCTATTCACCGTATTTATTTTAAGTAAAAATATATAATTTGGTATATATTACCAACACATTTAGTCCCCGATTTGGTGACAAGATAACATGTCACTATTATGGGGACAATGATAAAATCAATAAACACTGAAAAACACCAAAAGCTACTAGGTTGGCTGAAGAAAGGGAGACTTAATAAAAACCTCTCTGTTCGAGAACTCGCCTTGATAATAGATGAGCCTTTTCAATTTATTAGCAAAATCGAAACCGCTCAAAGAAAGCTAAGTATTCACGAATACGTACAATATTGTGAGGCTTTAAATTTAGATCCCGCTAAAGGGTTAAAAATACTGGCCCAAAGACAATGAGGTAAAACCTGTAAGCGATTAGAATAATTTATAGAACTATCACATAGTTTTATATTACTAAGACATTTACATATTATACGATTAGGCCGACACAACTCCGGAGAGAATATGGAAGTTTTCACACGATTTAATAAAAGGAATATTCAAGATAGACAAATAGATACTCTTATTGGATTAAGTAAAGGCTTAGTTGCTGATGGCACAGTTAATCAAAGCGAAGCTGAATTTCTTTTAACATGGTTAATCCAAAACCAACAAAATTCAGAAAATCCAATAATAGATAACTTACTTCAGAAAGTAGCGGTTATGCTTGAAGATGGGATTTTAGATTCAGATGAATCTGAAGAGTTAAAAAATATCTTACAAGCAATTTCAGGTGAAAGTTCTGAGATTGGAGAATTAGCTAAAACCACTTCATTACCAATAAATTCCCCATTACCTAAAATAGACTTTGATGGTACATCCTTCTTATTTACTGGCACATGTGCATTTGGCACTAGAAAAGATTGCCAAGCAGCAATTGACGAGTTAGGTGCTATTAATGCAAAAGGTGTTACTAAAACACTAAATTACCTTGTGCTTGGTACTTATGTTACTGATAGCTGGGCACATGAAACATTTGGACGTAAAATTGAAAAAGCAATAGAATACAGAGATAGCGGTATGCCGTTAATAATCATCACTGAAGAACATTGGGCTAATGAAGCTGGGGTATAGGTCGCTGATTAAATAGATTGTAGTAGCTCAAATTTAAGCTGATAAACCACCATTGAAGACGGATAGCGGAAACAAATAAGAGCTAACTAAAATTACTATGCGATATATGCTCGTATAAGTGCTTAAGCTGTTCGATGTTATTCATGTGAGTATGGTTAATGTTTGCGAAGTCAGTTTTATTTAACATATTATGTGCTCCAATTACTTTAGTTATATGGCTAGGGATTGGTGCTTGTTTTAAACTGTCTTTAACCATCACTTCAACTTCTTGCGATACAGCAGTCGAAAAACGTCTAATTTTATGGCTGATTTGTGTCCAGTATTCCTGATAAAACGACTCATGTAATCTGTTCGGCATATTTTCAAACATGTTCAATGCAAGAGATAAAATTGGTTTATATACGTAGCTATAATCAAAGGGTTCTGAAAGATAGTCAATTCGATTCAATTGGCTCTGAATAATAGCATGTTGCTCACTAGTCATAATTGAATCGTAGTGGCTTACAAGATATTCAACATGCCCCCTCAGCGAGGATAATGATTTCAAGACTTGTTCGTTAAAGAAATTGTTTTTTGAATTTAAGCTTCGAATTCTGCTAACCTTATCTTCCTGGTAAAGTCTCATATCATCAGACTTTTTAATCGCCTCGAATATTGGTAAATCATCAAAGTCACTGTCTAGCAGATTTTTAATATTAGCTATAAGCTCGTTACAAAATTTATCATACTCTATTTTCGAGTTAGCAAGTTCCTTAGCTTTTTGTTCCTTAGCTAATTTTCGTTGCTTTCTTTCATGAATAGATGCTTCTTCAGCAGCCTTGATCCGAGCTTCTTTTTCACGTTTCTTTCTTTCAGTATCTGCACGTTCTAGCTGTTTTTTTCGCTCTCGCTCATCAGCCTTATACGCCTCCAATTCATTTTTAGCTTTTTGATAATTAATACCTTTATGATCAAGGTAAGGGACATTGCTTTCGCTATCTTTATGTAACTCTGAGAAATGAACAATTACTTCTTCTACGTTGTATTCAACTTTGTTTTCAGTTCTGTTTACATAAAAAGTGGGGAGCAAAGCTTTTATATTGAATTTGCTTTCTTGTTTGGAAATAAGACTTGCATCATCGTCCATCGCATAGCCGTTAAAATGAGAGCTTATTTCACTAGTTGTATTAGGTTTTCCTGATAAGCCGAATAAAGTGAACCTAAACATTGAATCTTGGTTAAGGTGGCACTTCGGGGATAATAGCCAAATCACATTTATATCATTATTCCTAAAAAATTTGGCTCTCTCAACAGCTATTGTGGGATTCATCCAGTGGTTGGTTAATTCTATTGCCCATTTTCCATCCTGTAAATCTTCAAAGTATACATCGGGACGGCGTTTTGTATTTTCATCATGATTTATTATATATTTTTCCACTTGCACACTATCGAGTTTGCACAATGGATCTCTTTCTAGAATACTTGCAATTAGGTGCTTCGTATCGAAATGCCAACGCCCCTCTCCGCTATATATTTGCGCTAAAAGTGGGTGTCGGTCATCTCCCGTGTAGAATGGGCAACTGCTATGTAACGATCTAACTTCCTCATCTTTGCCTGCTGCTCTGTGCTTAAAGTAAAGACCTAATTGAATATGCTCTGAAAAATGTACAGGAGTATCGCAAAAACCACACTTTAATTGCTCTGGTCTGTCTGCAATATTTATCTTTAACTGCTGCTTTTTAACTTCATCATCAAGCATATCTTTAACTAATCTACTAGCTAATGAAACACGCTCTCGATAATTAATTTCCCAGACTGAGCTACGTTTTTGAGAGGCTGTCAAATCCATGTGTACCTATTTTAAAAATCCGTAATGTTAAGTAGTATCAAATATATCAGTTATTTATGGGGTGTCGTATTTAAATTTACAAAAGATAAATACTAATATGAAATTAGTTGATTTTAACGGCAGGCTATATTGAACTTAAAAGAGGCTTCGAACCACCAATCCTGATTATTACCCCCTCGACTAGCGAGTTAGCCACCGCAGCGGTCATTCATCATCAAATTATTAATGCTAACTTTGTGCACTAAGTTGACGTAAGCCTAAGATAATTGGCGATATATTTTCTAATGAATTGATAATGTAATTCCAGTTCTGATATAGTAATTTTAGGATGTTAATTTGTTCTATTTTATTCTATTTTGTTTTAAGATTTCCATGATGATGAGAGGTATGAGTGAATAGTTTAAAGCTAGTATCACTACAAATTGATGATGTGCACATCCATTTCAAGGATGGCTGGAATTATATCGTAGGTTATAATAACTCAGGCAAGACCACCATATTCAATTGTATTAAATATGCACTCGGATTGACTAAATCTATTGTGCATAGACACATAGGACAAATTGCGATTGTGGTTTGTATCAATAGGTGCACTTTTGAATTTAGAAGGGATGTTGGGAGTACACACCTTAACGTTTATCATAACGGACAAGCTTCTAACTATCGGGCACTGTCAAATGAACTAGATACTTTTCTGCGAGATGCTTTGTCACCTACTTATCTATATGAGACAGATTCAGAATCTGTTTTAACGTTGCTAGATTTTTGTTTTTTATCTGAAGAAAGATCAACCAATAGACGCCAACAGTGGGGAGTTATTAATTCAATATCCTGTATAAATGTATCTTTATTAAGTGCCGTTGAAAAAGATATATCCGCATTAAAAAAGGAAATTTCCAAAAACAAGGGCTTCGAGAAAATTGTTGATGAATTTTCCAAGTCTCTTTCAATTAGATTAAACGAAAATGTCAATATCACAGGTTTGGATGAAAAAATAGAAGTAACAAAAGAACTATTTTTCGATGAGTTCAGGAAAAAAGAAGATTTACTGGTTAATGCTACTTTAAAGTTTGAGGAAATAAAGGAGCGATCTAACTACGAATTAAGATCTAAAATTGCAGAAATAGAAGATATGTTTTTTAGCCTCAATCGTTACGCAGGGTTTGAAAGAAGTCTCTTTGATGGCTTGGAGTCGTTTATTAAAGATCGAAGTAAGACCATGTCGTATGGAGAGGAAACCTTTTCAAGGTTCTTATTGGTTTTAGCAATTGCGCAAGTAGCCCAAGAAGGCCGTTATAATTTCCCACAATTAATTGTCAATGATAGTTACCTGTCACTTGATAATGAATCATACCGGACATCTCTCAGCATTATGGATAATCTGATGAATAAGAGTAAAGATCTTCAATATATCGAATTCACTTACAGAGATGATATTCCAAAGGAGCATGTAGTATTGAATCTGAATGATCAAGGAGGTCTGCATGTCTTCGGCAGTTAACCAAATGGGTTGGGGTGAAAGAGCATCTTTGGCGGTATCAATTTTCAGCCTACTAATTGCATTCATAGGGCTAACGCTTGGTGATAGCGTGTCACGTATAAATAATAAGGCAGAAATAGTTGCTGTTAAAGACTCTATAAAATTAAACCCACTCATGAATCAAAATGGATATATTGATACACTTAATCTTAAAAATTTAGGGAGTGCTGCCTCTAATAACATTAAACTTATAATAGAGTTTACTGTAGAAATTCCGAAATTCGAATTATTCAGTGATGAAGATGTAGGTAAACCAGAAGTTAAAGGTCGTAGATTAAGTATTCCTTTAGAAAGATTATCAATCAATTCGAATCTAAAAATAACAATGTTTTCGAATTCGCCTATTTCGTACCATGCTAATTACATCGACGATAGTGGGAACCATAAGATTACTATGTACCGAGAGCCACCTCAGCGAAACTTGCTGGATATAATTTTGTTACTTGTAATCATAATTTCTTTGCTAGCTATTGTATGGATTTACAAAAGAGCATCAGAGAGTAGTTTGATGACTACACTAGCGACCCATCAAAGTGAAATACAAGTGAGACTTCGAGAAGTTCGAGATGAAATAGGAAATATTGAAGTTGTAGTAAATGAACCAAACCATACTCCTACATCGAGAGAAGGCGATAATGATAAAGGCATTGGACAAAGGTTGGCAGACCTAATCACCAAAATATAACAATAAAATGTATGGGGTTATCGATACAAACTCTAATCCAAATATACTATTCATATAAATGGCTAATGTCTCGAATGTGGTTACTGTCCTTATCAGTCATCGCTTAATATGACGGTATTTCAGTAATTAAATTACGAGGCCAATTATGGCATTACCAGCTCTTAATATAGCTTCTAATAAAAATGATTCCCCGCATGTGGTTATACTAGGTGCAGGAGCTAGTTTTGCATCCTTACCAAAGGGTGATAAATTTGGCAGGAATTTACCATTAATGTACAACTTAGTAGAGGTAATTGGTATTCAATATGTATTTAAAAAATATGGTGTTGAATATGAAAGTGATAATTTTGAGGCTGTTTATGATCGGTTATCAAAATCAGGTATGCATGATGATTTAGTGGCTGAAATTGAACGAGAAGTTGAAAATTACTTCCGTGATATGGCTCTTCCCGATGAAGCAACTATATATGATTATTTAGTTTTAAGCCTTCGATCTAAAGATATCATAGCGACATTTAACTGGGATCCATTTCTTGCGCAAGCATTTCAACGAAATATGAATGTTGTTGGCTATGAAAATATGCCCCAAGTGGTATTTCTACATGGTAATGTTTCTATTGGTGTCTGTCGTGATTGTATGCGCAAAGGATGGGTGAACAATCGCTGTGATACTTGTAATAAACAGTTTTCTTCTTCCAAGTTACTATATCCAGTTAGTGATAAAAACTATAGCAATGATCCATTCTTGTTTGGAGAGTGGAAACAATTACAAAAATATTTGAAACATGCTTATTTTGTCACAGTTTTTGGCTACAGTGCGCCAGTGACAGATGTTGAAGCTCGTAAATTACTCTTAGATGTTTGGAGTGAAAATCAAGTAAAAGATTTTGCATTGATTGAAATCATTGATGTAAAAAGTGATGAACAGGTAAAAGATAACTGGAAGGACTTTATCGTTAGAGATAATTATTTAATTCGTAATGACTTCTTCAGCACTTACATGGCTAGTCACCCCAGAAGAAGCTGCGATGCTTATGCAATGGCTACACTTCAACAAAATCCATGGAGAGAAAACCCATTACTTCGAGGTTGTTCGCTTAAGGAGCTGCAAACATGGATTCAACCTTTAGTAAAAGAAGAGGAAGGTGGTAAGTTGTCAGGTAAACCCTGTGCAACTATATAATGGATAGCAGCTTATCAAGCGCGCTTGTCGATACAAAACCTAATCCAAATTCTATTTTTCGTGAACGTCTAGCCAAATGCACATATCCTAAGCTAAGCTGTAGTAGCTCAGACCTGATCTGACAGTTACCCGAATTTTAGGGTGTCTTGTCAGCTTAGATTTGAGCTAAATTCTTTTCAGCCCAAATCAATTTCCCATCAACTAAAGTTTCTAGCGGAGT
>Ga0209292_1006759_pt1 | contig 11154 bp, 7 predicted proteins | sample GOMGulsemesocosm_2_FD_184634 | JGI IMG/M metagenome (GOLD analysis project Ga0209292, IMG submission 184634) | Methane-oxidizing microbial communities from mesocosms in the Gulf of Mexico - GOM9C Gulf of Mexico (SPAdes) (version 2) | ecosystem: Environmental > Aquatic > Marine > Cold seeps...
CCCTTCTTTTGTGGTCGCACGAACATAAGCTAGCCGCTTGCCGTCAGGGGAAACATTGACACTACTGATGGCTGGAAGCATCGCAAATGCATCAATATTTAATTGTTTATCTTGACCTTCAGGAATAAATGCCATCAGGCGAGTCGAGAGTATAAGTGTGCTCAGTGCCAATGCTGACAATAAACGAGTTTTCATATAAAGTTCCTTTTTGTGTAAAATCCAATATAGCACCAATAATCAATTATATAGCAAAATTAATGGGCTTCGTTTAGTGTAGTTTAGTTTCTGGATACTTTAAAGCTTATTTATGTGATAAATGAAGATATGTCAGTGTGTCGAGTGTGCGTGATTATATAGTGGTTCGTTTGAATCGTAGGAGAAGAAAACATTAAAAGTACGGCAAATAAAAAAGCCCAGCGCGAAAAACGTTGGGCTTTAGTAAATGTACTTTTATTTAATTAAGGTTTCCACAACGCTTATCAAGCCAACTTAATAAGGTTGAATAGTAATCAACCTTATGTTGGTAATCTAACGTGTTGTAAAAATGATCGGCACCCTTTAATTCAAGATACTTGTGATCTTTTTTGTACTTAATTAATTTCTCAACAAAATCCCGGCTGTGGTGCACAGGAACTCGCTTATCGACATCGCCATGGACAACCAAAATTGGCACGTTCACCTTATCAACATGCTCTAACGGAGAGATGCCTTTTAAGGTTGGTGCTTGCCTTGCTCGGCCGAATCGACTGCTATTAATTGTTGCTGAGATGCTATTTAGGTCACTAACGCCAGCGCCAGCAACAACACACTGATAGAGGTTGTTCTCACGCATAGACCCCGCAAACGCGGCGTAGCCACCATAACTCCAACCAAACATAGCTAAACGTTTAGGGTCTGCTAATCCTTTATTGACTAGGAACTGCGCAGCATCATCTAAATCATCCTGCATTTCAAGTCCCCATTTCTCATCGCCCGCTTTCCAATGCGTTAAGCCGTAGCCCGTTGACCCCCGATAGTTTGGTTGAATGACTAGATAACCGTGATGGGCTAGCAGTTGAGCCCATTCATCAAAGATCACTGTTTCTCTAATCCAGGGACCGCCGTGTGGCATCACGATAGTCGGAAAAGGTTTGGCGCCCTTTGGAATAGTGACGTAGGCATTGACTTTTAAGCCATCACGAGCCTTGTAACTAATATATTTAACGGTCGACAATTTATCTTCGGTCAACTGAGGGAATCTGCTGCCAAGACGTTCAATCTTATTTTTGTTCGATAACAAATAATAAGTGCCGGGATCAGTCCCTGCTGAAGTACGAATAATAATTTTGCTATCGTCTTGTGAACGACTTACTAAACTTAGATACTTCTTGGGGAATATCTCAGATATACCTTGGTACAGCGCTTGCTCATGCGCATCAACAAAATAGCGCACTGGATGCTTTTTAGTGTAGTGATACCCAGTCAACTTACCCAAAGAGTTATGCTTTGAACTAAACATAGCACCATCAGCATCGACGGCATCAAGTCCGAAAAGTCGGTCTGAAAGTTTTCTAGATTTTAAATCAAATAAATAGATGCCAATAGTATTGTGGCCAGCATTGGCTTTGACATAAATTTCATTAGGATTGTCAACATTAAACGCAATGAATGAAAAGTCCTCTCGGCTGGTAGCATACACTTTTTTAACTAATAGCCATTGAGATTCCCCTTTGATACGCGCGTAGAGATCTAAACTGTTATCTTTAGCGCTATAGCTTTGGGCTGCTCGTATTTCGCCGTCAACGTCTGCGATAAAGCCACCTTGAATCTTAGTATTACCGCGCAACACTGTTTTAAAACGACCTGTATTGATATTAAAACGCACGACATCTGGAATGCGATTATCATTGACGTCATACTGGATAAGCACTTCAGATTTACTCAGTGGTAACCGGCTTAATATGCTAAAACTAGCCGCTTTTTTTTTGTTAAATGGGACTAACCAATCGCCACTGCCGTCGGCGTTGACAATCGCAAACTGTGAAACAAAGTAACTCTTGCTTCCTGATTTTACATTCTGCGAGAAATTGACCCCTAATTTCGAGGAGTTTAGCCACGATACTCCGCTTATTACCATGCGTTTAGCACCGAGCGTCACCGGTTTTGCGCTTAAATCGTTAGTGTCGCGGATCTCGACAACGTAATCCCCTTCTTTTGTGGTCGCACGAACATAAGCTAGCCGCTTGCCGTCAGGGGAAACATTTACACTACTGATGGCTGGAAGCATCGCAAATGCATCAATATTATAATCACTATTTTGAGCCACTGCATTACGCGCTAGCGGGCCAATCGAAATCACCAAGGTGCATAATGCCAATACCGGCATTAAAAGAGTTCTCATATAAAGTACCTTTTGAAAAAAGCCCTCTTTACGAGGGCTATAATTATTAACTCAACATTCTAAATATTTACAGTTCGATGGTAAAATTCAGATACGCTGTGCGTCCTTGCATGTCATAACCTGTCCCAATTGGGATGTTCTTAACATTAAACGGACCATCACCAGAATCGACAAGCGGTGGCGAATCATTTAATACATTACGCATGCCAAATACTAATTCATAGTTATCATGTTTCCAACTAATAGCAGCCGTATGATTTCTATAAGCGGTCGTGTAATCAACTGGACGACAAAGTACCTGCTCGCCATTTTCAATTAAGCCTCTACATGCGTCGTTATCGAAACCAAACTCAGTTTCATCGGCATAGCTACCGCCGCCTATAAATTTAGTTGTCCACATAAACGCAAAATCATTATATTTCAATTGCATGTATGCACGTCCACGCCATTCAGGCACCTGAACACGTCCAACATAATCTACTGATGTCTCTAACACATCATAACGATTTTCTTTCATTTGCGTTGCTTGTAGGTCAACGGTCAATTCAAGATTTTCACTACCCACTAAGAATTCTTGTTTGTAGTACACGTTGTAATCTAATCCCTTAGAAGACTCATAACCGATGTTGATGAACCCCGGGTACACTAAATCCAAGCGCCCAGAATCAGCATCGCGATCAATCTTGTCACAGAAGCCACTAGAACCATCTGGTACCAATCTATTGTTGTAACATTGAGCTACAACATACGCCGCTCCGGGTTCACTGATACTATTGTCGATTTCAATATCAAATTTGGTCACGGAGAGTGTTAGATCAAATTCCTCACTAAAAGGTTGCTCAAAAATAAAGCCCCACGTTTTCGATAAAGAAGTTTCTGGATCTAAATTTTCAGTACCGTTAGTTTCAGCTTCAACACTATAGGTAGATAAGAAATCGTCATCACCATCGCCTATACCAAGTTCTGTTGGATTAATCCCGTTATTGGTACACGAGTCTAATGTATATTGTTCGCGTGTGTCATTGCTTGCGTCATACATTTCGCCTGAGTTTATATCAGATGGGTCAATAGGCTGACGCGCAAGTTCTGGAACTACACATGGATCATACAATGTATTAAAACCACTAGTACCTAGGATAAAGCGCTCACGTAGATTTGGCGCACGATATGACGTACCACGGGTACCACGGACAGTGAACCAGTCAACTGGGCGATAAACGGCTTTGACGCTATAGGTAGACTGAGCATCGTAAAAGCTTTCGTCGGTAATACGTGCAGACGCAGTGAATGACAGCTCTTCCGCAAATTTTTCCCCCCTAATCAGTGGAATATCAAATTCAACGAACGCTTCTCTAAAGCTTCGGTCGCCTTCTGCGCCTTTATCTGCAAACCAACCCTGCAACAGCCCTTCTGTCGCAACGTCATTGGCGTCAGTACTGATTCCATCGCGACGATATTCGACACCGACTACCGTTGCTATTGTCTTATCGTTCCACGGCAATTTATACAAGTCACCAGAGATAAAACCGTTGAACACGGTTTGGTCTATATGGGTCTTTGTGACGCGGTCAACAAACAAGTAGTCAGCTTCTGCTTGGGTGAACTCACCGCCGCCTAATTGGTAGAGGTTGTCAGCAAATAAATTTACGGCAACACAACCATCAGAGCCATTGCCACACGTTACAGTCCCATCAGGGTTTGCTACAGCAGTGTCTAACGAAAGCGCTAAGCGTTCTTTATGAACGCCCTGGCGGATGTTTGTACCAGATGACTTTGCAAATGTTACGTAAGCGTCGTAAAACCAACCGCCAGCGCCGAAATCGTCAAAAGCAAGTAGGTCTCCAGTCACACCGGCAACGGCACGCCATTGCGAGACATCAACATCGGCGCTATCACGATCGCCGCGCACATTAAGGATAGGTTGAGCAGTCGATGGGCCCCAATCGACTAAACCACCACCACAATAGGCGCCTTGGCCTTCGCCACATGGGTTATATGGGTTATCGGTACCAACAACGGTAAATAATTGTGCACCTGGTGAGAAAGAGTCACTCGTACGCTTTGCGTAAAGACCTTCATAATAAAAACGAGTATTAGCTTCGTCATCAAAATTATAATCGCCGTTGAATAATAAACTAATGCGCTCTGTTTTATTAGTCAACTCTGCTTGTTTTGCATAGTCAGAAAGGCGGTAAGAGTAGTATGGATCCGTGAAAGAGACATCGCGTAGGCCGTCACCGTTTCCATCAACAAAACCGATATCGTTTATGCCATCGCCGTCTGAGTCGCCCTCATACCAATCATCATGAAAACCAACCCAACCCATTGGCACCGTTGTTTCACTAAAATTAGCAATACCAGTGTTTGAACTGCCAGGAGTACGATATAGCGAGCCCCATAGCGTGTCGGCAAAATAGACACGGTTTGTTAACGGGAATATATCACAATTACTGTAACCGCCGGCAACTGGCCCTGTAGAGCGATTCTCAGTTAAACGACGACCATCCTCTGTTTCATAAAGGACCTCATCACAACCTGATGTGAAAGGGTTATCCGCTAAAGTACGTGATTCTTCATTGTAATATTCAGCACCTATAGAGAACATACCTTGGTCGAACGTTTTACCAAACATCGCAGACAGCGAAGTTTCAACACCACCACTACCATTAGGTTTGGTTAAACCTGCGGTGATTTGGAAGCCTTCGATATCCTTTTTCAACACCACATTTGCAACACCAGCAACGGCATCTGAACCGTATACCGTCGATGCGCCATCAAACAGGTTTTCGACTTGGTCGATCATAATGCTCGGGATCAAGCTAAGATCGGCAGCTACCGGGGCGCCACCAACACCAGCAGAAACCATACGTTTACCATTGATTAAAACTAGTGTTCTGTTCGCTCCTAGACCACGAAACCCGATCGTTGTCGCCCCCGGTCCATTATCTAATACAAAGCCACCAAAGCTACTGTCTATTTGCGAACCAGCTGCTTGGCTAGAAGATTGCAACATATCTCGAGCATTGAATACACCCATTGAGCGTGAGATGTCACCACTGATCACTTGAATAGGGGATGCGCTGCTGAACTCTTCTCGTCGAATACGTGAGCCAGTGATAGAAATCTTTTCTACCTCTTCCTCTTCTTCAAGTAAATCGTCATTTTGCGCTACGGTGTTTGCTTTAACTGCTGATTTTACCGCTACTTTTTCACTAGCTGTTTCAGCCGCAAATGCCGTAGGCATTGCAACAAAGCTTGATAAAAGTGCGAGTCTAACCGCTAAACTAATTGGATTTATCTCTTTCATAAAGATCCTGTATTTAATTATCGTAGTTTTTGTAGTTTTTGTAGTTTTTGTAGTTTTTTGGAAGGTAGTAAACACTACCCCCAAATATTATAGACACAATGCATACATTTACAAACCACATAATTTACACAAGCGTACAATTATGTAACAATTTATTACAAGTAATTAATTCTATAATACGAAAGGATGCAACAGCTTAGAGGCAATTGGTATATACAGTCGAGGATAATTGAGTAGGTAGACAAGAGGAACAACACCAGTTGCTTTATGAAGATATTTGTAACAATACAATGTTGTGGGTAACAATAGCTACCAACAACATTGAACTAATAATGATTAAGAAAACTCGCCATTGATACGCGCTTGTTTTTCAACTTCTTGCTCTTCTGCGGCAATGATTTCGTCTATGATACCGGCAACGTTTGCTGCGGTTTCATCTTCTTGAAACTCACCGGTTAATTTCGTATCGACCGCGAGATTACCTTTTTCAAATAACGCCCACATCTCTTGACCGAATTTATAGTCGGCAATCCGTGGTTCAAACTGGCTATAATAATTCGTCATGTTACGAACGTCCCGTAATAACATCGATTGAGCGTTATTATTGGCACTAGCATCGACAGCCTGGGGTAAATCAATGATCACCGGCCCATAGTCATCGACTAATACATTGAATTCCGATAAATCGCCATGAATTGTGCCAACGCAAAGCATTCTTTGGACATACGTCATCATTTCCAGATAATCCTCATGGGCTTGTTCTGGCGACATTCCAACATCATTTAAGCGTGGTGCGACATCCCCTTCATCATTGACAATAAGCTCCATCAATAAAACTCCGTTGAAGCAGCCATACGGTATTGGCACCCGAATATTGGCCGCATGGAGTTTGTAAAGGGCATCAACTTCGGCGCTTTTCCACACTTCTTCTTGTTCGTTGCGGCCGAATTTAGACCCTTTGGCCATCGCACGTGCGCGTCTACTGTTGCGAACCTTTCGGCCCTCTTGATATTGCGCAGCGTTTTTAAAACTGCGTTTGTGGACTTCTTTATAAACTTTTGCACAACGTGTCTCTTCGCCACAACGGACGACATAAACGGTTGCTTCTTTGCCACTCATTAGCTGACTGACGACATTATCAATAATGCCGTCATCAATTAATGTTAGTAATGCTTTTGGTATTTTCATAGCGTCTTTATACCTGATTTACACGCGTTTTAAAAGGTCAAGATGACGAATGTGTCTATCGCCGCAAACCATTTGTGCACGGTGACAAAAAAAGCGCCACTAAGTGGCGCTTTAACTGATAACTGTTTGAGATCAATTCATTAACAGAAAAGACTAATCAACTTTAATCATTGGTCGACCTGGTTCAGCCCATTTTACATGGTAAGACTCTTCGCTAGGCTTATCAACACGTTTAAACGTATGTGCACCAAAGAAATCACGCTGACCTTGCAATAGATTTGCCGGTAAGGTCTCAGTACGGTATGAATCGTAATAGGCAAGTGAAGCACTAAATGCACCACATGGAATACCATTGATCGTGGCTTTGGCGATCGCCTGACGCCATTTCCCTTGGTATTTCGCGATTTCCTCGGCGAAATACCCATCGAGTAATAGATTACCCAATTCCTGGTCTCTATCGTAAGCATCGGTTATTTTCTGCAAAAATGCCGCGCGGATGATACAGCCTGCACGCCAAATTTTGGCAATCGCACCAAAATTAATTGGCCAGCCTTGCTCGCGAGCAGCAAGCTTTATTAATTGAAAACCCTGTGCGTAGGCGACGATTTTAGAACAATAGAGCGCATCGTGCAATTCTTGAACGATGATGTCATGATCTTCTTCAGATACCGGCTGTATCTGTGGGCCAGAGAGGCATTTAGCGGCTCTAATTCGGGCATGTTTTAGCGTCGATAAAGACCGAGCAAAGACTGACTGGGCAATGGTCGTGGCCGGACTACCAATCTGTAATGCGCTAACGGCGGTCCACAGACCAGTGCCCTTTTGACCCGCTTTATCTAGAATAATATCGACTAACGGTTTACCCGTTTCAGCGTCATCTTGCTCGAGTACTTCAGCGCTAATTTCCATTAAGTAGCTATTAAGCACGCCTTCATTCCATTGACGGAAAATGGCTGCGATTTGCTTTGGCGTATAAGCCAGTGTCTCACGCATGATATGGTACGCTTCACAAATTAACTGCATATCGGCGTATTCGATACCGTTGTGAACCATCTTGACGTAATGACCAGAACCCGCAGGTCCGATATAAGTGGCACACGGTTCACCAACCGGCAATGGTTGATCAACACTGGTACGCTCTAAGGCTTTACCTGTTTGAGGATCAACTTTCGCTGAAATCGCTTCTAACACGGGCTCGATGCGCGCCCACGCGTATGGATCACCACTAGGCATTAGCGATGGCCCAAAACGGGCACCTACTTCACCGCCGGAGACGGCTGTGGTGAAGAATATAAATTTACCGTGATAGCTTTTCTCACGTTCGATGGTGTCTGTCCATAAACTATTGCCAGTATCTACAATGATATCATCGGCACATATTCCAGCATCGATAAGCTTTTTACATACATCATCTACAGGACCGCCGGCAGGCACCGATAAGATAATCAAATGTGGCGCGCTTAATTTATTGAGTAATTCAGTGTAAGAACTACATTGGACGATACGAGGGTCACCCTGCTTATTTTCTAGTTTATCTTGTGCGATAAGATCGTCCATCTTATTATGGTCGAGATCAAACGCCGCTATCTTATAGCCATTGTCAGCGAGATTTAGCGCGAGGTTCTTACCCATAACGCCTAAACCAATAAAGCCTATATCACATAGAGAAGTAGATTGGGTCATACTATAAATGCCTTGATGAATCGTGAGGATTTGTAAAGCATGGATTATAAACCAAATCTCTTTGTAATAATAATCCTACACCTATTTATTTTTAACGAGAGCTTAGTCACAATATTATCCCGTAGGATGTGTATTTATTGTAATAAAATTACAGCGCGGCACTGTTGCCGTCTATTTTTAAACCCAATAGTCTAGTAAGTAATCGCATTGTGTCGGTTATGCCACCTTGGACTTATTTTTACTGAGATAATCGGGGGATTTGTCGTTAAGTTTCGTTGGCTTTATCATGATCCGGTGCCAATTTTTCGATATTATTAGGCTTGCAGCTAAAAAGAATAGTAATTAGGGCGATACTGCGGTGAAATCTATATGAGGTTGAACTAGCGTCATCGCCAATTTGGCATTATTATAACGCTTTTGGTGTTGTAGGCTTAGCTCGTGTTTGAAAACTTAGATCTCACTCTGTTCGTTAATCTTTTCGGTCTATTCGGCATTGCCGTGTTTGCAGTGTCGGGGGCGTTAGATGCGGCGCGAAAACAAATGGACATTCTTGGGTTTATGCTTATTGGGACCCTAACCGGTCTTGGTGGCGGCACTATTAGAGATGTCCTATTGGGGCGGCTACCATTATACTGGACCCTTGATTCAACATTCGTTGGCTTATGTTTACTTGTTTCGGTGATCACTTTCTTTATAGCCCCAAAACTTCAATCACGCACCAAAGCTTTAATTTGGATGGATGCTTTAGGCTTGTCTCTGTTTTGCGTTACTGGCGCACAAATTGCGGTACAGATTGGTGCCGCGCCACTTATTTGTGTCTGCATGGGCGTCATCACGGCAACATTTGGCGGTATTCTGCGCGACGTTGTCTGTGGTTATGACTTAGTGTTAGGCAGTAGAGAGCTTTATGTGACGGCGGCAGTTGCTGGTGCGAGTGTCTATTTAGGATTGCATTGGATAGGGCTAAGTGAAAATTGGTCCATTTTAATCGGCATGTTGGCGGCACTTAGCTTACGTAGCGCTGCCATTATCTGGGGGATTAAGCTGCCCGCTTACGGCCAATCAACAAAATCGTAAACGGAAAGTGCTGATTGGTCATATGAAACAGCCTGCTAGATAGCGATTAGAACGTAATCGCTAATTTGTGCAGCTCGAACTCTTGATCCAGTAATTGGCCAATAATATTGTCGCCACAAAGATGATGGGCGTATTGCATATGTAAACAGCGTACTTTATCCCACTGTGAAATACCGCCAATACCATATTGATCAAACAATTTTAGGTAGCCCAACGCCTCTAAACGGTCTCTGTCTTGTGGTAACATTGCATCCCAACGCGCTTTCACGTATTGCTGATGATTGGCATAAAATGTTTCGCGTAAATCCTGCTCTTCGAGGATCCGTTGCTCGATATGTTTGGTCCAGCCGGAAGTCTCAATCTTATTAATTGCTTTATGCAAATCCTGTGAACACAGCCAATACATCGTTGGAAAAGGTTTATCAGCGACCAAAGAACGTGTCTGCAACACTGTTGGCACACCCGTATCGGTTTGATGTGCAATCTTAATAATACCGCGGGGCATGCGTCCCAGCTGGCGCGTAATGGTTTCTAATTGCGCTTCGTTAAGCTCACAGTTGGACATAATCAGTAGTACTCAGGATCAAAAAACGCGATTATAGCGCAAAGTTAGCTAAAAATGGTATTACATCGAGAAATTCTGATAGAATCCCGCTACATTCATTATTTTGTTGCCCCCCTGTGTTATTAAAATCCATTGAAAAATCGCGCTATCGAAAGCACCTTAACTTAACTATTGGCGCATCTATCATAACATTACTGTTCTCTTCGCTTGGGCTATCTGCCCTCTTCATTGCGGTTGTTAGTCAGCCTGGTGCCGACAATTTTATGCTCAATCTGATGGCCGTCGTCGTCAGTGTTGCGTTAATAGTAAGTGTCTTAATATCAAGCAAGCACCGTCCATTCTTCATGGAAATCTATTACGTTTGGCGATTAAAGATGGAGCTAAATTTTATTAATGCCAAATTACACAAAATAGAAGCGAGCGCTAAAAAAGCAACGCCTACCGCTGTGACCATTTTAGCGTTTTATTATCAGGGATCACGTCAGCTGTGGGCCTTAGATGACAACATGATTTCGATTGACAGTTTAGAACTAAAGCAAGCGAAGCTTGCAGACACCATTGCGTCTGCACAATTGAATATTAACGTCGATGATTATCAGCGAATTTTACTTAAACAATTCTAGTCACTTTTATTGTGGCGTAAAAAGCGCGATAATACCCTATAAACATATTTTTAGAGAGCCCAAATGGTGCACACATTAACCAACGAGCAAGAACAACAACTTTCCAGCTGGCTGCTAGACAAGGCGCCAAGCCAAACGTTGTCATTGACCGCAGTCAAGGGCTACTTGTTTGCAATTATAGCGTCACCAGATCCGATTGATGTAAATCAATGGCTTCCTTTAATTTTTAATCATCAAGCACATGAAGTACCTGATGAAATTACGTTGATTATTGCGCAACTCTATAATTCAATAAGCGATGACATCTTTGACAACGGTTACCAACTACCTG
>Ga0209292_1006760_pt1 | contig 11154 bp, 16 predicted proteins | sample GOMGulsemesocosm_2_FD_184634 | JGI IMG/M metagenome (GOLD analysis project Ga0209292, IMG submission 184634) | Methane-oxidizing microbial communities from mesocosms in the Gulf of Mexico - GOM9C Gulf of Mexico (SPAdes) (version 2) | ecosystem: Environmental > Aquatic > Marine > Cold seeps...
ATAATTTCAAAAATTAATTCTACTTTTTTGGGTGATAAAGTTCTATCTCTTGAACTTAAGTTTAATTGGATTACATTATTCTCTCCAATCCATTTTTTAATGGTTTTCCAATGTACCAAATACAAATTTGAAAACTCAGTTTTTGAATATGTTCTAATTAAATCGTCCTTAATTTTATTACTAATCATAGAATAGGTTAAAATGTTATCAAGGCACTGCTAAAGTAGTAAAATAATATAAATTTAATTAGACTTAGTTGAACTTAATTAGAATTTTAAGAACTTATTTCAACCTAGTTCGACTGGGTTTAACCTAGTGTGAAATCAGTCATTAAAAAGTTCAGATGTTTGTACCCAACAATTACAAAAAGGTATATATGTCAATATTCGTTAAAGTTCTTTCAGTTGCAGCACCGCTTATTCTTATAGGTAGTAAAGTGGTTGGTCATAGAACTAAAAACATTTTACATGACATTAAATTTAACATACCATTAGAATCAATAAAGTTTGGTTTTGTTTCATTGGCTACATTCTTTGTTAAATCGTCATTAAGAGTACAAAATCACTTGTACACAGCTATTACAATTGAAAACATTCACATGACTGTTTTTGTAAAAAAGAATGATGGTTCATTAATAGAATTAGCATCTACGCCACCAGATACTAAAAAGTGGATTATTAAAGAAAATTCAACAACAACTATTTCAGATATTAAAATCAATGTAAGTAACATTAGTTTAATTCCAGCATTACAAAATTTAATGAATAAGCCTAAAGGACAAAGGTTTAAAGTAGTAATAAGTGGCTATGCTAATTCACTTCCATTTTCAAAAGATATGTGGTACTAATGCAAGCTAATACACTTAGACATATTAAAAGCGGTAATCAATACAATAAGTATTTTACACCTGCTGATTTTAAGAACACCAATTGGGCTAAAGCAGACGTAATGACAACGCTTGAATTGATGGCGAAAATAGTTACTGACACTAAAAATCAAACTAAGGCAATTGCACAAGTTTTAAAAGGTGATTCTTTACTTGAAACAACAAATAACATTTGGAACTTTTTATATGACCATGTTCAATATAAATTAGACGATCAAGGATTAGAACAATTACGCTCTCCAAATAGATTATGGGCTGACCGTAAAACAGGTGTTGATTGTGATTGTTATTCAATTACAATTTCATCCATATTAACCAACTTAAATATTCCTCATTCTTTACGAATTGCGGAATACAGCCATAAAGGATATTACCAACATGTTTATGTTGTAGTACCAATTTCAAAAAACAGCTTCATTACAATTGACCCTGTATTAGATCAATTTAATGAAGAAAAAACATTTACAAAAAAACACGATAAAATTATGATTCAACATCAATTTTTAAGTGGTACAGAAGATTATACTCCTGTATTAACTTTCGGAAATGAATTTAACGAGTTAGCAGGTTTAGGAATGACCGACCCTGTTAATGCAGAGCAGGCTTTTTTAAATTCAGCTAAAAAACATTTGCTTACAACTTTAGCAATGATTGAAGCTACTCCTGAAAGATATGAAGGAACAGTTAATACAGAAGTTTTAGCAGAGCAAATTACATATGCTTTAGAAAATTGGGATAATCCAATTTCAAGAAATGCAGTTTTAGAGGAGTTATCTGAAATGGCAGAACTTGGAGAAGATAAATCAGAAGTTACGAAAGGTGTAAATGGATTTGATGAGTTTCAAGATGAGTTTTCAGCTTTAGATGGTTTTGCAACAGTAACTATTCAAAGGCTAAGAGCAAACAGAAATTCAAGACTACCAGCTTATTCTCAAAGGTTAAGTATGAATCGTAAATCTAACAGTAAAGCATTAGAAAAAGTTAAAGCTTTAAAGTTAAGACGTAGAAAGCAAAAGCAAGTTGTACCAGCTACAATTAGACGTAAAACACTACATAGGGCACCAGAACTATTACACTTAACACAAGGTAAGCAAATAACCTTAAAAATTTCATTAAATGGATTTTTTGGAAATATGTGGAACAAAATTAAGTCTGGTGCAAGTTCAGTTGCAGCTGCAGCAAAAAGAGCAGCCGCAGCAGTTGCTGCAAAAGCTAAAACCGCAGCATTGTGGGCGAAAAACAAAGCAAGTAAAGCGGCAGCGGCATTAAAAGCAGTGGCAATTAAAGCAGCAAAATTAGCTAAAGAAAAAGCACTTCAAGCAGCTGCAGCAATTAAAAAGGCAGGGGCGTGGGTTGTAGCTCATAATCCAATTTCATGGGCTATTAAAAAAGCATTGTTTTATGCGTTGAAGTTTGACATTTTCAAAATGGCTTCACGTTTAAAAATGGGATATTACAGAGTGCCAGAAGCAAAAGCAAAAGGTTTAGATTTAAGAGAACATGCAAAAGTACAAGGCGCTTTAAGAAGAGTAAAGGCTATGTATACAACAATGGGAGGTAATCCTGATGATTTAAAAAAAGCAATCCTTTCTGGTCGTGCAGGTGCTTTAAATGGATTAGGTGATCCTGTAACTTTGGCAGCTGCAGCAGTTCCAGCAGCAGGCATAATTGCTAAAATTGTTTCATTCTTAAAAGGTATTGATTTTAAAAAGTTAATAGCAAAAGTTAAAGGATTAATACCTGATGGAATAAAAGATATTGTTGCAAAAGGAAAAGAAGTATATACAAGACTAGATGCTAGAAATCTAAATCCAATATTACCAAAAACAGTTATTAAAGATGGTAATACATCTAAAGAGGTGGACGATTCATTTACAAAGCCTTCAGTTGATACTGGAGAATATGCTTATGTAGACCCAAACAAACCTGCTGATAAGCCTAAAGAAACTAAATCTAATACAGGTCTTTATATTGGTTTAGCTGTAGGTGTTGCTGCAATTGGAGGTTTGGCTTATGCTAATTCGCAAAAGGGTAAAAAATCCCTAAACGGAGTGCAAGAAGTAACAATTTAATATTCAATAAATCAAAAATAAAAAGAGTATGGCAAAAATGAAAATAGATACTAAGGTTTTAAAAACTGATGGTATCAATGCAGTAGCCACAATGGGTGGTGTAATGTTAGGGAATGCAGCAAGTAAGTTGATTCCAATTGAAAACCCTTTAATTAAAAATGCAATTCCATTCGCAGCAGGAACAGGCTTAGTTGTTCTGGGTAATGCGACTAACAAAGGTTGGGTTAAAGGATTAGGAACAGGTTTATTCGCTTTTGGCGCATTAGCAGTATTAAATAATGTTTTATCTGGTCCAGGAATGCCTAAATCAGGTGATGAATCTTTAAATGGATTTTTAGACAATCCTTTGGTTGCTAAAATTAAGAATGCTTTAATTCCAAACTTAGGAAACACAGATGAAAATTTTGTGTCTTATAGTGATCAAGAATTTTACAATGATATTAATTCTGGAAACATGGTTGAAGAAATTGATTATGAAGAAGCTGTAAATGTTGCAGGTTTGGATGATGAGGGGCAAGTGTTCTTAAACGGAATTGATGATAATGGTCAAGTATTCCTAAATGGATATGAACAATTTCAAACAAATCCATTTGAAAATCAATATTAAAATTTAGTATAAAATATACTATTTAGAATAAGTAAATAAAGTACAAATCCACTAAACAAAGAATAAAATGGACAGAGTAAGAAAAAATGTGATTAGTTCACGTAGAGCAAAAAAAGCAAGTGAAGCTTTAGCTAGAGATTCAAAATTAATTTCAAGAGGTGAAATTGCAAAATTTGGAGCTGGTGAAATGGAGTTAATCGATAGAACCGTAACCTTGAAAACTTTAATTACTGAAGGTGAGGAACAAGATGTTCTTTCAAAGCAAAAGAACAAGGATCAAATTACAGGGTTAAATGATTTTAGTGAAGCTAGAATTGTTTCTGAAGATGGAGGAGGTTCTATTGCAGTTGATTCAATTAAATTGTCTCATGCTATTCAAGAAACAGGACAAACTATTGCAGATACAGCAACAAGAGTGTTTAAGCAAACACGTTGGCCAGCAGATTTAGAAAATGGTATTCTTCAAATTTCACAATCTGGTAGAGTTGTACAAACTATTAAGATTTCAGAATTTGCTTTTAAAGGTGATGAGCCTCAAACTAGAGCAGATCAGTACAAAAGATTAGCAAGACCTTTTACAATTGCAGCAGGTACTGATGTTAAAATTAGAATTTTAAGACCAGGTGTTGTGGGTAAATCACATTTTTTTGGTATTGAACTTTGTGGAATGCAAGTTTACCCTAAAAGAAATAGAGGTTAAAATTCACTATTACATTTAATATAAAAGGCAGGTGTTTTGCCTGCCTTTTTTAATTTTTAAAAACATTTATCATGAGTACAGTTAGAAGATATTATCATCATTCGGAAAGCGTGGTATTACCAAATGGAACGAATGGCGCAAAAAGAATAAAGATTTCATTACCTGATTCATTTAATGAAATTATTGGATTTGGAATAGCAGAATCTAGCAATGGAGGTGATGCAAATTATAAAATTGGGTTAAAGAAAAATGGCAATGACATTTTAAATGCAACACATAATGTTGTAACAAAAATTCATGAATCAGTAGCCCCAAAAGACAAATACTTTCCTTTTACTGGAGAAGTAATTGAAGATGGAGCAAACCTATACTTAGTAGTTGAAACATCTCTTGCTTTAACAAGCCCACTAAAAATAGATGCCATTTTTAAAACGGTTAATCCAATAAGTGGTAGATCAGGTAATCATTACCCAATGTCAGAAGGCAATCAGGGTGATGTTGTAGAAATGCCAGGTTATGAAAATTCACCTTATTAAATAATACTCATTATGCCTAAAGGAAAATTTAAAGTTGATATTTTAAGAGTTACAAAATCAGGACTATACCCTTTTCCTGAAAAATGTTTGCGTTCCACTATCAAAAATGATGGTGATTCTCGAATTTTTATTTACAACGGAATTGAATTGTTACCTGGGCAAAGTTTTCCTATTCCAGATATTCCTAATATGTATTTAGTGGATGATATTAAAGTTTCAGTTATGAAGCCTGAAGGTAAATATACAGACAAAACAATAGTGTCATTTATTAACTTGATAGAACAATAAGTATGGGAGATTTTGAAGTTTCGAGTAATACTGAGGAAAACCAAGCGTTTTTATCTGAGTTTATAAATGTGCAATCTGGAAAAACTAAATTAGTTGACTCAGTAATAACTAAAGATAATTTAATAAACATTTACCTAAACAATTTAACTGAAGTGATAACAATTCCAATTGGTCATTTTGATTTAGAAAATATTGATGGAAATAATAATCGGGCAAACAGAATGTATGATGGGCGTTTGATTGATGTAAACTATAATACCCATCCTGGTAATTACCCTAACTATTCTACACAAGGTTTAGCATTTTATGGGCAAGAACTGCCTGACAATTTTACTTTTGAAGCAATGGGCATTCATTGGTGGAGTCGTGGCTATCAATCTTCAAACTTCAGAATTGAAGGTACTAATGATTTAAATACACCATTTCAACCAATGGTAGAGAATTTATCTTCAGTTGGTTTATCAGGTTGGCAAATCATTCCAATGCCTAGAGATGTTGTGTTTTATAAATTTATTAGAGTGTATTGTTTGCAAGGGGTTAGTCCAACTTATTTAGTAATGACTGAACACAAGTATATTAATTATCAGCATGATGGAAAAACCTTATTAGAATTAAGTTCTAATGTGCCTTTTAAATTTAACCAAGAAGGTATTCTGGAGATCACAAATAACTCTAAAAAAGAGGTAAGCATTGAAATTAAATATCAAGAATAATAAACATGAATAGACAAGAGAATATTCAATATTGCTTTGAAAACAAATTAATCGGCATAATTAATCAAGTCGATAATTTAACTGATGGGCAATTAAATAATTTAGTCCAAGCTACTAAATATCCTAAGCGCAGAATTGACGGACAAGCCTATTCAGATATGATGGGAGCAAGACTAATCAATTTAGAAGCTCCTGAGACAGTTAAAAAAATCATATCTGAATACTTTGCAGTCTCTCAGGGTTTTCTTTGTCAGGGTTGGTGGAAATCGGCATTACGTGACATGGAAACAAAAGTATCTACAACATACGTTAATCAAGAGTTGATTGATGAAATAAAACAAACCATGCAAAACTACATAACTGTAAGCTATTAAATTAACTAAATGAATTACTTAACACAACTTTTTGGATTCAAAGATGCAGCGCATTTTTTGGACTCAACATTTCACTTGAAAAGCTTAGTCTTAACACTTAATTTCAGTTTAACACTAGGCGCTATCTCTTTGTTTATTGAAAAATATTTTGGTTTTAATTTAGTCGTATTTGTTATAATAATTGTCCTATTTACAATTGAAATTACAACTGGCACAAAGGCTTCAGTTAAAGAAGGTAATCCTATTTCATCAAGAGAAATGCCCAAGGGTTACATCAAACTTTTTATTTACTTTATAATTATATCTTCAGCACATTTATTAGCTGTTAATATGCCAGTTAAAAGCATATTTGGATATGAAACAAGTGTGTATGAATGGTTACACCTAGCAACCTTACATTTTGTTATTTTAAATCTGTTTATTTCTTTATTCGAAAACTTTGAAAGGTTAGGATGGGATGAGTTTGTTCCACTAATTAAAACTGTAAATAAGTTCTTAAAAATTAAACCTAAAAAATCTACACCAGATGAAGATATTTAAAGGCATATTCATTTTTTTGATAGCATTAATTCCAACCACCATTTTTACAGTAATTGGTATTGTATTTAGCTTTATCTATCATGTGATAATTTTTAAATGGAATACAGGGCTTAAAAAGTCAGGTACGTACTTTTTTAAAATGGGAGTAGGAATAGATCAGTTTGCAAATATTTCAATGTCCCCTCTTTTTAATATTATCATGTTTAAAAAGAACTGTATTTCTGCATTCTTTTTTGGTGATGAGGATGATACAATAAGTTACATTTTAGCCTTAAATTTTTATTCTAAAAACTTAAATGGGTTTGGAATGTTTTGGGCTAATTTCTTAAATTTTGTAGATGGGGATCACTTGAAAAAAGCAATTGAAAATAAAAGAAAAAAAGATCAAGAAGCAGTTGAACGATTAAAAACAAACTTATGGACTACGCTAGCAGCTTAAACGCTACTCAAAGAAAGAATATTAAAGTAATTATTTCAACACTAACAAAAAAGGGTTATACCAATAAATATATTCAAGCAGGTATATTGGCCATTGTTTCAAAGGAGAGTTCTTTTATTCCGAAACTAGAAAAAAGTTATTCTGGTACCAGCAATAAAAGAATAAAAGAAATTTTTAGAAGGACCAGGAATTTATCCAATTCTCAATTAACCAATTTAAAAAAGGATCCAACACGTTTTTTTAATTTTGTGTATGATGGTATTATTGGAAATGGAACAAATGAAGGGGCTAAATATAGAGGTCGTGGATTTAACCAACTGACAGGTAAAGGAAATTATGCTTCTATTAATAAATATACGTCTGTTGATATTGTTAAACACCCAGAACTTTTAAATAGAGTTGATGTAGCAACTGAAGCTTTAATTGGCTATTACGTTAGAAAGTTTAAAAGCAGTAGTAACAAAGTCAGAGAATACAATATGACTAACCTACATGATGCCAAAACCTTAAAAGATGCAGTAGGTGTTATTTACCACGCCAATACAGGTTGGGGTAAAAGTAAACGCCACATTGAAAACGAGCCAACAGGCGGTTACAAAAAAGCTATTTCACGCGTTGATTCATTATATAACTATTTAGGTGGTTCAAAAAAAAAAGTCTAATCCCCTTTTTCCTGTTGTCGATAGCAGCAATTGGTTTTGGAACGTATTCACATTTAAACAAAAATAACATTTGAATTATGAAAGTAAATTTTAAAAACTTAACAGAGAACTTAATTATTATTATTGTAGTTGGTTTATTATGTGGGGGCATTGGCGCTTATACGGGTTACAAATCAGCTTCTGAGTCAGCTTTAAGTATGATTGAAGCGCAACAACCAATAATTGAAATGGCTATTGCTAAAAATACGTCTGAAATTGAAAACACATTCACAAATGAGTTTAAAAAAATTAAGAATAAAAAAGGTGAAGCTATCAATATAATTATTGACCCATCAACCAATAGTGTAATTTCAAATAAAGACACAAGTCAAGTCATTACAGTTGAACACAAAAAAGGCTTTTTTAAACGCTTATTTTCTCGAAAGAGGAAAAGCTAGAAGGAATTATTTCGACTTAGTTGAACTTATTAGTCCTTAGTTCGACCTAGTTCGACTTAGTGTGAAACCACTGATTAAATAGTTTGAATCTTTGTATTTTATATACAAGTCAGAGGATGAATACAAAATTATTAGATTTTACTAATTCGATAAAAAATTACGGTGATGTAGTTCAAATTTTATCAGTTAAGAATGGCATCAAGTCTGATGTTGTAAGCAAAAAAACATCAATTATCAGATTAACTTCTGGGGGATCATTTTTTTCGTATTTAAAAAATATAGTTGATTCTTTAGAACCTGATGAATTGATTGTTATTGCATGTAAAAAGATAGTCAATCAATATGATAAGGCAAAGGAGTTTTTGTTTATTAATGAGCAAGATACACCGCCAACTTTATCAGGATTACCAACGAGTTCAGACAATAATCCTATGACACAAATATATCAATTTCAAATAAACTCATTAAATGATAAGATAGCTAGACTAAAAAAGGATCTTGATAAATCTGAAGTGTTTAAGGAAAAGTATTTTGAAACAAAGAGAGAGTTAGACCTTCAAGAAGATAAGCATCAATTGAATTTTGAAAAGGAACGATTAAAGTCTGAAAATACTTTATCTGGAGCTTTAAAAGAGTTTAGACCAGAAATACAAACTGCTTTAGGTGCAATTGCTGAAAAGTTTGGTGGCGGTACTACTGACGAAACTGAACAACAAGCTTTAGGATCTGCAGGTTTTGATCCTGAAAGTAAATTGGCAGTTGTGTTATCAATATTTAACTCCTTAGATGGTGAAATGTTTAATGTGTATTGGGAGTTGGTTGCAAGGTTCGGTCAATTGTCAGAGTCAGAGAAATATCAAATATTAACAATGGTACAAGAGCAAACAAAAGATTTTGATTCTGCTTTTGAAAATAATAATCAATTAAAAAATAAATAAAATGTTCAAATTTCCACAAGAGATTAATATTTCAGAAATAACGAAAGCTGATTCTGAAAAAAAAGCAAAAGCAGTTGAGAAGTTGGCAAATAACTTAACTCTTGCAGCTTTAGAAGTGTTAGCAAAGAAATCAGCCAAGCCTGGAATGTCTAAAAAGGTAATGAAATTTAAAGCAATGATGTAAGATGGGTAAATTAATTAAGTTAGGTTTGGTTGCAGGTTTAGCTGGAACATTACTATTTTCTAAGCAAAGGTCTGACAAAACAAGACAGTTAAAAAGAGACATACTTGATCTTAATTCTGGACCAGGAGATAGAAAGTTCTTTGTTGTAGAATTTTTCAAAAGAGCATCATTTAGTGAGTTGGAATATATTCATAATTTTTTAGTGAATAACATCAAACCAAGAACACCTAAAGAATTAGAATTACATCATAAAATTTGGAACAAATATGAGTTAGGTAATGATGGTTTGGGTAGTTTAATGGCAGTTGGATTAGTTGCTAAAATGATTCCTTACTTATTAATTGCTGGTGGCGGTATGTTTGCCTATTCTAAATTTAGTAAACTGTTTGATGGTTCAAGAACTGAATCTTATGACAGGGCTAAATGGTATTTTGTTGATGAATGGGGTGTTGAGTATAATGCTATTGATTTAGCAGTCAAATATCGTTCGGCAATGGATGGAGGAGGTACTTATGAAACTACGCTTTACGGATTGGCAAAATTATCAAGAGGTTCAAGATTTGACCAGATTACAGCAGCATATAAAAAGATTACTAAAGACACTTTAACAAGACGTTTAGAAGATGAATTGGATGAAGAAGAGTTAAGTAAATTCAATGCTATTAAAGATAATAAACCACCCTTAAATCAATTGCCCGGAACAACTCATTATGAATTTGGAATTGGTGAAGAAGTAGAAGTTGGTACTTCATTTACAAGCTATGTTTATTATGTAAAACAAAATGGTTCGTGGGTTAAAAAAACGGGAACTTTTAAAACTAATTACGGTGGTAATAATATGGGAGAAGTAAAGGATCGTAAACAATTAGGAAATAAAACAATAGGCTACAATAACTATTATTCAACTACTGAATATCCGTATAGGTTTGTAATTGGTGCAGCCTTAAATCGAATTTAGAATGAAAAAAGGAACAAAAACAATTAAAAAATCAAAGGCAAAACAGAATAATGTGCCATTAATTATTAGTGGTTTGGCATTATTAGGATTAGTTGGTTATGCTGCCGTTAGAGATAAGCCAGAAATAGATACTAGTGAGAATTTTGATAATAGTTCAATTGAGGAAATAGATTACGTTGAAGTTGAAACAAATCATAGTTCACCTGCAAGTACAACATCATCTAAATTAGTTTATTTAAACGTATCTAAAGGGAGGTTTGATATTAGGGCGTTTTTAGTCAGTTTCTTTACTGAAGTTAAAATGAAACGTTACTCTAATGCTGTAAGTATGTTTGAAGCATTAAACCAGGATCATATTAGATACTTTCATAATATGTATTTGAAGACTTCAAAATCACCCAATACGTTTTACAAAGATGTATTTAAGCTTACCATTCCAAGTACTTATAAATTAAGACTGATTAAAGTGCTTGAAAAATATGGTGTAGGTAAAGTAATAAAAACAAGAATATAAAGACTTCAATACAATGTCAGCAATCAAAACATTCAACAATTTAAAAGGGACACAAAAACGCATAGAATTAAGGCGTTTAATCAATTTGGCAAAAAAAGAAGGTGCTAATGAAGTAGTTCAAAATCTAACATCAATTTTAAGAAAGTTTCCTAATGCTAAAGAATTTAAGCTGAAAGTAACCAATAAACTATGTTCAGCAGAAACAAGTATGTTAAATGGAATTGACACATTTTGTGATGAAGATGAAAGTTTAGAAGGTGTTTCTCCAGATGAAATTTACGACATGGTTACGGATGCTTTAATCAA